>MDTE01182100.1_pt1 | contig 19356 bp, 3 predicted proteins | sample 811231 | NCBI WGS metagenome assembly MDTE01 (sample SAMN05326651, study PRJNA326480) | marine metagenome | isolation source: seawater | place: Indian Ocean: Red Sea | collected 2010 | reverse complement strand
ATGACATAAGTGGACATAGCGTAGAACAAAATGAACTATACCACAACCCAACAAACAATCTATTAGTTTTTACGGTTCCTCTAGAATCAGAACCAGAACCAGAGCCAGAGCCTGAACCAGAGCCAGAGCCTGAACCAGAACCAGAACCAGAACCTGAACCAGAGCCAGAACCTGAACCAGAACCAGAACCAGAACCAGAACCTGAACCGGAACCAGAACCTGAGGCAGAACCAGAACCAGAACCTGAGGCAGAACCAGAACCAGAACCTGAGCCAGAACCAGAACCAGAACCAGAACCAGAGCCTGAACCTGAAGCTGAACCAGAACCAGAACCGGAACCAGAACCGGAGCCTGAACCTGAAGCTGAACCAGAACCAGAAGCAGAACCGGAACCAGAAGTAGAACCGGAACCAGAAGCAGAACCGGAACCAGAAGCAGAACCGGAACCTGAACATGAAGCCGAGCCAGAACCAGAAATGGAGCCAGAAGCAGAAATGGAGCCAGAACAAGAAGTTGAGCAAATTGGAGAACAAATTGAAATTAATAGAGATAGTTTTTTCTTTCGTATGACTAATAACAACTCTAACGATTTAACAAAAATAACTGATGATTTTAATATATTGTTTAATAAAATTTAATAACTTTAATAATATCGCCAATAATAATTTTTTATTAAGAATCTGTATTTAAAGAATATCTACATAAAGTTACAAAATAATAAGTAAAATAATTAGTGAATATTTTATAAAATTGTATTTTATAAAATAAATTATAATAATATTTATATATAAATGAGCAAACCGTGGGGATTTATTGATAAATCAGGATGGTATTTAATTTCAGGTATATGTGGCGAAACTATTAATGATTCCGTACAAAATTATATTGTAGTTGAGAAATATGGGGGGCATTTTGTTCAGGTTAAGCAAGCTTGGTGTTTAAAGCCTAATTCTGATGGACAAGAACTACCCGATTTAACATTTAATGATCTTGATCATTCTGGACCAGCACCAGGGTTTCTTACAGTTAATCATTGGAAACGAATAGATCCAGATAAAATCTTGACTAAGAATTTAGGAATATGGGCTGAAATAGATAGTTCATTTGCTGAGGTTGAAGAAGAGGTAACTTTCACTAGTAGTATATTAGGTGACTCAAATGTTATAATAAGTAGGTTTGATCGTATAAATAAAAGATTTACACCAATTATAAATAATTTGAAAACAGACTCAAACACTGGAAAAATTAAATTTAAACATAGGACAATTCCATATGAATTATATAGTTTTAAAGGGTCTGGAGGGCGGAATGCAGTTAATGGTATACTTCAAGCATGCGATATAATGACATTAAGAATATCAAATGCTACTGGATATTTGGGTGAGATTCACGTTAGTCCAGCAACAACAATTGCATATAAAGATATTGAGGATGAAATTAATAATGGAATAATTACAGATATTTCAATAATTTCTAAAAAAATGATTGAAAGTAGAATTAATCTAAAAAATAGATTAAACTTAACTAATCCCGATATAATAGATACAGGACATTTATATGAAACGAATCCAGATAGTAAAGGAGATATAGCAAAAATACTTATATTCAACTCACAAATGATAAAAGGTATACGTATAGCTACTAATATCTTAAATTTAGCAGATAACAGTTTAAAGAAAAGCATAGATGATAACAACGATATAATGAATGGAATTCGTTCTCTCTTTAAACAAAGTAACATCCCTTTTAATTTTAATGAAAATACAATAAATGATATTTTGAAAACAAGTATAAGTATAAAAGGGAATAGATTAGATCAAATTATAAATTCATTATCATCTACAATAGAAGAACGAGAAAATGCACTAACAGCAATTAATAGTTTGCGATCAAATTGGGGTCTTCCTCAATCTCTAACAGAAGCAACTAGTTTTTCTAATTTAGAATCACAATACACTAACACAATAGATAATATTAAAAATTTATGGTCTGGTGTTAGTGCTATAATTGAGAACAAGATAAATTATTTAACACAAATAAATGTAAACCTAACGCCTGTGCTAACCCAAATGGCACAAATAGAGATTGCAGTAGAAGGTTTAACGAGTTACGATGCTGCGGGGAATATTATTGGAGAATTGAACCCAATAGTTGAGATTGATGATAATAGTGGCACAAATGTTCTGATAGAGAGTATTTCTGGTGATCTCCACGATATCCTTCTAGAAGCAAGTAATAACAATCTAGCTACTATTGACAATAGCAATGCTACACCACGTCAAGAAGATAGTCTTTATACAAAACTTTGGTTACATATTAATAATGAAGCTATAACTAAAGGTCATCCTGGTCTTATAAGATTAGCCTCATCAGAAACTACTAGTGATTTAAAAAATCCTTCTACTATGGATAAATTTAATATTGCAATACATCCATTGGATGTAGCCGAACATATAAATTCAATATTGAATCCACAAGACCGCCATTATGCTTTTGTTTATGCTGATATATCTGGTTTGAAAGAATATTTATATAACACAGCGAGAACCGATACTCCAGCCAAATTAAACGGTGTAAATTTAGATGATTATTTTTATGGTCCGATATGGTCTCCAGACTCAGATGAGTTACACACTTCTTTTAATATTAGAGATTTAAGTAATGATGAGATATATAATATTAGTTTAGTTGATGTATCAGCAACATTAACCAAGATTAAAAAGACGAGTCACAATCGCAATAGGTTTCGGAACATGGGATTACGTAATCGTATCGACATTAATAAATTTAGTTTATATCTTGTAGCAAATATAGATATTCAGGATCCGCAGGGCTCACGTCCGATTCAATACGCAGGAACTTCTATTTTATTTCATTTATATACTAGAGGTGTAGGACATACAGGCGATACTATACACGATAATTGGCATGGTGTTGGTGAAGAAAGTGTGCATTTTCAGAAATCATACGTTTATAGACCTCACATTGATGGGAACCGAGTTGGCAATGAGAATTATGTATATTGGTTAATATTCCCAGATATTAATTTTAGTGGTCCTGATCTTAGGGTTGATGGAACGTTTGATGAAGATACACATCTATTAAGCTTAAGTTTTAAGAATGTTGGTGACCAAAACTCAACTGGCGATAGCAGCCATAATCAATATGCCACTATTATAGAATTAACACGCGATTATCGTGATGCTAGCGGTCTAGGATTTCTTCTAGATACTTCGGCTCATTATATAAATGTAGTTAAAAGTGATGACTCTGGTCAGCCGTCTCAGATTAAATATTATCCAAAAGCTAGATTAAACATAAGTCGAGATGATCTGTCAAATTCTATTATTGATTACGATAGTGACATAAGTGATAGAACACTATATATTGATTCCAATGAATTAATAAATCAACATATTGAAAATTATGGTGTTCATTTTGGTTGGCAAAACTTAGCATTAATGAGGGAGACTAGGACGGGGTCAATAATAGATGATGATATTGTAACAATAACTATAGATTTTAGTAATTCTCAGGCTTTAAAATATGGTTCCACATATGGTGTATTTTTTGATGTTCCAAATATGTATAATCAATTTCCAAATGATTTAAAAAAATATAAGGGATGGACACAAAATGAAACTAATGATCTTTATGATTTCCCAATGACTAATAATGTCTTTGTATTTACAGTTGGACCAGAACCTCCAGAACCAGGAGAAGAAACATTTACACTTGAACTTGATGAATCAGACTTTACTTTAAATGTATATTTAAAACAATCTATTACTGATAGTAGTGGAATTGGTTCCATACAATTAGATATTTCTGGAATAAATGGAATATCACTAGAAGATATTTCTATAGGTTCAGCTTTTAATTATAATTATGAATCAAATTTAATAGGAATAGAAAATTTATCTCTAGAACTTGATGGTACTGAAATTAAAATATTACAACCAGCATACTATGTAAGCGATATGTTTCAGGGGGTTATTTATGCTGATGTTAGTAATGGTGGAAGGGCGTATATGATACCAATTACTAATACCGGTTTATTATTAAAGATTGATGCCACAAAAATAGCAGATAATACTAAGTTAGAGTTTAATAAAAGTAATTGTAAGATTACCAAATTTAACAATGATATAACAGATGGTAGTAATAGTAGGTTCCGCGATATAAGTAATGTATTTGATAATTATCGAATAACATATGGCGTCGCGGTAGATAAAACTCCATTTTTTACAGATTCTTCACTTATTCAAGTATTTGCTAGTAAAAAACAAGTATATTTAGTATTACCGAGTATAGATAATTTACATAATGATTTACGATATTTCTATGGTGGTATACAAGGTGTTGTGTGTTTAGCTTTTAATAATCTTGTCAGTGATTTCTCATTAAATGATTATAATAATATGGAACATGGAGAAGCTGACGCAGCAGACGGGGAAGAAAGACTAATGAATCAAGCTTGCTTGAATACAAAGCTCAAGGATGGTGATTACAATAACATTTTACCTGCACATGATAATAGACAAGCAATATATCCTTATTTTAAAGATGGATATAACGATATACCTCGAGTAACAGGATTGTATATGAAAAGTATGTTTTTAAATACTGATGGACCAGATGAACAAAGTTATGTAGTTAGTCATTCCGAAGTTTTCGGTACTGTGGAACGAGGCTTCATGAGTGTGAATCTTGCGGAATATGTCAATATAAATAATACATAGACTATATATAATAAATAATATATTATTTTAGATAAATTAAAATAGATTTTAATTAAATATATTTTAATTATTAAATTAATTATATAACTATATAATATTATGGAAGATTCTAATGATGTTAATAAACGGTTATTTTTTTTAGTAAATCCGGAAAAATTACCAGGTATTATTGATATAAGCAGTCAAAGAATATTATTGCAAAGCGATGACTTGTACGATAATATTACGATGTTTATTAGTGATGCAGCTTTTTTAGTTAGTCAAAATGGTCCTTTTGATAGACCATTAAAAAATTTAGACTCTGCATTAGATGATAACTCATCAAATATTTTTGTATATAGAGGTTCAGAGTTATTAGGACCTTCACAACATTTAATATTAAGTCATCAAGGCAGTTTAACAGATTTATATTCGCATCAATTTGTTTCAAATGCATATGCAAATAGTTATTTAAATCCTAATGATGATTCCTATGCAATTGGTTTGCCTTTACTAATAAATTTTAGATCTGATATAAATGCTTGTAATGAGTCTGATTCAACATTTCAATCCTCAGTAGATGAAGAAAACAACCCACATGATATATCTTTTATTGATCCTAGTTATTCTAGTAATGGTGAAAATATATTAAGGATAAAATGGAATGCACCAACCCAATCTGATCCAAACATTAATTATAAAGTAGATCTTGACTCAATTTTAGTTGATGCATATGCTGATCTATCTAGAAATTATAGGATTAGTGATGATAATCCTATTATAATGAATAAAACAGAATTAGCTAGTAATATATCTGAACAATATTATGATATAAGTAACTCGTTACTTCCAAATAGAAAATATTGTTTTTTTGTAGAAACAAATTCAGGTAATAAAACTGGGCCAGTAAGTCATCTATGGCCTATGGATATGTCTTATCAGCGCCTTATTTCTATAATTGATATGAGTATGAATGTTGATATTAGTGATGGTGTTCTTGTTCCAAAACATGAAAGCGATAGTTTGAATTATGATATGGATTTAAGTCAAAACTATCTTATTATTAATGTAGATAAAAATTATAATTTTGTTGACGATATTTCGGCAACACATTATTATATATATGAAAAATATAAATTTTTAGGTAAAATTCCAAGAGTTAAAGAGGGTCACCCATATGTGGAATTTGAAGAATATTATATTGGAAGTATTTTTGATGCTAGTTACAATATCCAAAAAATTCAACCATTAAATCAATCTATTTCACATTTAAATTGTGCATGTGTGGATGTAATTGCTGTTAATGAAAGTGAACCAAATTTTTACTATTCAAAAACACCAGCATATACTAAAGCAATATTATCTTTCCCAGGACCACCAATACCAGAACCAGAACCAGAGCCTGAGCCTGAGCCAGAAATGGAACCAGAACCAGAGCCTGAATCTGAACCAGAGCCGGACCCTGAACCAGAACCAGAAATGGAACCTGAACCAGAAGCTGAGGCTGAGCCAGAAGCGGAGCCAGAACCAGAGCTAGAGCCAGTAGAAAATAATCATGATGTATTTGTTATAAATAATCCGTTTTCTATATCAACTATTAATAATTATAAATATTCCACTCCACAATATTTCACTAAAGTTTGGAGTGGTACTGCACAAGCCGCAAATGTATTTAATATATCGACCGCTAATGGATTAAGTTTTAATACAACGGAATGGGGTCAACGTATAGAATCTGAGAATGGTATTATATTAAATGATATGGCTCTATTTCAAAACGATTTATGTGTTGGAACAATGACTCAAGGAGAAATTGGATCGCAAAAAAATCTACCTAGTATATCTTATACTGATATCGTTGAGAAATCTAGGTATTATCCCATTACTGAAACAGGAGATAATGCTGAAATGGGTATATCAGTAGAAGTTAAAGCTGGTGTGTCGGGCGCCGCAACTCATAATGGTCAAGGTAGCTGTTATATTATTATAAATACGAATGATTTAAGTAACAATTATATAGAGAAGGGATATTACATTTTAAAAACTAATATTGTTGGAGGGTCGATAATATATGATAATACTGTTGCAAAAACATTTTTACGTGGTCTTTCAATTGACCAACTTGCTATAACAAATTTAAATTGGACAACTACATCAGATCCAACTATGTCCTATATCTCTAGTGGACCATCTAACTTTATTAAATGGAAGATTAATTCGCCGAATACAAATTTATATAAATTTGCTACGGATGTAACAAAAATTGAAAACACTACAGGATTTAATGGATATTGTTATACATATAAGATTATTAGAGAAACAAAAGATCCAGATGATGATGATCAAGTTATTAATAAATATGGTAATAATATCAATTTATTTGAATTTCCTGTTCCAGTTAGTAGTTGGAATGATTCTGAGCTAGATGGTGGTATTAAAATTCTAACTAATAATAATGATTTGAATATAACAGACAACTATGGATTATGGTTTAATACTGAATATAGATATACTATCTTTTGTAGAAATGTAATTACAGGGGATGAAGCTACACTTGAAAAATCGCTAATTACTGAATTTGCTCCACCTATAAATTTTGTAGCAGAATCTACATCAAATTATACCATTAAACTTTCATGGCAAGATACTCCAAAGACTGGAACAAGAAATACAAAACAGTATGATTTACTTGCAAACTCATTTACTGTTCAAAGTTCAACATCTTCTGAAACACGAACTATTTCAAGTAGTTTAAAAAATAATATACAAAACAAGTTGTTTTTCTTAAATAATACTCCAAATATAGATGGAAAAGGTATATTACTTTTTGATAAGTCATTCCAATTTAAAATTAAATCTGATAATAATTCAATTTCAGCAAATGGGGATGGTAATAATCAAAATGATTGGTTAACAAAAACTACACCGAATCCAGGTAGTAATAATGGCTTTGTAAATTTTTCACTAACAGCTAATAGAAATCCATTACAAAGTATAGATCTAAGTAATGATAGTTTTGGAACATCACTATCTGTAAATGACACATATATAACAATTGATATAAGTGATATAGGTATTAGTTCACCAATATATCCAGTAACATTCTATGTATATGAAAGTTATGTATTAGTTAAAGATATTGATTATAGTTTTCCAAGAATTACATCACCTAATGATTTACCCAAAAGAATTTATCTTGGTTCAAGAACAAATAGGTCAATTAACATCTTAAATGGAGTATCTAATACACAAAAAATTGGTGTAGAATCTGGTATAAATCATTTTATTAATATAGTAGCAAAAGATTCTGAAGGAAATTATTCTAATATTGGAGATACAAAAGATATATCATCAGCCGATCAATTACCCACACCAAATCCAGATCCAGCTACTAATTTAACGATATCAACAGATACATATGGTAATAATCCAATAAAAAATAGAATTACTTTATCATGGATACCTGGTTTGGATGTAAATAACTATAATTACTCATGGAAATATTTTATAAAACAATTACCAATTGTTAATCAAGAAGAAAATCCCTCTGTTTCTGGTTATTATGAAACAAATTTAACACTAGCACAATTTAATAGTAATGATAATTTCAATAATATTATTAAGCCTCATGTTGAAACAAATTATAATACTATTATTTATGGTAATAAATCAACAACAAAAAGTGACCAATATACCAGTAATTATGGAGGGACTTTATTCACTCAATTACCGAATACAAGAACAATAAATATAAATGATTTAGCAAGTAGTTCTATTTATGCTTTCAGAATATATACTACAAATAAAGATGATGAAACTAATTTAATAAAAAACTCAACTGTTAATAATGGATATGTAACATGGGCTACAACACAACTAAATGATGAATTTTCATCTAATTCTTATGAATATGTATTAATTACTGATCCTAGTTATAAAGAATTAACAACTGTATACATAAAGACACAAGATCGTCAAGAATGGGAAATAAATACTCTAAGCATCGCAAATAATCAATCAAATAAATTAACACCATCTTGGACAAAACAAAGTGGTTCAAATGATACAAAATATAGATATCAATTAAAAAGAACATATATTAATAGTGCATCAACTTCTATAGAAAAAACATTAATTCATTTAGAAGAAGGATATACAAGTTCAAATTATCCCGATATTGATTTACCACCAAATACAGAATTCAGTTATGAAATAACAATTCAATCTAGTTTGGTATTATCTTATGAATCAGATACTTGGACACATGATTCTAGTAAAAATAATACAAAGACAACATTAAGTCAATTCAATACATCTGGTAATAGATGGAAATATGTTAATGTTCATGATCCGGTAATAAAAAATACACCTGATTCAAATAGTATAAGTTGGGATTTAAAAACTTACAATACATTAGTATTTGATTTAGCAGATGAATCAACATCTGTGAATACACAAACTGTGCCATTACCAAATCCTGAAAATTTAAATTCAAATGATATTGGATTATGGGTTCCTAGATGGAGAACGTTCTCATTTGGTCCCAAAGATGGGAAATATACTGAATTTAGAATAGATACTAATAATATTGGTATATCAATAAATGATGGAGATATAATTGGAATTTTTGATAGAGAAAACCATTGTTGTTGTGATGTTCTTGTTTGGGATACTACTATTCAAACTGATATTGGTTATCAAAGTCTAAAATGTTCTATTGATACTGGTAATAATGATGGGTTAAGTGCTACAGAAAAACCTTGGTTTATGATATATAGATCCAGTAACTCCGCAACGCCCAATATTATAGAAAACTTAGGTGTAAGAAGTTATGAATATAATGATGTAACTGGCTCTAATCATGATAATAATTTGAAAGCTATAATGAGAGGACAGATTGGACAAAGTGAAGGATGGTATCATAATATTCAGTTTTTCGTCTTTGATAAAAAGTATAAAGTATATTATCAAGGAGAGTATATTGAAACTGTTTCAGAGACTTCATATAATATTGGAAGTAATAGTCACTCAGACTATATTGTAACCTATTATATAGATGATACTGGCACTAATTATGCTGGAAGTGTTGGAAATAATATATATGAATCAGATCCATGGAATACTTCAGGTAATGCATTAAAAATTCCAATTAATATTTTTAAAAATATAGAAAATACTAAAGAATCTTTAACTAATCGTAAATTACATTCTCACACAGTAGATAGTTATATTATACCACATCATACAAAAACAGCTACACAAAATATTAATTTATCCTCAACAGGTGCAATATTTGTAGCATTTTATGTAATTCCTTTATCTGGAACTACTTGGCACGATATATTTATTAATGCGGCAACAGTTACTGGCACATTCACTAATATAACTCTTTTTAATGAACTCGGAGATACATATACAATTAATTCTATAATAGATTCAGGTGGGTGGACATCTACGGATCGCGATTGGAATGCATCTAGCACATTCAATTTTGAAACAGGATATTTTATGAGTTGTACTGATGATATACAGTTAAGTATATATGGCAATACAATACGCCAATACACTTTGAGTCTATCTAAAGGTTGGCAATTTATGGGATGGATACTTAATATAAATGTTCCGAGTGATGCTAATCCTGGTCCCGAAGTTATTTTTGATATGTCTTTGACAGAACCAATTACAACACCTCCAACAACCTTTTTCAATAGTATTTATAAAATTTTTAATACAACAAATACTTCATATATTGAAGGCGGAGCTGCAGGACAATACACTCAATATTCTGATGGTGATGTATTAGGTATTACTTTGGGGGGAGCAAATAATATTTATGTAGATAAGGCATTAACTGTAACATTTTCAGAAGAACTATTTGGTATACCAAATGAAGAACTATATACTGAACCAGAGCCTGAACCTGAAATGGAACCAGAGCCAGAAATGGAGCCAGAGCCAGAACCTGAAATGGTATCAGAACCAGAGCCTGAACCTGAAATGGAACCTGAACCTGAAATGGAAGCAGAGGCAGAGGCAGAGGCAGAGGTAGAGACACAACCACCAATTATGACAATAAAACTTGAACAACCGGAAAGAAATATCTCCCCAACTAGTAACGATATTAGAAGTTCAGAGAAAGATATTAATCTAGTTTTCACTACAGATGTTCCTATAATCGGATTTGAAAAAGAGGATGTTACAGTAACTTTTTCTTTATTGCCTGGGCTAGAAGATGCAATAACTTTAAGTGAATCAACTGAAGTTGCTTATTTATCGGATATTACTCCTAAATCAGATAAACTTTTTAATGCAACATATACAACACAAAATAAATTACATCAATTCGGTACTTATGAATTTATTGTCAATGAAGATAAATTTAGATCAAAAACTGGTAATATAGCTAATAAAGCCAGTAATTCAATAACTTGGAATCGAGTGATTGGGCCAATTATTACAATAATGACAAATGATTTTGTCGAACCGTCATATGGAGAAGTGCAACAGGCGACGAACACTAATAGCGCTAAACTACATTTTCAAACAGACGATGGTGTGGATATTCAAAATTTTGATAAATCAGATATAATTATAAGTAGTTCGAACAACAACCTCCCTAGCAATCTAATGGATAATAGTTTGGTTGAGCTGGAAACTGGCAAGAAATTTACTTTAGAATTAAATTTGGGTGACAACGCAGCAACATATACTATTTATGTAAAAGCATATTCGTTTGAAACAGTAACCTCTCCACATATTCGAAATAGTCAATTTTCTAATACATATAAATTAAAAAGAATAACGGCTATAAGTAGCAATGACGATGATGGTGATGATAGTTGGTGGTGGTGGTTGCTTGGTGGGGTGGTTGGAGGTGGGGCAGCGGGTTACGCGACGTATAAAGGCGTCAGAGCGTGGATCCTAAGGCAAGCTGTACGCGCTGCCGCCTCTGGAAGGACGCCACCACCGGGTGGGGGGGGTGATCCCCCACCGTCTGGTGAAAATCCCCCACCGTCTGAAGATCCCCCACCGTCTCAAGATCCCCCACCCTCTGGTGAAGAGCCTCCACCGTCTGGTCCTGCAGCTCCAGTAGATCCTGGATGGTCAAGATTACTTACGCGCCTTTTAAACAAATTATTTAAAATTAGGGGAAGAATTGCTATCGTGGGGGCGGGGACGGGGGTGGCGACCGGCACGCGCGCCGGAACTGTGGTGGCGTTGGAGGGGGTGGAGCTGATTGCGAACGCCAATAACGCCGCTGGGGAGTTAAGGTTGATTGACAGCGCGGTTAGATTCGGCGGTATGCTCCTCGGCAGCGGCGAGGCGGCACTTGGATCCGCCACCGAGGCCGCTCTCACTCAGCTCAATGCTTACATAGCGGCTGCGAGGACGGCAGGGGCGGTGGTCTCTGAGGCGACGGTAAACGCTTGGCAGACGGCGGTGACGCAAGGTGTTCGTTTGATGGCAATGAGGGGAGGGGGGGTTCAATGGGCGTCGACGACGATAACGAACATCGGGGTGTTCAGGGGTGCGTCTACCACCGCTAGTCTGGGGCGGACTGTGGTTTCGACCCTTTCCAACATCGCCACCGCAGTCTCCGAGGGCGCCTCCACCGTCGGGGCAATAGGTGCGAGGGCGGTTGGGTCGGCGTTGGCGCGGACTGGCGCCGTGACGCGTGGACTCGGACCGGAGTTAACCAGCGTGGTTCCTGGCGCCGGCTTGCCCCAACAACCGATGAGGATTATCTCCGGTCCTGATCTTGACAGTTTATTGGTTCCCAACGGCAACGGATACTATATTCATTATTACTTTGCTCAGTTATATTTCGGATATAGAAGATTCACTTATTTCTTAAACCTAAGATTGATAGATTTTAAATTAGTGCGTTTACAATTAAAGGTTCCAAATAATACAACAATACCATCGGCAGTTATTAATAATAAGAATTTTTCAAATTTAGTAGTATCAGCGATGTATTTAAGTATATCTCCAACAGACGGATATAGAATAATCTCAGGCGAATCAGCAGGCGAATTAGTAATACAAACAATTAATGATCAGTTACTCAATGAAATAACTAAAGTATACAATTATAATATGTCTATTATGGAAGACTGCACATGTTTTGGTGGAGCCATTACAATAGTGGAACAATCAAAAGTAAACGTGATCGTAGATATCATGCAGAATAGGTTAGATGAAAATAGTTATATTTATCGTTTAATTGGTTTGAGGGCTATAACCTATATGAAACAGGAAATATTCCAAACTCTTTCGTTACGAGATCGAGGACTTATATTGTGTGATTTACATACCGTAGCAACCGATCTTGTAAAAAATAGTAAAATAACTGATATGTTTATATCTAGTAAAACATTACCCCAAAATATGAAGTCCTTTTATGAAAGACTTTCTTATTTAACAAATTCTCGAGGGAAAATCTTTGTAAGAACAATCGACTTAATGAATAAGTATGGTAGTATTATGGCCAAACTGATGGACGACTTAATAACACAAACTGTCGAGAATGAGAATACTGATTTTGTTTCGATATTCGACCACATGGACAACTTAGTAAAATTATCAATAAATTCTAATATTCAGATGGTTTTAGGATCACAATACAAAACAGAAATAGCTATATTACAAGTTATAGGCTTCAACTATTTGTATTCTATTCTAAATACAGTAACTAGTAATCACGTTTTATTTAATGATAAAGCTAGTGATTTTAATAGAATTCTCACAATAGTAGATAGTTATACAATTAATGAACTATATCCAACTCAAACACATTACGAATGGTTAAAAACAGGAGCTCGATTAATACCACATATGATAAATGATGGTCCGCCAACTTATAACTATGATTTTGATTATATTATGCAAGATCCTAATAAATTAAATTTCTTGATTGAGATTCAAAATCAAATATCCGCAACGCAAACAGTTCTAACAGATATGAGTTTAGTTGATTTAGGTAACACAAATTATCATTATACTGGTAGAAGTATAGATCCTTCAGATGTGTCTACATTATTTGATCGATTAGATCCATCTTATAATTATAATTTAGATGATTTAAATGGAATGACAACATTTATGACAACAACATTTTATAATAATTTACAAGAGGATAGTTTTTTAATTGAACAAATAATAGTTCAAATTTATCGTTGTTTTATACTGCAAATTAAGAATATAGAATATATTAATAGATTGGTAATTAATGCAACATTCGACGGTGATATAAATCGTATAATAGAAATAGATGCAAGTTATACGGAGTTTATGCAAAATATTAATACATATACAGATGACGTTAGTTATAATATTTATGGTAATAAAGAAATGTTAGTATCATCACTTGATATTTTAATGAATCCCGTTAGTTATTTAATTAATAGTAAAACGTATTTACCAAGCAATTATCCAGTCATGACTGGTCCTCCGATATTACCGGATGATCCATCCAATCCTAATTATATAGAAAGTTTCCAAATTATTCCGCCACATATAGGTCCACCCTCGGTTAATCCATTACCAGTATTTACTCGTAGAGAAGATCAAATTGTTGATTATTCACTTTATATTAAACAATATCATCATATCTCATCAAATGGTAATATAGCTAATAATGTAATAGAGATATCTACGATCAGCGATTTATATATCAAAAGTATAACTTTAATTTTTGATAACTCATTTGTGCATGACAATAAACACGATATGATATCACATTATGGATTGACGTTATCATCTGTTGGTTGGGATATTTCATATTCTGTAGGTTACAATTCTGTGCATGGTAATACATATAATGTTACTATATACACCGATTATTCTTTTAACGCTATATCAGTTCCATTACATTGGACTGTGCTTTATTCGTTGCCTATTTACAAAAATATATCATTAATTGATGTAAGTAATGTGTTAAATTATAATGGTGATTTAGTAACTAATATAGATATTATGCCAAAAATTCTTATACCCGAAGATTATTTCTCTGTCCCTGAACCTGAACCTGAACCAGAACCTGAACCAGAACCTGAACCTGAACCAGAACATGAACCAGAACCTGAACCTGAACCAGAACATGAACCAGAACCTGAACCTGAACCTGAACCAGAACCTGAACCAGAACCTGACTCGGAAGCGGATCCAGTATCTGACCCGGAACCTGAGCCAGAACCTGAAGCAGACCCGGAACCTGAGCCAGAACCGGAAGCTGAGCCACTATTATATCAATTTGATATATCATTAGTTTCTAATTTAACACAAGAAGAGATGAGTAAAATAATTTTTTTACCCCTGGTAATTTATCCACATAATGAAAATGGGGTTTATAAGTGGAGCTATAAAAGTTTGCCGTTCACAGCAACCGCCGGTCGCTATCGTTTATCTGATTTAGCAACAAATAATCCTTTAGATTTTACAAATTATTATAATGACTATCTGCTGCAAGGAGACGTTTCAACTAATCACTTCGGATTTTCATTAATAATTACTAAAGAATCCGCAGGCAGATTTGAAGCTGTAGACATTTTAGGTTCTAGTAATTTAAATTTATCACGTAATATTGTATTCAATAATGGCCAGTATTATATAGGAGAGTATGGAGTTGGTGACGATTATCTTAACAATTTATCTATTGGAGACTTGTTACAGTATGTTGATAATACTGACAGATATTGTAGTATAACTTTATATATATATGATAATGAAGTAGACGCGGACCCTGAACCTGAACCGGACGAAGAAACACTTCATGAATTTACATTTGGGATAAATGGAATAGAACCAGGAAGTAGCATACACACTTATATCTATTATATAACAGAACCTGTGATAGAGGTAGACAGCGGCTCGTATGAACCTGAGTTAATCAGCGAGAATATTTTTGATGCAACAAACACCTCATTAACATTTAATTACGAGAATATAAATATTTTCGGCCAAAATAATAGAGTAACAGGATTTACTATATCATTTGAATCAAAAAAATATCTTGTATTAGAAACTGATAAGTGTAATGCAGAATATGTAATTATAGGGGAGTGGACAAAAATAACTGTTAGAAAGTTTTCTCCAGGATGGAGTCTTATTGTTACAATGGGTGTAACACCAGAACCTGATCCAGACCCATACTCAGGAGAGTCTAATTTAGAATTTGAATTGACACAAGATGGTTTGAAGCTAAGGGCAAAATGGAATGGTTTAAATAACCCAATGACAAGCAGAGCTTCGATCAACCACCCCTATCGCCCTGTTTCTGCTGGAACTAATAATTATATTTATTTAAGTGAAATATCAATAACAACATTAAGCTATGTAAATAAAGAATATATTACTACAAACGATAGCGAGTTCTGGGATTTCTCCGGGGCGGTGCAGATCACGCAGATTAGTCAGAATATTCAGAATACAAATATAATCAAATATATGATGATTCCAACCATTAGTGAACCTTTTAGCCATAACGCAATATCGGAAAATGTAGACCAATGGGTTACCTTATTTACATTTTATACTCCAATAGTTATAAAAAGCATCAGTGTAAAATTTGCTGATATACAACAGCCGTTAGTGCTTGATAATCACTATTATTTCACGCCCGCATATAATACAATTCATAATACAGATATAGTGAAATACAAATCATTAATTAATTCACCAGACCTGCACTATATTGGTAGAATTACTACAAGGCTAAATATTGATTATGTAGATATAGATGTATCATTTGTTCATGTCAACGGTCAACCTGATTCTAATAAACCATTTTATATATTTAAACATCAAGAATTTGATACTGGATTATATAATATGTATAATAATCCAGATTCATGGTTTGAAGGAAAACCATTTATAACACTAAATAGAATAATTTATTTTAGACTATTACCTAGTGCTTTAAATAATGAATTTACTGGCCTAAATTATCCATTTTATATTAGCACAGAAGGCCCAAATCAAGAAAGTGATATGTCCGCAGTTTATTTAAATACATCTCCAGCCCTAAACCCTGACCGCCCACCTGATTATCAAAATGGAATTAATGGTGAAATTTTGACTTTTGTATTATTGCAATATACGCATTACTCGGGCCACCGAGGTGCATTCCATGATCCTAAAATTTATTATTATTGCACAGAAGATAATTACGGACGATCAGAAATGACAAATACTTTTTATATTGATGTATCAACAATGATACAAGCTGGACCTCCTCACTTTGATTCATCTGGTAATTTAATACGAGATAGTGAAGGTAATATTATACCATAGATAATCAAAGTAATTTAGAAAAATTTTGAAAAAGATTATTTAGAAAAAATACTATAATTAATTAAAATTAATTAATTATAATATAGTTCATATATATATATATATGACAGATATAAGTGGTTATTATATTCAGCAAAAAGGTTGGTATAAAATTGGAGCTTATACTGGTAAGACTGTTAATGAAGTATGGAACGATTGTCTCCATGCAGGTTCTTATCGAGATGTTCCTGATAGCTTAAGATTAAATAGAGTATTTGTTGTTGATATGGATTCTACTCAACATAGTATTTTACCACAAGACCTTAGACTTCATCCGGCACATGAACATAGAGATAGTTATAATGTAGTAGTAAGAGGCGAGCCGCATTTTCAGAATGATCATTATGGTGAGATTTTAGAAGAATATTGGGGAGGTAATAATAGTTTTAATGTTCCAGTTGGATTATGGATTTATGTTATAGATGAACCTACAACAGTTATATATGTAAAAGCAGTTAACTTAGAATTTAAATTCTATTATAGTCATACTGGAAATAATGAAAGTGAGATTTCTTCTCTAGTTTTAGAAGTAGATAAACAATATACATTTAGACGCGTGATAAATGACGATGGTAGTCATCCCTTCTTTTTAGGAGATACAGATGAAATAACAGATCCGGATAATGAAGGTTGGAGAGCAAGTGACTCTAGTAACATTGAAGTAACTACTCCTGCCGGATATGCTACAAATGAGAGTGGTATCACTACTTGGGAGTCTGTTGGTTTAAGAATTGATCCAAGCTTCATTGAGAGCCCAGGTAATAAATTATGGTATTATTGCACAACACATTCTTCTATGGTATTCGAGTTTGATGTTAGTGGACTCGCGCAAGTTGATAATATTGCTCCAACAATTACGATAGATCCACCTGATTTAACATATAATATCGTTCAGAATTCACAAGTCATGCCCAATCCGACTGCTTCGTCGGCCGATAATGATGGTAATCCTATCAGTATCGCATATGAGGGTGATTGGAATTCTTATAGTAGCAGTTCGGCTAATCCTGGAACATATATAATTAGATATAACACAAAAGACGATGCTCAAAATTCAGCCCCAGAAGTGCAAGTAATAATTAATGTGCTAGCGGATAATATACATCCTACAATGGAAATAAAAGTAAATGGCAGCACAGGTCCAATAACTAACACAGATGATTCTATTACTTTAAATTTTACGATAAGTGAAGAAATAACTGGATTTGATAAAAATGATATTGAGGTATATCAAGGTATTTTTCCATATTCAGTAAGCAATTTAACAAATTTTACACAAATAAATTCTGCAACAGATCCTTTTTATTCATATCAGGCTATCCTTAATGCTACAGCTGCGGCTGTATACACTGTTAAAGTTCCATCGGGCAAATATCAAGATATTAATGGTAATCTTAATCTGGCAGACAGTAATACCTTTCAATGGACAAAGCAATCAGCATTTAGTGGAGTTACTTTAGAAATAGCCCCAAATCCAGCAAACAATACAACATCATTTAATTTAATTTCTGGATCATCAGTTAGTACGAATACTAAATTTTTAAGTGCAATGCGTGTTCGTTGGCCTGTTGCCAATAGGCAAAGTAATTTATCAAACTTATCTGAATTAACACAAAATTCAGGTAATAATGTTGCATGGCAAAATGTTACACCCGCAACTAATCCATTTATGTTAAATGTGCAGCAACCCCTTGCTTCACCTATTGCACTTCTTACAACTTTAACTCCTTGGTTTACTATAGATGCAGTTGTTGATAATACTATTCCGGTAGATACAGCTTTTAGTTATTTAAAACTTACGGATACAGTCGGTGGTTCAGTTACCGAATTAACTGAAGCCGCAGGAACTTTTAGAATAATTTATGTTTAATAATTATAAAATAATATAATATTAATATATATTAATATTATGTCTTGGACAATAACTTATATTGATTATAATGATTTATTCAATAGAGTAGTTGATGATTTAATTAATTCTCAAGGATTGTTAACAAATACTGCGTCTAGTTATTCAGATATAACAGATATTTATAATGAGATGAATTCATATTATGGTTATACTATGAGTGATATTTATGTTGAATTTAGAAATATGTGGTTATCGACGGTTGATAGTGGTAAACTTGTTTCTGTTTATAATGGAACTACATTTTCATCATCCCCTTTACCCGCGCACTATGAAGATAGTTCTAATAGTAATGGATGGACAATAACTTATATCGATTATAATGATTTATTCAATAGAGTAGTTGATGATTTAATTAATTCTCAAGGATTGTTAACAAATACTGCGTCTAGTTAT
>MDTE01125442.1_pt1 | contig 19357 bp, 23 predicted proteins | sample 811231 | NCBI WGS metagenome assembly MDTE01 (sample SAMN05326651, study PRJNA326480) | marine metagenome | isolation source: seawater | place: Indian Ocean: Red Sea | collected 2010 | reverse complement strand
TACAGGTTTTCCAACCTTTATTTTTTTGACCTCGGACTGAACTGTTCTAGGTTTAGATTGCTTGACCTTTTCAATATTAACTTTTATAGTTTTGCCTTTTTTTCCCATACCAAAATTATAGCACCGTGATCCGTATAGAGTTAATCAAATGTTCCCTGACACATGTGGGCTAAAAGAGCAACAATTAAGATTCCTATTAATTTCAATGTATTTCTAATAATAAATCCAAAAGCGTAAAAAAATTTTTCTCCTCTAGTTTCCCATTTTTCTAATTTATCATAATCAGGTGAAATATAAGTATAGTAACAGGCCATTAAAAAAATGAAAAAAAAACACCAACAGGCAATTTTAAATATTGCATAAAGAAAAGTTGCAAAAACCATGAAATAATTATAGCACCATGATCCGTGATTTTTGAACAAAAATTGTCACACAATTGCGACAAAAATTTTGCATCGAAAATCACGAATTATTGTGTTAAAGTATAGTAAGGGGGTCAGGGAGATGAAAAAATTTTTGTTAATAATTATTCTTTTTTTTCCAATTTCTGGTGTATGGTCCGAAGTAATAGAGGAAAAACAACCAGAAGAAATTATGGAATTATTTGGAATTAAATTTGGAGACAAGTGCACAGATTCAACATCTGATAGTTACCGTACGAAAGGAAAGGTGCCAAATAAATTATTTAAACAACATATTGTTAATTGCACAAGTTTGACAAAACGAGTATGGAAGATTTCTACTAATAATTTTTTTGAATCTGAAAAGTTAGATGAATTTACAATGTGCAAAACTAGTTTACGAGCTCTAGAAAAGCATTTTAATGAAAAGTATGGCGTTAAATTAAATATTACAACAGATAGAAATTATGAATATAAAGTACAAAATAATAATACAAATGATTTATACAATGAAGTTGAGATGATTTGTACAAGTATAGGAACTGGAAAAGAATTCAACAGTGTAGAACTTCGTTTAATAGTTACTAATTTAAAAATGGTTTCGGAAAAAAAGAAAGAAGATTTACAAATCTCAATTATCGATAAAAAAGGAATCTAAGAGATTTTCTTGGTTATAATTATAAAAATTATAGTTGTAAGAACATAACTTGTAACAATTATTGGGCCGGCAGGAGCATCAAAAATAATTGCTAAAAAAATACCTGCTAAAATTGAAATAATTCCACACAGCCATCCTAACTTATATGGATTAGAAATATTTGTTACTGCTAATGCAGGTAAAATAAGGCTAGCAAATACAACATATATTCCTACTAGTTGCACGGATGAGGTAACAGCTAGCGCAAATAGTAAGTAAAAACCAATATTATTTCGATATTTCTTTTTAAAAAACCATACTGCAAGAATTAAAATATAAATTGGAGTATGCTTTGCTACATCTTGCCATGTAACAAATAAAATCTGACCTGAAAGTAAATGTCGAATTTCCTCTCCTCCGCTAGGATGATTAGCTAATAGTAAAATAGCTAAAGATGCTGCAAATATAAAAGTTACTCCAATAATGGCTTCTTGCTGTTTCGGTATCTTTATTTCGACTTTATGAAAAAATAACCCAGCAAGAATTGCAAAGGTCAGTGCTACTAATTGTGGTAATAAAGGATGAGGAGCATAGAAAAAAAAATTTGTTGCTATTAATCCTAAACCAGCAACTTGGGCTACTGCTAAATCAATAAAAATAATTCCTCTTTTTAAAACTTCAACACCAAGAGGAACATGAGTTAAAACAATCATAGAGCATATTAATAATGCAGGTCCTACAACATAGATCATTTCACTACTGATCATTTAGTGCTCCTTTTAATAAATTAATAGAATTTTCAAATAATGCAAAAAGGTCAGCACTATTATTATTGCCATTTATTGTATAGGGCAATACTATTGACGGACTATTAGTTTTTTCTGCCAACCATGTGCTAGCATTATCCGGATCAAAAGGTGTACGAATAATTGCATCAGGTGACTTTGCTTTAAATTGTTTTAATAATCCTTCTAGATGAGATGCGGTAGCAGGAATTCCAGGTTTTATTTCTAAAGATGCCACTTCTATTAATTCTAACCAGTCTATTAAGTAGCTAAACGTTTTATGATGAACAACAACTTTCATTCCTTTAAGATTAGAAGAATTTTTTTCCCATCTATTAATAGCTTTTTTCCAACGCAAAGCAAAATTATTAAAACGATTACGATAAAAAGATTGATTAACTGAGTCAATTAATTCTAATCTTTTAGTTAATTCTTCTGCTAATAAAAAAATATTATATGGATTAAGATGTACATGGGGGTTTCCTTCTGGATGAACGTCTCCCATTGTACGGTCAGTTACCATTGTTTTTTCCAATACTTCTACAAAGTCGGATGCCATTAAATACCCTTCAGTCCCTGGTTGGACACTTCCACTAGCTTTTTGTAATAATAAAGGTAGCCATCCAACTTCCAAATCAGCACCAGAACAAAAAATAATATCAGCTTTTACAGCTTTGGTAATAAGGCTAGGGCGAGCACGAATGTAATGCGGATTTTGCATTGCATGGGTAGCAGAAAAGGCTTTTACTTTTTCACCACCAATTTCTTTTGCAAGAGATTCCCACTCCGGCTCACAAGTAAAAATATTTACAATTGCATGTGATTGATTTGATATTATGCAAAATAAGCCAATCAATATTAATTTAAAAAATCTCAATATCACGCCACTTTTAATCATTTTGTTCTCCTTTATTTAAAATTTTGTGGTGGACATAATTGCCCACCACTTATTTGTATTTAGTCACTTATTAATACGCATGTGCACCATGAGCACCAATGCTAACAACATATTGCATCATGAATTGTTTATCGGTTTGCCCGTCCTTAAGTTTTTCATGATTATATTGTAAACGAACACGACTGAACTCACTATTTGTCCAATCAATCATTGCTGCATATGCTCTTGGATCAAAGTTTGCAGAATCTAAATTACTACCAACTAATCCTGTAGGAACATCATGTGGAAATAATCTACTGTAACGAGCACCTACACGCCATCTAGGAGTAAATTTATATACACCTTGGACATATAGACCACTAGATGAATCGTCAAAATTAACGACACCAGTAGAATTTTCAGTATCTTCATACGTTCCATCTTCACCACGCCAGAAATATTCAGTTTGGAATATAACTTCTTTATTACGCGCATTTCCAGTTGGAGCCCAAACGTAACGTAGATCAGTTACATAAAGATCTGATTCACCCTTAAATATAACTGCATCTTCATTACTTTTTCTACCAGTACTTTTAGAATCCCCAGATAGTAAATAACCACCTAAGCGCCAGCTTTGATTATTTCCTATGTCTCCACCTATACGAGCAAAGGCAGACCATGCTGTATTTTCGCCATCAGCAGTACCAAATGGAAAATCATCTGCACGATATATTCCTCCTCCAATTTCTGAATAGAAATTTGTTGGTAAAATATATGATGTAGCTAAACCATCATCATTGTATGCTTTATTTAGATAAGCACGATAAGGAAGTGGACGATCTGCAAAATCATCGGTATGGGCATGGTGTTCATTAAGATAACCAAGTTGCCATAAGGCCCGTCCAGCTTTTAGAGTCAAGCCAGTAGGTAAACCTAAGCCTGGCAAAGTTTGCAAATAAGCTTCTTCTAGTTCTATCTTATCTGCACCATCTTCATTTACAATTGCTGAGGTTAGACTTCCGTAGAATTTATCATCTACACTTGCAGAAAAATTCATTTCGGATTCTCCAATTGCAGGGCCTTCTTTTCCACGCTCCCCTTCTTCACCTATTCCAAAGCCTGGTATTTCAGAACTTCCTGATGAAAAATTTGAATACGTCCCATTTAGGATTAATCCAACTGATGGATTGAAACTATTGGAAAGTATTCTACGACTAGGTGCTATAGGAACTTTTTTTCCAGATGTAACAGGAGTTTGATTACGTTTTTTTTCAACTCTTCCAAGTTTTGCTTCCATATCAGCAATACGTTTCTCATAAACCTGCTTCATATTTTGGATCTCGGCTCTTAATACATCAATATCTTTATTTGATTCTGCTAATACAGAATTTCCAATAAATAAAGATAACATAGCAGTACATGCCGCTAGTTTAGTTTTAAGCATTTTTTTTATCTCCTAAAAAAAGATGTAGATCGACCTGTAAAGTACAGATCAATTTACTAAATTAATAAAATATTAAAAATATGTTTTAAGAAAATTGTGGTGGGGCTCGAGTTAGAATTAATTTATATTTTTTTAAAAAAATAAGAAAATCTTTTTTAGAAACAAATTTAAAAGTAAAATATTCATGATTTTGTGATAATATTTCTGACTTAGAAATATTATCTTTTGATTGTTCACAATATAAATAAATTTCACAAACTTCATCATCATGCTCATGCTCTTCAAAACCGAATTCTGCTAAATGAAAGAAAGAAAAAGTTTGTAAACTAAGAAAACTGAAAATTATAAATGATACAAGTTTTTTATACATTTTATTGAACTATATAAGATTATTTTTTTTTTACAAAAAAAAATTTGTAAATTTTTATTTTTTTCATAAAAGAAATTGTAATAATTAAGGCCTATGCCAACCTTTTTCAGAATTCCATGCACATCCTTCTGGTCTTAATTTTACTCCTTCAATATCTATTTTATCTCCCACAATACCTTGGATATTATCTTTAACTGTCGGGATGTACTCCTCTTTTAATTTACATTCATTATTTTTTGTTTCATTATTTTTAAATTTTTTTTCAATATATAAATTTATAAAATTAGCAATTTCGGCATGCCCCTCAGGAGAAAGATGTACATTAGAAGGAAAATGACTTGGCTTAATGTTTTTTTCATTATATTTAATTAAATGATTAGTTGTATCAATACATTCTAAATTATTTTTATTACAAATTTTTTTAAAAACTTTTCTTTCTGTATCTGAAAAATTAAAAACAATTTTTTTTACATTTTGGTCATAAAAATTTATTTTCTCCCCAAATGCTGAGTACGCAGATGGTATATAAATAAAAATAATTTTAGAATTGTATGAATTTGATAAACTTTTCATTTTTTTTAATGCTGGCTCCCAAGCATTATATATTTCATTTTCACTTATCTCTTTTTTATAAATTTTTTCAGCAAGTTTTACTTCACCTAAATCTGCATTTTCTGTATTAAAAATTTGTAATTCATTTTCATAATTTCTGTAATATTTAAAATTTATTTGATTTTTTTTATCAAATTTTTGAGTACAAGATTCTTTTGTATGACATTTTATAAAAATTGCATAAAATAAATTTGAAATATATAATTTAAGAAAAGTTTTCTTAATCAATCTTTTATATAGTTCATCATTAGGATTTATGTCATCCATAAAATATTGATCTCTAATTAATTTATCTAATTTGATATTTAATTTTTCTTTTGTAGATTTTTTATTAAATTCAATATTTAATAAAGAATTAAGTAAATCATTTCCTTCGTATATGCCAACTACAATTAATTTTGTGTTATTATTAATTTTTTCTTTCATTATTTCTAAGTAATCGTATGGGCCCAAACCTCCGAAACCGTAATTTAAATTTTGATAATTTTTTCCAGGCATTTTGATTAATTTTGAAAATGTTTGTTCAGGCAGTAGATTTGAACAAAAAGTAAATGAATCTCCAAATGACATTATTGATGGATATGAATCTTTAATAGGATATCTATTACAAAAACCATTTTTTGCAAAAAAGATATTTGTTGCTCCATATTGAGCATCTATACCAGATGGAGGATAAAATATTGGTTTTTTTGGAAAAACATAAAGTTTTTTGTTTGATCCTTCTATGTAAATTGAATTTTCTTTTGTAACAAATAAATTTTTTTTTTTTGACAATTTTTTTTTAATTTTTGTTGGTGGAAAATTTAAGATAAGTCTATCATCTATTATTTGAGGATATATTCTTAAAAAAGTTTCTATTAAAAATAAAGAGAAAAATGTAGAGATAGTTATGATTAATAAGTTTCTTTTCATTAAAGTAATTTACTATATTATTAAATTATCAATATTAAAAAGAAATAAATAAATGAAAAGTTTTTTAAATAGGATAATTAATTTTTTCTTTAGGAAAAAAAAAGGACTTAAAAAAAAAAATAAAAAACACAGTTATAAAGATGACACCTATCCATTATTTTAAAATTAAATAATGAATAAAATTCCAGGAAATGAAAAAAAAAAAGATTGATAGTGTAGTTGGCGGATATATAAAAAGTTATGGAAAAGAAAGTGATATTTTATATATACCTCATAATGTTCTAGGTCATACATTAGCTCCAAATGTAACTACTAAGTTTTCAAGGAAAATTACAGAAGAAGATTATCATACAAATAAATATGGATGGAGAACAAATAATAAAAAAAAATATGAAAAACCTGATATTTTTATAGCAGGTGACTCTAATTGTCTTGGAACTGGAAATGAATTTGAAAACACTTTTGGTGAATTTTTATCAAAAAGAATTAATAAAAAAATAGCAAATTTAGGAGTTGGAGGATATTGTAATCTACAAGCTGTAAGAAGAATTGAAAATAATTTAAAAGTTTGTAAACCTAAATTAATAATTATTATATTTATGGAACTTATGGCTAGATCTTTTCAGCCAAACTCATTAAGAGATATTGTTCAAAGACCTTATTATAGAAAGAATATCAGCTCAGGAGATTTTATTCTTGTTAAACCAAGAAAAATTCCATTATTGCTTTATAAACGTTATGTTAAATTAGAAAAATTAGACGGACAATATTATAAAAGAAGAGAAGGTTTTATTGGCAAATTACTTTTAAATAATTTAAATCCTATAAAAAAAATAGAAAAAATATTAATTTGGGTTTTTTTTCAGATATTAAATAGAAAAGTTGAGAACTTTTTTTTAAATATTTTTAATTTAAAAAAAGAGAAGTATGTGGATCCAAATGATGAAGATTCTAGATTATTTATACTTAAAAAGTATGTAGATAAGTTAGAAAAAATTATTAAAAAAAATAAAATTAAAGTATTAGTTTGCCCTATATATCCTTATGTTTTTAATAAAGTTAGAAAAAAAAAATTTTATAACGATAAAAAGGTTCTAGGCGAGTTAATAAGAAAAAAAAAAATGAATAATTTTTATATTGATCTTTCAGAAAATTTAGAAAAAGAACATAATTTATTTTTTAAAAAAAGAAAAATGGCAACAAAAAATTTTTACAAAGAATTACAATGGACAGATAATGATCATCCAACTCCAAAAGGAAATAAAATAATTGCTAAATGTATATTTAAAGCAATGAAAAAGTTTTCTTTAATTTAACCTGAATATCTATAAAACTTTTTATTTTTATTTATTAAATAGTATTCAAATATTTTTTGGAAAATTTTATTATTTTCTATATTTTTAAATTTTTTAATTTTTAATTCTTCTAATACATTGACTTTATTATTCCATAGAGGAATAACTCTAGATTGATTTGTTATAAAATGTAATGAAAGTAAAAATCTAGGCTTAGAATTTTTACTTGGCCTTGAACCATAGTGATAACAATTTGAGGTATCAACAAAAAAGATATTTTTTTGATCTCCTATTAATTTACTTTCTGTAGGTTTGTTTTTTAATACTATTTTATCTTCTAATTTTTGGTTTCTTAGGGGGATACCTAAAGCTTTTTTACATTTTATTTTAAATAATTCTTTATAAATTTTATTACTATCAATTTTTTTTATAACAGTTAATGGCCCATTATTTTTATCGATTTTTTTTAATGGTATCCAAAGTTTTATTTGTTTTAAATCTTCACCGTCAAGGTGATATTCTTGGCTTCTACCTTTTTCAAAAATTTTATTTGGTGAATACATTATCGAAGCATCTATTAAAATTGGAATTTGATTTAAATATTTGCTTATAGGTCCAATAATATTTTTGTTCATAATTAATAACAAGATATCTAAATTTTTTTTCTCACTTAAATCTATAGATTTGTTAATTAAAAATGGTTTTCTACTTTTTTTTTCTAAATCTTTTAGGTCTTGTTTATTAAATTCTTTAAAAATCCTTTTAGATATTTTTTGTAGATTATTTTTTAATGATTTATTTTGTAGATTTAAAAATCCTTGTTGATTAAGTATTTTATTTTCTTTGTATTTATTTGCTAATTTTTTTCTACTAAAATAATCTTTTATTTGAAGAATTCTTCTTAAATATACAAAAATTTTTACAGCTGGTTTTATATCAGGTAATAAATAATTATGAAATAAACTAGGCTTATTTTTTATGTAAGATAAAGTTGCTATAAAGTTTTTAAACATTATGAAAATTAATAATAAAAAATAATTTTATAAACTTTTTCTTCTTTTAAACGAACTAGGTATATTCATTGATTTTCTATATTTAGTAACAGTTCTTCTAGATATACTAATTCCTTTTGTTTGTAATTTTATAACAATTTTTTTGTCAGACATAATTTTTTTTCTTTCTTTTTTAATAATATTTAAAATTTTATTTTTTATTAATTTATTTGATAATAATTTAAATTTATTTTTAACTTGTATTCCTGGCGAAAAAAAATATTTAAGCTCATAAATACCTTTTGGTGTTTCAATATATTTTTTATTTGTACAACGACTAATTGTACTTTCGTGGAAACCTGTTCTTCTAGCAATTTGCTTTTGTGTTAAAGGATTAAAATGACTAATACCTTTTTTAAAAAAATCTTTTTGATGTTTAATTATTTCTTTAGTAACTTTTTCTAATGTTCTTTCTCTTTTCTTTATTGATTCAAGAAGAATTTTTCCAGATTTTACCCAGTTCTCTAAGCTTTCCTTTTCTCTGTTAAGTAATTTTTTTTTCTTTATTAATTCATAAAGTTTTTTATTAAAATTAAATTTTGGTAGTGCTGAGTTATTTACTTCTAGTTTATAAATATCTTTATTTTGTTTTAAAATTACATCAGGAATTATATTTATATTGGGTTGGTGCTCAAAAATATTACCTGGTTTTGGGTTTAATGATTTAATATTTTTTATCATTTTTATTAATTCACTTTCTTTTAGCCTTGTTTTTTTTGATAATAGATTCCAATCATTTTTTGCTATTAATTCTAGATTTCTTACAAGAAAATGATATTTGCTATTGAATATTTTTTTGATTTTAATTGTATTTCAATACATTCAGATAAATCTCTAGCAAAAATACCTGATGGTTCAAATTCTTGGATTTTGTTTAAGGTGCTTTCAACTAAAGCAAAAGTAATATTAAAATTCTCTATTTGTAATTTATTATAAACTTCTTTTACATCTTCAGATTTTATATATCCATTATTGTCAATAAATTCTAAGAATTTCCTTGCTATTATTTTTTCTTCTTGGTTATTTAAATCAATATTTATTTGTTCATTGATATAATCTTTAAGATTTTTTTTCTGCTCTAATGTATTTTCTATAACATCTTTTTTATTATGCGTATTTTCTTTTAAATTTGAAATAAATTTAGAATTTAAAATATTATTTTTTTCTTTTTTTGTTTCTGGTTCTAATAATGGATTATTTTGAAGTTCATTATTTATTTTTTCAATTATTTCAGAATGTGAAAGCTGAAGAATCTCAAGAGATTTTTGCATTTGAAAATTTATAGCTGTTTTTTGTATTTGACTTATTTCTAAATTATTTTTTGTTTTCATTTTTTAAATTTTGAATCTTTCTCCTAAATAGAACTTTTTAACAAGTTTATTTTTAATAATATCTTTAGGCTTTCCATGCATTAAAACATTTCCGCTATGAATTATATAAGCTCTATCAATTATAGTAAGAGCTTCTCTCACATTATGATCTGTTATTAATATACCAATACCACGTTTTTTTAAATTTTTTATCAAATTTTTAATTTCATTTAATTGTAATGGATCAACTCCTGTAAAAGGTTCATCAAGAAGAATATAATTTGGTTTAGCACATAAAGTTCTAGCAATTTCAACTCTTCTTCTTTGACCGCCGGATAATTTCATAGTATTTTCATTTCTTTTTTCTATAAGTGAAAAATCTTTTAAAAGATCTTCGAGAAAATTAGTTCTTTGACTTTTATCCATTTCTATGTGCTCTAAAATAGACATTAAATTTTCTTCAACTGTGAGACCTCTAAAAACAGATTGTTCTTGGGGTAAATAACCTATACCTAACTTTGATCGGATATGAATTGGATAATCTGTAATATCTAATCCATCTATCATTATTCTCCCTTTATTTGGTTTAATTAAACCGGTTACTATATGAAAACATGTAGTTTTACCAGCGCCATTAGGTCCAAGAAGGCCAACAGCTTCACCTCTACGAACATCAAAATTTATATCTTTTAATACTTCGTTTTTTATAAATGATTTATTAAGATTCTTAACTATAAGACCTTCTTTATTTTTTATTTTTTGATCTGATAATTCCATAAACTTTTCTTTTTTTCCCTTTATTTTCAGGATCGATTGAAATTTCTCCTTTCCCGGTTATTACATTAAAAATTCCTTTATCTCCTACAAGTATATCTCCATCTTTTTCTAATTTTACCTTTTCATAAAGTTCTATAATTTTTTCTTCTACAAAATAAATCCCTCTATTTGCAAATGCCTTTCCTTGATCAGAAATTATTATTACATTATTATCTGCATTTACTTGAACTACTTTGGTGTCTCCATTTTTTGTTTCACAGGTAAAAGCAGTTAATATATCTGCTTTCAGCGAAGTTTGACCTTCTTTTACAAATGCATTTCCACTAACAATCATTACTCCATTTTCATTATCAACTTCTATTTTGTTTTCAGCAGATATTTCTATATCTTTTTCTTCTTCTTTTTCTTCTTTTTTATTATTAATTTCTTCATTATTTTTTTCTTTATTAGCATTATTTTTCTCATTTAAATTATTGCTTTGATTCTCTATATTATTTTCTATTTCTTCAATATTATTATCTGATATGCATAAAGGAGCACTCATTACATTTTTATTTATAAAAAAAATAAAAAATAATAAAAAAATATATTTAATTTTTTTTTTCATAAGTTAAAAAATAATTTTATTCTAAATTTTTAATTTTTATTTTACTTTTTCCTAATAATTCAAAATTTTTACCTTCTTGTTCTACTATAAATCCATCAGATGAAAAATTTACAGTATCCGTTTTACCAAAGATTTTTTTATTTCCATAAATTTTTGCTTTTTTTAAATCTATAATTGCATTGTTAGTATCAATTTGTTGTCCATCACTATGTAAAAATAATACATTATCTATTAATTCTAATGTTTGTTTTTCTATATCAAAAACACCTTTTTTGGCAACCATAGTTACCCATTTACCTTTTTTAAGATTAATTTCTGCTTTTGGCTTTTCAAACAACAATTTATTATCATTATTAAAAATTTTCTGGTATTTGTTTGCATGTAGAAAAAATGGCTGTTCAAATTCATCAATTCCTTGAAAAGTAAATTTTTTTTGGTTTTCACCACTAACTGTAATTTCTTTTTTTTTTACGTATTCAGTAAATATTGTTGGCCAGAAAAATATAAATATAAAAAAAATTGTTATTATAAATGGAATGGATTTGTAAATTAAATTTCTTACAAATAAATAATTGAAGTAAGGTTTTTTATTTAATTTAAAATTAATTAAATTTAAAATATTTCTTTTTATCATTAGTAATTAAATTAATTAAATTAAGATAATTCTAATTCTATACAATCATGTATGTGAAGTATACCTATTGGTTTGTTATTTTTTGTTACAAAAACTTGTGTAATTTTATTTTTTTTCATTATATTCAATGCTTCAATTGCAAAAATATTTTCATTAATTGTTTTTGGATTTTTTGTCATAATATTTGAAGTTGTCTTATCTAACATTCCATTTTTCATATGTCTTCTTAAATCGCCATCTGTTATTATTCCTATAAGTTTGTTAGATTTAGATACAACTCCTAGACACCCAAATCTTTTTTTTGTCATTTCAATTATAGCTGCAGACATAAATGTATTTTCTTTTATTAACGGCAATTTTTTACCTGTATGCATTATATTTTTAACTAATAACAATTTTTTACCTAGTTGCCCTCCTGGATGATAAGAGTAAAAGTTTTTTTTTGAAAATTTTTTTATATTCATTAATGTTATTGCTATAGCATCTCCTAATGCAAGCATCGAAGTAGTTGAAGTTGTTGGGGCTAAATTATGAGGACAAGCTTCTTTAATATCACCAATTTCAATAAATGTTGATGAAATATTTTTTAAATTTGTATTAATTTTTCCAGTAATAATTATTAAGGGAATTTTATTTTCTTTAGAAAAAATAAAAATATCATTTAATTCAATAGTTTTACCAGAAAAAGTAAAAGCAATGATTACATCTTTTTTACTTATCATTCCTAAGTCTCCATGGCTGGCTTCTGTTGAATGTATAAATTGAGCTGGTGATCCTGTAGATGAAAGTGTAGCAGCGAATTTTTTTGCAATAATTCTACTCTTGCCAATTCCCGTGACTATAATTTTTCCTTTTGCTTTTTTAATAATTCTTATAGCTTTGATAAAATTATTATTTATTTTTTTTGATAAAAAATTTAGACCTTCTATTTCCGTACTTATTACTTTTTTTGCTATCTTTATAATATTTTTTGTCATTTTTATTATTATTTTTTAATAAATATTATTTATGTTGAAAAATATCTTTTTCTTGCCATCCAATTAAATCAAATTCTGCCCTGGTAGGTAGAAATTTAAAACATGATTTTGCAATTTCATATTTTCCTTCACGTTTTATCATTTTATCAAGCTTATTTTTAATTTCATGTAAATAAAGAACATCATTTGCTGCGTATTCTATTTGATTTTGAGTTAAATTATCATTTCCCCAGTCTGATGTTTGACTATTTTTATTAATATCAATCTTTAAAAGATCTTTACATAAATCCTTAAGTCCATGTCTATCGGTAAAAGTCCTAGCCAATTTAGAAGCTATTTTTGTGCAATAGATCGGTTCACACATAACTTTCAAATTTTTTTTTATTACAGCAATATCAAATCTTGCGTAGTGAAAAATTTTTAAAATTTTTTTATCATTAAGTATTTTTTTAAGATTTGGCGCACTGTAAGAATTTTTTAAAAATTGTACTATATGACAGTTACCATTTTCATCAGAAATTTGAATTAAACATAATCTATCATTATTGATATTTAAACCCATAGTCTCTGTATCTATAGCTATAGAATGCTTAAATTTGACATTCAATGGAAGGTCATTTTTATAAAATTTGATATTTTTAACTTTTTGGTCCATGCTAAGATGTGGCATTTTTAAAAAAAAAATCAATATTTTTTTTTTTTTTTTTAAACTATTTTATTAAATAATGAATCAATTAAGAAATTTAAATGTAACGGTATTCGGAGGATCTGGTTTTTTAGGTAAGAGTTTAATTAAATATTTATGTGAAAATGAATGTATAGTTACAGTACCAACAAGAAATCCTTCAAAAGCTTATGATTTACAACCGATTGGTGATGTAGGGCAAATTAATCTTATAAAATTTGATTTATCAGATATTTCAAAATTAAAAAATTTATTAGATGATTCAGATATAATTATAAATTTGATTGGAATTTTATTAGAAAAAAAAAAAAATGATTTTGAAATAATTCATTATAAATTTGTAAAGAATATAGTGGATAATATAAATTCAAAAAAAAAATTTTTTATAAATATTTCTGCATTAGGTGCTGAAAAAAATCTAAATTCAAAATATTCAAATAGCAAATTTATGGCAGAGAATTATATTAAAAAAAATAGTAAAAAATTTTCAATAATAAAACCAAGTATTATTTTTGGTTTTGAAGATAACTTTTTTAATAAATTTGCAAAAATATCTATGTTTAGCCCGTTCTTACCACTGGTAAAAGGAGGGGTAACCAAGTTTCAACCTGTTTATGTAGATGATGTTTCTAAAGGCATAATAGAAATTTTGAATAAAAATAAATTAAATAAAGTGTATGAATTTGCAGGTCCAAATATTTATTCTTTTAAAGAATTAATGCAAATTTTATTAAGAACAATTGATCGTAAAAGAATATTATTATATTTACCAAAAAGAATTGCACAATTAATGGCAAGTTTTTTTCAATTATTTCCAAATCCTCCGTTAACTTTAGATCAAATAAAACTTTTAGAGAATAATAATATTATTTCTAACAATAATTTAACATTTAAAGATTTAAATATTAATCCGGTTTCTTTAGAATTAATACTTCCAAATTATTTAAAAAGATTTAAAAAATACTAAATATGAAAGATTTAGATTTTAAAGAATTTCCTGAAGAAAATATTAAATTTGATTCAATTGTTGTTTTATTACATGGAATAGGAGCAGATGCATCTGATTTGCTTCCACTTGCCGAACATTGGTCACAAAAATTAAAAAAAACAAAATTCTATTCAATTGATGCACCTAATCCTTATAAGCAAGCACCTTTTGGAAAGGAATGGTTTGGTTTAGAAGATAGAGATCAGACAAGAATTTTAAAAGAAATTGATATTTTAAAACCTATTATTATTTCTTTTCTGAAAAATAAATTAAAAGAACATAAATTAGATTTTAAAAATCTAATAATGGTAGGTTTTAGTCAAGGAACAATGGTTTCATTAAATTTAGCAATAAGTATGAATAAAGAAATTAGAGGGGTATTAGGATATTCTGGAGGAATAGTTTTATCAAAAAGTGGAAAAATTGAAATTAATTCAAAACCAAAAATTTGTTTAGTTCATGGTACAAATGATGATGTAGTTCCAATAAGAATGATGGATAGCTCTAAGACATTTTTAGAAGAAAATAATATAGAAGTTGAATCAAATGCAATTGATAATTTAGGACATGGAATTAATCAAAAGGGATTAGAAATAGGAGAAAACTTTCTTGTTAAATATTTATTAAAATGTTAATAATAATCTGTCTTTTTAAATATGTTTATTATTTTAAAATATGAGCTTTAAAACACTTGTACTTAATGCGGATTATAAGCCTTTAAGTTATTTTCCTTTATCAATATGTTCATGGAAAGAAAGTATAAAAGCTGTTTTTTTAGAAAAAGTTTCAGTAGTTTCTGAATATAATGAAATTGTACGCTCACCCACAGTAAAAATAAAAATACCAAGCGTTATTGCTTTAAAAGAATATGTTATATGTTCAAGAAAGCCAGCATTTACAAGATTTAATGTTTTTCTTAGAGATGAATTTCAATGCCAGTATTGTTCTTCAAAAAATAATTTAACTTTTGACCATATTTTACCAAAGTCTAGAGGAGGAAAAACAACTTGGGAAAATGTTATTACTGCATGTTCTGAATGTAATACATCAAAAGGAAATAAAATGTTGAATGAATTAAAATTATCTATTAAAAAAGAACCTTTTGAACCTTCAATTTCATTTTTACAGGAAAATATAAAAAAGTATCCGCCAAATTATTTACATGATAGTTGGAAAGACTTTTTGTACTGGGATACAGAGCTAGAACCTTAATTTATATTTTTTTAAATCCAATTATAGAAATAAAAAAAAGAATAAAAGAAATAAGAATATTATATCCTGCTAAAGAAATACCAAAAAATTTAAATAACACATCGCTACAAGATACATAATCTTTATTTAATAAATAATTTTTAATATCGTTACTATCTGTGATTTTTTCAGAATTTGTCTTACATTCTGTTAAAGATGTCCAAAAATTATTTTCTATACCAAAATGATATGATGAAATTATAAAACTTGAAAAAAATATTAAAATATAAAAGAGAAAAGTAATTTTTTTCATTTTTATATTATTTATTAATATGTAAGAAATTGACAAAAAAATAATTATAAAATAAGGGAATCTTTGATAAACGCATAATTCACAAGGCTTATATTCTAAAAAAAATTCTAAATAATAAACTATTGCTAAAATGATTAAACTAGAGAATAGAAAAAATAAATTTAATAAATTGGCGTTTTTTATGTTCATTTTAAATAATACCTAGATGTTTAATTATTAAATATACAATTAATATAATAAAAAAAATTATAGTAGTAATTAAACCAATTTTTTTAATTAATAGTTGTTCTATTTTTTTTCCAAAATAATATAACAATGTTGCTACTAAAAAAAATCTTGCCCCTCTTGAAAGAATTGATGCAAGAATAAATTGAAGAAAATCCATTTTTACGAATCCACTAGATAGAGTGATTATTTTGTAAGGAACAAAAGTAAAACCACCCATTGTGACAATAAAAAAACCATTATCACTGTAGTTTTCAGAAAAATTTAAAAACTTTTCATTTAAGTTAAAATAGTTCAAGATACCCAGACCTAAACTATCAAAGAAAAAACTTCCAATTAAATATCCTAAAATTCCTCCAATTACTGATAAAAGAGTGCACAGAAAAGCCAAATAAAAAGCTTTATTTTTGTATGCTAAAATTAAAAAAATTAAAAAAATATCAGGCGGTATAGGAAAAATAAAACTTTCTAAAAAAGCAATAATACAAAGTATAGGTATGCCATATTTTGTTTTAGATAATTCTATTATTTTTGTATAGATTTTTTCTATCATTTATTATTCATATAATATAATGGTAGGCGTGGACGGACTTGAACCGTCACGGTGTTGCCACCAGTGGTTTTTGAGACCACCCTGTCTACCAATTCCAGCACACGCCCAAACTATATAGATTATAATTTTTTATTTCTTTTCTATAAAGTTAAATTTTAAATCAGAAGCAAAAATAATAAATATTATAAAGCATAAAGATATTGGTGCATATGGGCTTGTTATACAAAATAAAAACAAAAATAGTAAAAATTTTATAAATGAATTTATTTTTTCAGAAGTTTTAAATTTTATAAAGTCTATTAAAAAGAATAAACATGGTATAGTGATTAACACATCATAGCTTTTTAATCTTGGAAGAAGCATTGAAAGTGAAATAATGCTGAAAGCTAAAAGTAAATTTTTATTTTTTTTGTCATTAAGAATTTTTGATTTTTTTGATAAAAAAACTAAAAAAATAAATATAAATCCTGATATTGCAAAATAAAAAGTATATTTGTAGTAATTATTTGAAAAAATATAACTATCTAATATTCGGAATAATCCTCTACCAAAATCACCTTGATCTCCAATATTTTTTGAATATTCAATTGAGTTTATCCAACTAATAAATAACTCATTATTTAAATAAAAAGAAATTAAATAAATTAAAATGATTATGGATAAATAGAGAATAGTATTTAATAATAATTTTTTATTTAAATCTTTTAATAAAAAAGGTATTCCAAAAAAAATTAAATATGGAAATTTAATAATTGATAGAAATGATAATATTATGTAAAAAATATGATCTTTTTTTTTATTTAAAAAAAATAAACTTAATGCAAATAATAAAGTTAATAATATAGATAAATTTCCAGTTAAAAATACAGATAAAGAAATTCCTCCAAAACATATTAAAAAAATAAATGAAAGTTTGTAATTTATTTTAAAAATTTTAAAAAGAATTAAAGGAATAAAAATAAAAGATAAAATTAAAATAAAAAACCAAAACTTAACAATAATGAGGTACTCATAATTAGCTATAAATTTAAATAAATTAAATACTATTGGTGGATTAAAAAATGGCGAATTATGTATATTTATCCATTCTTTGTAAGGGTTATTTCCATTATTTAAAATGTCAGCTCCAGCGAAAATTAAATAAAAATCAGAAAAGAATACTTTAAAAAAGTTTGGATTATTTAAAAACTTTAATAGTATTTCATTATAAAAATTCTTTGAAAAAATTATTAATGTAATAATAATTAAAGTTGTTAAGAATAAATTATTTATATTTTTATTAAACAAAATGAAATTATTAAAAAAAAAAGATAATTGGTTACCTCCAAGTAGTTTTGAAGAAAAAATAAAACATATAATTATTCCAAGTAAATTATACATCAGAAGATTAGTTTTGAAAGAATGGATAAAAGGTAGAACGGATATTAAATTTTTAAAATATTTGATAGATAATAATCGTAATTCTTTAGATGTTGGGGCTTATAAAGGAGTTTATACTTATTTTATTTCAAAGTACTCTAAAAATGTTTATGCTTTTGAGCCGAATCCTAAATCGTTTAAAATTCTTAAAAGAACTGTAAATAAAAATGTTAAAGTATTTCCATATGCACTTTCTGATAGATCATCTTTAGATTTTTTAAAAATTCCAAAAGGTAAGAAAGGTTATTCAAATCAAGGTGGTTCAATTAGAAATGTGAAGTTAGATAAAAAAATTGGAGTTTTAAAAGTTGTGACAAAAAAGATTGATGATCTTAAACTAAAAAATATAGGTTTTATTAAAATTGATGCAGAAGGTGTTGAAATGAAAATATTATATGGTGCAAAAAAATTGATAAAAAAAAACAAACCCACTTTGTTAATAGAAATTGAAGAGAGATATATATCGGAATCTATTGAAGTAACACTAAAAAAGATTTTAAAATTTGGATATAGAGGCTTCGCTTTAATCGGGGAAATATTAACACCTTTAAAGTTTTTTGACGGTGATAAAAATCATAGAATAGATTATGGCCCTAAATTTCACGCAAATGCTTTTATTTTTATTGCAAAATAATATATGAAAAGAATTTTCTTAATTTTTATTTTATTTTCATTTTTGTGCCCAGCAAATTCTAATGATAAGAAGAATATTTTTTATACTTTTACTGCAAAAGAATTAGTATATGAGTGTGAAGCATGGATACCGGGGGAAACTGCTGCGCAACAAGAAGCAAAAAGAGAATATCCTTGTATTAGATATATTCAATCAGCTATAAACACTTACCAATTAATAAAATTAGAAAATAATCAAAATTTGCCTGATTTATGTTTATCTAATGTATTAAATTTACAAAGATATAAAGATATATTTATTGAATATGTAAAGAAGAATCCAAGTAAAGAAAATTTAGAAGCATCTAAGGTTATTTTTGAGTCATTAAGAGATTCATATTGTAAATAGAAAAATATGTTTTTTTTTTAATTTATTTGTCATAAATCTTTGCTATATTTAAATCTCTTTTTAGGGATGTTTATTTACTATTAAAATGAGTTTAGATTTAGGACAACTTGCTTTATGGCAAAATATTACAGTAGCTGTTCTGCTTGGACTATTTATTATATTTTCAGTTATAAAAATATTTAAAGTTATAGGATTTACAGAAAGTAACTTTGGTAAACTTTTATTAAAAGAACAAATTGTTGGAAGACCAGGATTTAATAGATGGTGGGTTC
>MDTE01137412.1_pt1 | contig 19359 bp, 18 predicted proteins | sample 811231 | NCBI WGS metagenome assembly MDTE01 (sample SAMN05326651, study PRJNA326480) | marine metagenome | isolation source: seawater | place: Indian Ocean: Red Sea | collected 2010 | reverse complement strand
CGGATCAAACCGCCCGTCTGATTGACAAGGAAGTCCGGCGGATTATCGATCGTAACTACGATCGTGCACACGGCATTCTGACCGATGGCATGGATCTGCTGCACAGCATGGCGGATGCGTTGATCACCTACGAGACCATCGATACGGATCAGATCACGGACATAATGGAAGGTCGTACACCACGGCCACCAGCTGACTGGACGGATTCGTCGGACGATCCGCCCTCGGATGATTCCGTCGATGTCGAAGAAGATGGCATTGACAAGGACCCGGATGGGTCCGGCGAAATTGGCGGGCCGGCGAGTCTGCACTGAGTCTCCAGCCACGTCGCTGGTGGCGCCACGTCTCTGATTTCCATCATGGCCATTGTAGAACCCACGCGAATCATGGGCGTACTCAATGTCACGCCCGATTCCTTTTCTGACGGTGGCCGGCACGATCGCCGGGACGATGCGCTGCGACACGGGCTCGAGATGATCGGTGATGGCGCTGACATCATCGATGTGGGTGGAGAGTCATCTCGGCCGGGCTCGGCGCCGGTCGGGGTGCAGCAAGAGCTTGATCGGGTGATCCCGGTTATCGAGGCCCTCAGCGCCGAATCTGACACACTCATTTCTATCGACACGCGTAAGCCTGAAGTCATGCGAGCGGCTGCCGGTGCGGGTGCCGGGTTCGTCAACGACATCTATGCATTGCGTGAACCTGGTGCTGTCGAAACCGTCGCGGCACTGGATTTGCCGGTTTGTCTCATGCACATGCAAGGTGAGCCCGCAACCATGCAGCAGCAGCCTCACTACGACGACGTGGTGCCCGACGTGTGTCAGTTCCTGGAAGTGAGAATTACGATCTGTCGGGAGGCCGGTATCGATGCCTCTCGCATCGTGGTCGATCCGGGAATTGGCTTTGGCAAGACCTTGGACCACAACCTGCTGTTGCTCAATAACTTGCCACTGCTTCGCTCACTCGGCTGTGAGATCCTCGTCGGCGTATCGCGAAAACAGACGATTGGCACGTTGCTGAACAGAGATGTCTATGGGCGGGTACATGGCAGCGTCGGTCTGGCGGTCCAGGCCGCCTTGAACGGTGCTTCTATCGTCCGGGTGCACGATGTGCGCGCCACAGCAGATGCGCTGAAAATGGTCCATGCTGTACGCATGGCCGGAAATCAGTAACGGCCGCCGGTCAACGATGTCAATCACGGATGCGGACATGGTAAGCGCTCGAAAATACTTTGGAACCGATGGGATTCGCGGCACCGTCGGTAAGGCCCCGATAACACCAGACTTCATCTTGAAGCTCGGCTGGGCGGCAGGTCGGGTGCTGGCGCCGGAGGCGCGCGGACGTATCCTGATCGGCAAAGACACTCGAATATCCGGTTATATGTTCGAGGCCGCACTGGAGGCTGGCTTGTCGGCGGCAGGCGTCGATATCCGCTTGCTGGGGCCCATGCCGACACCCGCGATCGCCTATTTGACTCAGACATTTCACGCCCAGGCGGGTATTGTCATCAGTGCTTCACACAACAGCTACGGTGACAACGGCATCAAGTTCTTTGCCGCCAATGGAACCAAGTTGCCAGACGAGGTGGAACTCGCCATCGAGCGTGAGCTCGACAAGCCAATGACCACGGTTTCATCGCGTCAGCTCGGCAAGGCCGAGCGGGTCGAAGACGCCGCGGGCCGGTACATCGAGTTTTGCAAAAGTACCCTGCCCTATGAGCTGAATCTCCAAGGACTCAAGATTGTGGTCGACTGTGCCCACGGGGCGACTTATCACGTCGCCCCAAATGTGCTGCGCGAGCTCGGTGCGGAGGTCGTCGCCATCGGTGTCAGCCCGGACGGGTACAACATCAACAAAGGCTGTGGTTCCACCGATCCGTCAGAGCTGGTCTCGGCGGTGAAAAGCCATACCGCAGACGTCGGAGTCGCACTCGATGGCGACGGAGACCGCATCATCATGGTCGACCATCGAGGTGAGGTCCTTGACGGTGATGAGATCTTGTTCGTGATCGCACGGTCGCGGCAAGAGCAAGGTCGGTGGGAGGGTGATGTGGTCGGAACCGTGATGTCCAACCTCGGCCTGGAGCAGGCACTTCAGGCACGAGGCATCAGTCTGGAACGCACGGCGGTCGGTGACCGCTATGTGCTGGAGAAAATGACTCAGGATGGGGCGACACTCGGTGGCGAGACCTCAGGACACATCATTTGTCTGGAGCGGCAGTCGACGGGTGACGGTATCACAGCTGCCTTGCAGGTTCTGATGGCGATGAAGATCAGCGGTTCGAGCCTGGCAGAGTTGAAATCGGGCATGACCAAGCATCCGCAAGTGCTGGTCAATGTTCGTATGCCGCAACGTTGTGACGTGTTGTCCATGCAGTCGGTACGCGATGCGGTGGTAGCGGTCGAGCAGCAACTCGCAGGTGACGGCAGGGTGCTGTTGCGCCCTTCCGGCACGGAACCGCTGCTACGGGTCATGGTTGAAGGTCGCGACTTGAGCCAGGTGGAGCTCTTGGCGGGCCGGCTCGCGGGTGCGGTCGAGCAAGCAATAGGGCCCAGCGCAAATTGATTTTGAACACCGCTATCGGTACTCTGTGCCGCCTTTTGGCATGCTTGCCACTGGTTGTCTTCAGCTGCCCCGAAATCACTGTCAGGAACTGAGTTCGCATGCGTCGTTCGCTGGTCGCCGGAAACTGGAAAATGAATGGTACGCCGGAGGGCGTGACCGAGCTGCTGCGTGGCGTGCTGGAAGGCGCCAGTGACGCGTCGCAGACTGAAGTCGTGGTATGTCCGCCCTACGTGTTTTTGTCGGCTGTGGCGCGAGAGCTGGCAGGCTCGGCGGTCTCCTTAGGGGCACAGAATGTCTGTGATCAGGATGAAGGTGCCTACACCGGTGAAATATCGGTGTCCATGTTGGTGGCGCTTGGTTGCAGCCACGTGATCATCGGGCACTCTGAGCGTCGCGCGTTATATGGAGAGTCCGATGAGTTTGTGGCGCGCAAGCTGGTCCAAGCTCAGGGCGCGGGGCTGACGCCGATTGTTTGTTTGGGAGAAACCCTGGACGAGCGCGACGCAGGAACCACCGAGGCCGTGGTTGGGCGTCAGCTCGATGCGGTCATCGATTGTGCCGGCGCGGCAGCGCTCGAGCACGCCGTGGTTGCTTATGAGCCTGTTTGGGCCATCGGCACCGGTAAAACGGCGACCCCCGAGCAGGCTAATGATGTGCATGCTTTTGTCCGTCAGCGTGTCGCTTCACACCAGCAGGCGGTCGCCGAAGGACTCAGAATTCTTTACGGTGGTAGTGTCAAACCGGACAACGCACATGACCTCTTCGAGCAGCCGGATATCGATGGCGGACTCATTGGCGGAGCATCTTTGAAAGCCGATGATTTTCTGGCCATCTGCAGGGCAACTCAATAAATGCAGCAAATAGTTCTAATTGTTCATGTGCTCGTGGCTCTCGCGGTCATCGGGCTTGTGCTGTTACAGCACGGCAAGGGTGCCGATACCGGGGCCGCCTTTGGGGGCGGTTCGAGCTCGATGTTCGGTTCCCGGGGGCCGACGACATTACTAACACGTCTGACCGCCATATTCGTAACGATCTTTTTTCTGACGTCTTTGTCGCTCGCTTTCTTGTCCAAGCAGCAAATTGAGTCGCGCAGCGTGGTCGAGCGCGTTCAGACCGAGGAGCCTGTAGAGTCGCAGACGTCTGGCGCCGAGGGTGTTGGTAGTGCTCTCGAGGCGCCTGCGGTGCCCGAGACCAGCGAACAGCAGTAGCCGAAACCCGGTTCGCTTGGGGTATACTTCGGGCCGCAGTCTTTCGTGCCTGCCGATGTGGTGGAATTGGTAGACACGCTGTCTTGAGGGGGCAGTGGCGCAAGCCGTGCCGGTTCGAGTCCGGCCATCGGCACCAAAGTCGGCGCGGAAGCTGGAGCACTCGGGTGAGTGCTGGTTAGTCGATTGATTTACGAGGGTTTTTCTGTTGGGGGGCGACTTGACAGCATATACCACGACACCTAGAGTTCGTGTGGCTCTCGAGGGGGCCGTCGAAATAGCTTTACCAGTTGTCCGGCATCGGAATAGCGGCCGGACTTTTCCATTGAAAATCCGCTGAGCCGAGCTCAATTCGATGCTTGCCAATTATCTGCCTGTTCTCATCTTCATCATCGTGGGTGTCGTCGTTGGCGGTGCCATGATAGCCGCCGGTGCGGTGTTGGGTCCGCGACGTCCAGATGCCGATAAGCTATCTCCGTATGAATGTGGATTCGAGGCCTTCGAAGACTCTCGCATGAAGTTTGATGTGCGCTATTACCTTGTGGCGATTTTGTTCATCATCTTCGACCTTGAGATAGCGTTTCTGTTTCCGTGGGCCATTGTGCTCGACCAGATAGGTTTGTTCGGTTTTTTCGCCATGATGCTGTTCCTCGGCGTGCTGGTGGTCGGCTTTATCTATGAGTGGCGCAAAGGAGCATTGGAATGGGAATAGAGGGCATTCTCGAAGAAGGCTTTGTCACCACTACCGCTGACAAGCTCATCAACTGGGCCCGGACTGGCTCCATGTGGCCCATGACTTTCGGTCTGGCCTGTTGCGCAGTCGAGATGATGCAGGCCGGGGCCTCGCGCTACGATCTGGATCGATTCGGGATTGTGTTTCGGCCGAGCCCGAGACAGTCTGATGTGATGATTGTTGCTGGCACATTGTGCAACAAGATGGCGCCTGCGCTGCGTAAAGTCTATGACCAGATGTCGGAGCCGCGTTGGGTCATATCCATGGGCTCATGTGCGAACGGAGGCGGTTACTATCACTACTCCTACTCGGTGGTTCGCGGCTGTGATCGCATTGTTCCGGTCGACATCTATGTTCCGGGTTGCCCGCCAACCGCAGAGGCGTTGATCTATGGCATCTTGCAGCTGCAGAACAAGATTCGTCGAACCAATACCATTGCTCGATAGGAAAGACGCGCATGTCGCAAGCCAGTGAGGCGTTGGCCTCATCGATTGAGCAACGCTTCGGTGACAAGGTCCTGGGGGTCACACTCGAAGCGGGTGAGGTTGTCGTGGGACTCGAAGCCGACGCTTTGATCGAGGTCGCGATGGCACTGCGCGACGAGCCCGATTTTCGCTTCGAGCAGCTCATGGATGTTTGCGGCCTGGATTATCTGCATTACGGTGAGGCCGACTGGAAAACCAGCGAATCTGCGACCAGCTCTGGTTTCTCGCGTGGCGTCAGCAAAGGAGCCACCAACGAAGCGACAGACCTGCCATCACGTTATGCCATTGCGTACGAGTTGCAGTCCATCACTCACAACATGCGTATGCGGCTCAAGACCTGGCTGCGAACCGAGCCGCCCCGGGTGCCGTCGGTGGTCGGCATCTGGAGTTCCGCGGATTGGGCGGAGCGAGAAGCTTTCGACTTGTTTGGCATTCTTTTCGAGGGTCACCCGGATCTGCGTCGCATCCTCACCGATTACGGTTTTGTCGGTCACCCGTTCAGAAAAGACTTTCCGGTATCCGGGCACGTGGAAATGCGCTATGACCCGGAAAGGCGCCGAGTCGTCTATCAGCCGGTCAGCATCGAGCCGCGCACACTGGTACCACGGGTGATTCGCCACGACCATCGTTTCGAGACCGGTGTTGTCGACGAGTCCGATGCAGGTGAGGCGGCCGATGCCTGAGATCAGAAATTTCACACTCAACTTCGGACCCCAGCATCCGGCCGCTCATGGGGTGCTGCGTCTGGTGCTGGAGATGGACGGTGAAGTCATCGAGCGGGCCGATCCACACATTGGCTTGCTGCACCGCGCCACCGAAAAGCTGGCGGAGACCAAACCATACAATCAGAGCATTGGCTACATGGACCGGCTCGACTACGTGTCCATGATGTGCAACGAGCATGCTTATGTATTGGCCATGGAGCGTCTGCTCGGTGTCACGCCGCCGATACGCGCTCAGTGGATTCGGGTGATGTACGACGAGATCACCCGCATCTTGAATCACCTCATGTGGTTGGGTGCGCACGGACTCGATATCGGTGCGATGACGGTGTTCCTGTATTGCTTCCGGGAACGCGAAGATCTCATGGATCTCTATGAGGCCGTGTCCGGGACGCGCATGCACGCGACTTACTATCGGCCCGGTGGCGTGTATCGCGATCTGCCTGACTACATGCCGAAGTTCGAGGTTACCAATCGGCGCAGCGACGTCGAGGTGCGCGGCCTGAATCGGGCTCGCGAAGGCTCTTTGCTCGACTTCGTGGAGGATTTCGTCAATCGCTTTCCGGCAGCAGTCGACGAGTACGAGACTTTGCTCACCGACAACCGCATCTGGAAGCAACGCACAGTGGGCATCGGCGTGGTGGAACCGGAGCGAGCGCTCCAGCTGGGTTTCTCCGGGCCGATGATTCGGGGCTCTGGGTTTGCCTGGGACTTGCGCAAGAAGCAACCGTATGAAGTCTATGACCAAGTCGATTTCGATATCCCCGTTGGCGTCAATGGCGATTGCTATGACCGTTATCTGGTGCGTATCGAGGAATTGCGGCAATCGACCCGTATCATCAAGCAATGCGTCGATTGGTTGCGTAAGAATCCCGGCCCGGTGATGGTCGACGACCATAAGCTGGTGGCGCCGAAGCGCGAAGACATGAAGGAGGACATGGAAGCGCTGATTCATCACTTCAAGCTGTTCACTGAAGGCTTTTGTATCCCTGCCGGGGAGGCCTATGCGGCTGTTGAAGCGCCTAAGGGTGAATTTGGGATCTATCTCGTCTCCGATGGCGCCAACAAGCCCTACCGACTCAAGATTCGGGCGCCGGGCTTCACTCATCTGTCAGCGATGAACGAAATGGTGTCGGGGCACATGCTCGCCGATGTCGTCGCGGTGATCGGAACGCAGGACATCGTCTTCGGCGAGGTCGACCGCTGAGCGGTACGGAGAATCATGGAACTGAACGCCCACATTCGAGAAGAGATCGACCACTGGCTGACGAAGTATCCGTCCGACCAGCGCCGCTCGGCGGTGTTGGCGGCCTTGCGCGCGGCGCAGCATGAGAATGACGGATATCTCACTGAAGAACTCATGGATGCGGTGGCCGACTATCTAGATCTGCCACGCATCTGGGTGTATGAGGCGGCGACTTTCTACTCGATGTTCGAGACAAAACCGGTCGGGCGTCACAGCATCTCAGTGTGTACGAATATTTCGTGCATGCTCTGTGGCGGAGATGAAATTCTCGCTCATATCGAGAACAAGCTCGGCATCAAAGTCGGCGAGAGCACGCCCGACCAACGCATTTTTCTGAAACCGGAAGAAGAATGCCTGGCTGCATGTTGTGGTGCGCCGATGATGATGGTCGATCACGTCTATTACGAAAAGCTCACGACCGACAAGGTCGATGAGATCATCGACGGGCTGGAGTGAGCGTCATGGTGAACGAAGTCTGCTTTGCGACCCTTCAGTTCGATGAACCCTGGACCTACGAGAACTATCTCAAGGTGGGCGGTTATGAGGCGTGGAATAAAATTCTGACTGACAAGCCCGCGCCAGAAGATGTCGTCGAGGAGATCAAGAAGTCGGGTCTACGTGGTCGGGGTGGGGCAGGATTTCCGGCAGGGCTCAAATGGAGTTTCATGCCGAAGGACTACGACGGCCCAACCTACGCCGTGTGCAATTCCGACGAGAGCGAGCCCGGCACCTGTAAGGATCGGGACATTCTTCGATTTAATCCGCATTCACTGGTCGAGGGTATGGCGATTGCGGGCTATGCGATGCGTGCCAGCTCTGGGTACAACTATTTGCGCGGCGAGTTCATGGACGAGCCTTACCTCCGGTTCGAGACTGCCCTCAAGGAAGCCTATGTGCATGGCTGGCTCGGGCAGAACATTCAGGGCTCGGGTTTCGACTACGAGCTCTATGCGCATCTCGGCGCGGGCGCCTACATCTGTGGTGAAGAGACGGCGTTGCTGGAGTCACTGGAAGGCAAGAAAGGCCAACCCCGATTCAAGCCGCCGTTTCCGGCTCAGTTCGGCTTGTATGGACGGCCGACGACCATCAACAACACCGAAACCTACGCTTCGGCGCCGACCATCATGCGCAAGGGTGGTGATTGGTTCCGCGAACTGGGGGTCGAGAATGCTGGCGGCACAAAGCTGTTCTCCGTATCCGGCCACGTCAACAATCCCGGCAACTTCGAAGTGCCCATGGGGATCCCATTCGCCGAGCTGCTGGAGATGGCCGGCGGTGTTCGTGACGGTCATGCGCTGAAGGCGGTTATCCCGGGTGGTTCGTCAGTACCGGTAGTCCCGGGCGACATCATGATGCAGGCCAACATGGACTATGACTCGCTGCAAAAGGCAGGATCGTCTGTTGGTTCGGGTGCGGTCGTCGTCATGGATGAAACAACCTGCATGGTCAAAATGTTGCGGCGCATCTCGCGGTTCTACTATGCCGAGTCCTGCGGTCAGTGCACACCCTGCCGTGAAGGTACCGGCTGGCTGTACCGGGTGCTAGGGCGGATCATCGATGGCGACGCACGCATGGAGGAACTGGACCTGCTGGTCGATGTCGCTAACAACATTGAAGGTCGGACCATTTGTGCGCTCGGCGATGCCGCGGCCTGGCCGGTACAGAGCTTCCTCAAACACTATCGCCACGAGTTCGAGCACTACATCAATCACGGCACGCCGTTTGTCGGCTCCGAGGCCGCCTGACAAGCATGAGACTCACATGAGCGACGATTTACTCGACATCGAGATCAACGGCCAGACGCTCAAAGCTCGTCGTGGTGCCATGATCATCGAGGCGGCTGACGAGGCCGGAATTCTGATCCCACGTTTCTGCTATCACAAGAAACTGAGCGTTGCCGCCAACTGTCGCATGTGTCTGGTGGAAGTCGAGCGCGCACCGAAGCCGATGCCGGCATGTGCTACACCGGTCATGGACGGAATGAAGGTGTCTACGAAGTCGGCGTACGCCTTGCAGGCTCAGAAATCGGTCATGGAGTTCTTGCTCATCAACCATCCGCTCGACTGCCCGATTTGCGATCAAGGCGGCGAGTGCGAGCTGCAGGACGTCGCCATGGGCTACGGCCGAGACGTATCGCGCTTCAATGAACGCAAGAGGGTGGTGAAAGACAAGGACCTCGGGTCGCTGGTCGCGACGGACATGACCCGTTGTATTCACTGCACCCGCTGCGTACGGTTCTGCGATGAAGTGGCGGGCCTGCCGGAGCTCGGTGGCACCGGCCGGGGTGAGGACCTCGAGATTGGCACCTATGTGACCCGCGCGCTGGAATCCGAACTGTCGGGAAATGTCATCGATGTGTGTCCGGTCGGTGCGTTGACCTCCAAGCCATTCCGCTTCAAGGCGCGGGCGTGGGAAGTTACCCAGCGCGACAGTGTGTCGCCGCACGATGCAGTGGGATCGAACCTGCACTTGCATCTCAAGGGCAACAAGGTGGTCCGGGTGGTGCCGAAAGAAAATGATGCGATCAACGAGGCCTGGATATCGGATCGGGATCGCTTCAGCTACGAAGGCCTCTATGCGCCGGACCGCTTGACCGCGCCACGTATCAAGCAAGGTGACGACTGGCTCGACACCGATTGGGAAACCGCCCTCGGCTTCGCCGCTGAAGGCCTCGGCAAAGTGCGTGATGCCCATGGCGGCGATTCGCTCGGCGCTCTGGTCTCGCCCAGCTCCACCAATGAGGAAGCCTATCTCGCGCAGAAACTCATGCGCGGCCTCGGCAGTGACAACATCGATCACCGAATTCGTCAGTGTGATTTTCGAGACCAAGGCTCGGCCCCCGCGATGCCGGGTCTCGGTCAGACGCTTGCTGAACTCGAACAGTCCGACGTGGTGGTGCTTATCGGTAGCGATTGTCGTCGAGAGCAACCCCTGGTCAATCACCGCATCCGTAAGGCGGCACGCACCGGGGCTAGCGTGATGGTCTTCAACCCGGTCGACTTCGAACTCAACTACCAAATATCCGACCGTTGCATCGCCGATCCGCAAAGCCTGATCGCTGAACTCGCTGGTGTCGCCAGGGCTTTGGGAGCCGATGCCGGCGCGCTCGGCTCCGCAAATGCGAGTGACAGTCATCGCGATATTGCTGAGCGGCTGCGTAGCGCCAATCACGTGAGTGTGCTGGTTGGGTCATTGGCGATGTCTCATCCACAGGCGAGTGTTTTCCGGGCGCTCGGCAGTGCCATTGCGGGTCAGTGCGACGGGCGATTGGGAATGCTGGCCGAAGGTTGTAACTCCGCTGGGGCCTGGCTTGCCGGCGCAGTGCCTCATCGCGGCGGTTCCGGGGCGGCTGGTGCCGATGTGGCCGGGCTCATTGCCAAGGGGGCGAAGGGCTTGCTGCTGCACAACATCGAGCCGGAGTATGACTGTTACGATCCGAGCGGCGCCCTGAAACTGGCAGACTCCGCAGATTTTGTGGTCGTGTTGTCGGTTTACGCGTCGGAGACCATGTCCCGCTACGCCAATGTCATCTTGCCCGTGGCTCCGTTCACCGAGAACGAAGGTACCTTGATCAACATCGAAGGGGTCTGGCAGTCGTTCTGCCCCGTGGCGACACCGATGGGTGAGGCGCGGCCGGCCTGGAAAGTGTTGCGGGTGCTGGGAAATCAGCTGTCGGTCGACGGATTCGACTATCTGGATGTCGCGGCTGTCGGCCGTGAGTTTAAGAGCAGTGTTGATGGCCAGCCGGCGTCCGAGGGCGAATGGCCGATGCCCGCGGCGTTCCCTGACGCGACTACGGGTCTTTGCCGGATCGGCAATCAACCCATGTACGCGGTGGATGCCATGGTGCGCCGGGCACACGGTCTGCAGCATACGGTGCACGCGGGCGACGCGATTGTGCGGTTGAATGCCGCGGACGCGGACAAGCTTGAGATTTCCTCGGGTGAGCGTGTCCGGGTTAGCCAGGACGCAGCGGCTGGCGACTTCGAGGTGTCGGTCGACGACAGCATCGCCTCAGGTTGTGTTCAGCTGCCGGCAGGGCCTGAGAACACCACCGGCCTGGGACCGAGTTTTGGCGCCATTGAGTTAAAGAAAGCCTGATGGACGCGTTATTGCAATTCATCTGGATCATGGTCGGTATTGTGCTGATTCTGGCGCCGCTTATGTTGAGCGTCGCCTACATCACCTACGCCGAACGAAAGGTGATCGGGTACATCCAGGTTCGTATCGGACCAAACCGGGTGGGTCCACGCGGTTGGCTCCAGCCCATAGCGGATGCCGTGAAGCTGATGTTCAAGGAAGTGATTCTGCCCGCTGGTGCAAATCGAATCTTGTTCATCATTGCGCCCGTGCTGGCGCTGGCCGTCGCGCTGGCGGCCTGGGCTGTGATTCCATTCAGTGATGGCCTGGTGCTGGCAGACGTCAACGCCGGGTTGTTGTATGTGTTGGCGATGACGTCTGTGGGTGTCTACGGCGTCATCATCGCCGGCTGGTCGTCGAACTCCAAGTACGCATTGCTCGGCGCCATGCGTTCTGCGGCGCAAATTGTGGCTTACGAGATTGCCATGGGCTTCGCCTTGGTGGTGGTGCTGATGGCGGCAGGCAGCCTCAATCTGCGAGAGATTGTGTTGTCTCAGAGTGGCAGTCCGCTGCACTGGTTCTGGCTGCCGTTGCTGCCGATATTTCTGGTTTATTTCATTTCCGGGGTTGCCGAGACCAATCGCGCGCCGTTTGATGTTGCAGAAGGCGAGTCTGAAATCGTTGCCGGCTTCCATGTCGAATACTCCGGCATGCCATTCTCGGTGTTCTTCATGGCCGAATACGCCAACATGGTAATGATCAGCGCGCTGGCAACTTTGATGTTTGCCGGCGGGTGGTTGTCGCCGTTCGAAGGGTGGGCCGACGGGTTGTTTACAATTCCTTTGGTCGGCTTGCTCGCCGGTCACGGCGCCCACTGGTTCGTGCTCAAGGTCGCCGGATTCATTTTTGTCTATCTCTGGCTGCGGGCGACCTTTCCCCGCTATCGCTACGACCAGATCATGCGCCTCGGCTGGAAAGTATTCATTCCTATCACCATCGTGTGGATTGTGGTGACTGGGATCATGGTTCACACCGGGTTCGGCTGGTGGTGGAGTTGAACATGAACCGACCAAATCATTCAGTGCACTGTGAGGCCGGCGACCATGTCTAGCCTGCAGAACGCGGTCAAGAGCTATTTTCTGCTCGAGCTTTGTCGAGGTCTGTGGTTAACGCTGCGATCGTTGTTTCGAAAGAAGTTCACGGTTCAGTATCCGGAGGAGAAGACGCCGCAGGGTCACCGGTTTCGGGGGCTGCATGCACTGCGTCGATATCCCAATGGTGAAGAGCGCTGCATTGCCTGCAAGCTCTGCGAAGCCGTTTGTCCGGCCCTTGCGATAACCATCGAGGCCGAGCCGCGTGAGGATGGCAGTCGTCGTACCACTCGATACGACATCGATCTCACCAAATGCATTTTCTGCGGATTTTGCGAGGAGTCCTGCCCGGTCGATTCCATCGTCGAGACCCGAGTGTTCGAGTACCACGGTGAGCAGCGTGGTGACTTGTTGATGACCAAGGACAAGTTGCTCGCGATTGGTGACAAGTACGAGCAACAGATTGCCGCCGACCGGCGGCGAGATTCGTTGTACCGCTGAGGTTAGAGGGACGCCTGACGGCACCACATGTTAGAGCAAATCGTATTCTGGTTTTTCGCCATTGTGCTTGTAGGAGCCGGCATTGCCGTCATTACTGTGCGAAATCCGGTGCAAGCGGCGTTGTTTCTGGTGTTGGCCTTCTTCACCAGTGCCGGGTTGTGGTTGTTGCTCGAGGCAGAGTTCCTCGCCATCACACTCGTGCTGGTCTATGTCGGCGCGGTAATGGTGTTGTTCTTGTTCGTGGTAATGATGCTCGACATCAATCTGGCTCCGTTGCGTGAGGGCTTTGCACGTTATCTGCCGGTGGGAATCGCGGTAGGCGTGCTGATTGTCATACAGCTGGTGTGGGTGTTGGGGTCTGAGCAGTTCGGTCTCGATTTGTTTCCGGCGCCGGAGCGGCATCCGGCCGACTACAGCAACACCAAGGCGCTCGGCGCCATTCTGTATACGGTGTACGTATATCCCTTCGAGATTGCAGCGGTGATATTGCTGGTGGCGATTGTTGCTGCCATCTCGCTCACCATGCGCAGACGGCCTGGCATCAAAACCCCGCGACCTGAGGAGCAGGTGGTGATCAAACGCGACGAGCGCGTGCGCATCGTGAAAATGCCGGCGGAGAAAAAGCTCTGATGATCGGACTCGACCAATTTCTGATTCTCGGTGCGGTGATGTTCTGCATCAGCATGGCCGGCATTTTTCTTAATCGGAAGAATGTGATCATTTTGCTGATGTCCATTGAACTCATGTTGTTGTCGGTAAACATGAACTTCATTGCCTTCTCGCACTTTCATGGCGACCTGGCAGGACAGGTGTTCGTGTTTTTCATCTTGACCGTGGCTGCCGCTGAAGCTGCCATCGGACTTGCCATCCTGGTGGTGCTGTTCCGCAATCGCCAGACCATCAATGTCGCGGACCTCGACACCATGAAGGGTTGAAACGTGGCCGACTGCTTACAAACCGTATACCTGACCATTGTCCTTGCGCCGCTGGTTGGTGCGCTGCTGGCGGGCCTGATGGGCAAAGTAATTGGCCGTCGAGGGGCACATCTGGTCACGATTCTCGGCGTAGGCCTGTCGTGCGCGTTGTCGCTGTGGGTGTTCTCCGAAGTGGTGCTGGGCGATATGCCCGGGCACGAACTCAGTGTCTATACGTGGGCTGTGGTCGAGAGCATTCGCTTCGAGATTGGATTTCTGGTCGATGAGCTGACCGCCACGATGATGGTGGTGGTGACCTTCGTGTCGTTGATGGTGCATATCTACACCATTGGCTACATGCACGACGACCCAGGCTATCAACGTTTTTTCAGCTACATCTCAGCATTTACGTTCGCCATGCTGATGCTGTGTATGTCGAACAACTTCCTGCAACTGTTCTTCGGTTGGGAAGGAGTGGGTTTGATGTCGTATTTGCTGATTGGGTTCTGGTACGAGCGCGACACGGCCATCTACGCGAACCTTAAAGCCTTTCTGGTCAACCGCGTTGGCGATTTTGGTTTTATTCTGGGCATCGGTGGCGTGTTGCTGGTCTTTGGGTCACTCCATTTCGGAACCGTGTTCGATGCGGCTCCTGGGGTGGCTGGTGAAACTTTCAATATCATCGGCGATACCGAGTGGTCGGCGATGACGGTGATTTGCATACTGCTGTTCATCGGAGCCATGGGTAAATCGGCACAAATTCCGCTGCACGTCTGGCTGCCGGATTCCATGGAGGGTCCGACACCGATCTCCGCACTCATCCACGCGGCCACCATGGTCACCGCAGGTGTGTTCATGGTTGCCCGGATGTCTCCTTTGTTCGAGTTCTCTGAAACCGCGCTCAGCATGGTGTTGCTCATCGGTGTGGCCACTGCCTTTTTCATGGGTCTCATCGGATTGGTTCAAAATGACATCAAACGGGTGGTGGCGTACTCCACGCTGTCTCAGCTCGGATACATGATGGTGGCTTGTGGCGTATCGGCGTATGCGGCGGGCATTTTTCATCTGGCCACTCATGCGTTTTTCAAGGCACTGCTGTTTCTTGCCGCGGGCTCGGTCATTATCGCCATGCACCACGACCAGGACATCCGCAACATGGGCGGTCTTCGAAAGTACATGCCCATTACCTGGATCACCTCATTGATCGGTTCGTTGGCGCTCATCGGGTTTCCGGGGTTCTCGGGGTTCTTCTCCAAGGACGCCATCATCGAGGCAGTGCACTTCTCGGACATTCCGGGGGCTGGGATCGCGTATGTCGGTGTGCTCGCTGGTGTATTCATCACCGCGCTCTACAGCTTCCGGATGTACTTCCTGGTATTCCATGGCAAAGAGCGCATGGACGAGCACACGCGCGAACATTTGCATGAGACGCCCTGGGTCGTGACCTTGCCACTGGTGTTGTTGGCGATACCCTCGGTGATTGTCGGCTGGATGTTCGTGGAGTCGGCATTGTTTGGTGATCACTTTGGCGAGGCAATCGTGGTTGCTCCCGACCATGATGTCCTCGGGCACGATATGAAAGCTGCGTTCACATCGCCTGCCGGCATGGTGGTGCACGGTCTCATGTTGCCTGCCACCTGGCTGGCGCTTGGTGGCGTGGTCGTGGCCTGGTTCTTGTATTGCAAGCGTCCTGAGCTTCCGGGACAGATTGCAGACCGGGTGCGGGTGGTCTACCAGATCCTCGATGCCAAGTACGGTTTCGATCGTTTCAACGAGGTCTTCTTTGCCGGTGGCGCGCGAGGGCTTGGTGCCGGGCTGTGGAAGGTCGGTGACATGCTCATTATCGACGGCTTGATCGTGAACGGTTCGGCACGCGCGGTGGGCTGGATTTCGAGCAAGGTACGTAAAATTCAACGCGGACTGCTCTACGAGTACGCCTTCGCGATGATCTTTGGGTTGCTGGTCTTGCTGGTCTGGATCGTTCACGGGTAAGGGGCAGAGACCGACATGATGACATCAGGTGTGCCTCTGCTGAGCTTGCTCGTCTGGATCCCCATCGTTGGCGGCATCTGGGTATTGATGGGCGGCGGGGAGCGCAGCCCGGCTGCCGCCCGTGCCGTTGCGCTGGTGGTCTCCGTCGCGACCTTCTTGCTTTCGCTGCCCCTCTACCTCTGGTTCGATGTCAGTACTCATGAGATGCAGTTCGTCGAGCATGCGCCATGGATTCCCGCGTTTGGCATCGACTATGCGCTAGGTGTCGATGGCCTGGCCATGCCGCTGATCTTACTGACAACGTTCAGCACGGTGCTGGTGATTGTCGCCGGATGGTCGGTGATTCAAACCCGCGTTCCCCAGTACATGGCGGCGTTTCTCATTCAAGAAGGTTTCATGATTGGCACCTTCTCATCGCTCGACGCCATGCTGTTCTATGTGTTCTGGGAGGCGCAGCTGATACCGATGTTTTTGATTATCGGTGTCTGGGGCGGTGAACGACGGGTGTATGCCTCAGTAAAGTTTTTCTTGTACACCTTCCTGGGCTCCGTGTTCATGCTGGTGGGGCTGCTGTATCTGTACTCACAGACCGGTAATTTCTCCATTGCCTCGATGCATGACGTCAAGATTGGCTTGACAGCACAGGTTCTGATCTTCCTCGGCTTTCTGTTGGCCTTTGGTGTCAAAGTACCCATGTGGCCTGTACACACCTGGTTGCCGGACGCGCACGTCGAAGCACCGACCGGAGGCAGTGTGATTCTTGCCGCCATCATGTTGAAGCTCGGTGGTTATGGGTTCGTTCGATTCAGCTTGCCTATCACGCCTGACGCCAGTCGCGAGCTTGATTGGCTGATAATCGGCTTGTCGTTGATTGCGGTGGTTTACATCGGCTTTGTCGCGCTCATGCAGGCGGACATGAAAAAACTCATCGCCTACTCGTCGATCGCACACATGGGGTTCGCCACCTTGGGTTTCTTTATTGCTTTTGACCTGTTGGAAGCGGGACGCTTCGAAGCCGCTGCACTCGGTATCCAAGGCGGCATGGTGCAAATGGTGTCCCACGGCTTCATTTCGGGTGCCCTGTTTCTCTGCGTAGGGGTCATGTATGACCGGCTGCACAGTCGACAGATTGGAGACTACGGCGGCGTGGTCAACACCATGCCGGTATTCGCGGCATTCATGATGCTATTCGCGATGGCGAACTCGGGCTTGCCCGGCACATCAGGCTTCGTCGGTGAGTTCATGGTCATTCTGTCGAGCTTTCAGGCGAACATCTGGGTCGCGTTTCTGGCTGCGACTACGCTGGTGTTGGGCGCCGCATACACTTTGTGGATGTACAAACGGGTCATCTACGGCAAGGTGGCGAACGACAATGTCGCATCGTTGGAAGACATCAACGGTCGTGAGATCTTCATGCTGACAACATTAGCCATTGCGGTCATCGCTTTGGGTGTATGGCCTGCGCCTCTGGTCGAGATCATGGAGCCCAGTATTGAGAATCTGCTGCATCATGTCTCACAGACGAAGCTGAACTGATGAATTTCATAGCCCCAGACTTTGTGCCAGCCGTACCGGAGATCGCGCTTCTTGTCCTGATTGCGCTGGTTTTGGTGGTGGACGTCTATGTGCCCGAACGCTATCGCGTGTTCAGCTATCAGCTGGCGCAGGCCTCGTTGGTGTTAACGGCGCTGTTGGTCATCGGACTGTTTCCCGATACACCACAGCTCACTTTTTCCGACACCTTTGTGCTCGATCAAATGAGCGCGGTGCTGAAGATATTCATCCTGTTGCTGAGTTTTATGGCTTTCTTGTACTCAAAGACTTATCTGCAGCAGCGGCAGATATTCAAGGGCGAATACTATGTGCTCGGTATGACCGCGATCCTGGGCATGATGGTTCTGGTATCCGCACACAGCCTGTTGACGGTTTATCTGGGCCTGGAGTTGTTGTCACTGTCGTTGTACGCGCTGGTAGCCATACATCGAGACTCGGTGTCGGCCTCTGAAGCGGCCATGAAATACTTCGTACTCGGTGCACTGGCCTCCGGCATGCTGCTCTACGGCATGTCCATGCTGTACGGTGAGACCGCGACCCTCGATCTGGGCTTGCTTGCCGATGCGGTGTCGCAGTCGTCCGAGGACAACATCGTGCTGGTGCTCGGTCTGGTGTTCGTCATGGTCGGTATCGCCTTCAAGCTGGGGGCGGTGCCCTTTCATATGTGGGTGCCCGATGTGTATGAGGGCGCGCCCACCCCGGTCACGTTGTTCCTGGGCACGGCACCAAAGCTCGCGGCCTTCGCCATGTTGATGCGGTTGTTGGTCGACGGCTTGTCGGGCTTGCAGGCGGAGTGGAATCAAATCCTGATGTTGCTTGCGGTGTTGTCGATCGGGCTCGGCAATGTGGTCGCTATTGCTCAGACCAACCTGAAACGCATGTTCGCCTATTCGACGATTGCCCATGTTGGCTTCCTGTTCGTCGGGCTGGTGTCGGGGACGGCCGACGGTTATGCCGCATCCATGTTCTATGTCATCAGCTACACACTGATGGCAGCTGGCGGGTTTGGCATGATTATCTTGCTCAGCCGTAGTGGATTCGAATCCGACCAACTTACCGACTTCAGCGGTCTCAATACGCGTAATGCCTGGTATGCGTTTCTGATGTTGATCTTGATGCTATCGATGGCCGGTGTGCCGCCGTTCCTCGGATTCTGGGCAAAGTGGGCAGTGCTCCGGGAAGCGATTGCGGCCGGTCATGTCTGGCTTGCCGCGGTGGCAGTCTTCTTCGCCGTCATCGGATTGTTCTACTACCTGCGAGTGGTGCGTCTGGTTTACTTCGAGAAACCACAACACAATGAAGTAATTGCGCCGAGCACGGATTTCAACCTAGTGTTGAGTGCCAATGCTCTGGTGATTCTCGCGCTGGGAATTTATCCGACCGCATTGATGGGGATCTGTATCGCGGCTCTGGTGCCCTAGACGGCCTATTGCATTAGACCGGTATCAGGTGCTGGGGCAATGCTGGCTAGCTGCTGATTGCCTGACGCACTCTGACCGCGGAGCCCGGCTCTAGGTCGGGCAGCCAGTCCGGTGCTGTTGGTGGAACCAACATCACAACCGTCGAGCCCATGTTGAAACGGCCGATTTCATCCCCTCGACGATAGAGCAGCTCACGAGCCTGGTAGTCCTCGGTGTCAACTCTGGAGCCGTAAGGCGGCGTTACCTGGCCGCGCCAAACGGTCGTCATGGAGCCGACAAAGATCGCGCCGACCATGACCAACGCCATGGGTCCCCAGGCCGTGCTGAAGTGCATCACCAGGCGATCGTTGCGGGCGAACAGTCGTGGTATGAGCTCGGTCGTGAGCGCATTGACGCTGAACAATCGTCCGGGCACATAAGTCATGGAGCGAAGCTGAGCGTCACAGGGTAGATGCACGCGATGATAGTCGCGCGGTGACAAGTAAACCGTAACGTAGCGGCCTTCCTCGAATGGCCGGGCGCTGTCGGCGTCGCAGCGTAGCAGCTCGTAAGCGTCGTACTCGCAGCCCTTCAGTTGGAGTAGCTGGCCGGCGCGGATAGGACCGAGCTGACTGATGACACCATCTGCCGGACTGACCAGGCATGACTCTGAGTTGGGTAACGGACGGGCGTCAGCTTTGAGCGGTCGCGTAAAGAAACTGTTGAAGCAGTCATAGCTCGTCGGATCCGGATCGACCGCGGAATCGAGGTCGACTCGGAAGCGCCTCACGAACCAGCGGGTGAAACCATTTTTCACAGGCGTCCAGCGCCAGCGGGTAAACGCGTACATCAGCAACGACAACAGATGGTG
>MDTE01069205.1_pt1 | contig 19373 bp, 13 predicted proteins | sample 811231 | NCBI WGS metagenome assembly MDTE01 (sample SAMN05326651, study PRJNA326480) | marine metagenome | isolation source: seawater | place: Indian Ocean: Red Sea | collected 2010 | reverse complement strand
TGAGAATCATCAAATTTTGCAATGTTATCTATTTTTCCATTAATATGACTGTGTTTACCAGTTAGTATAACTGCTCTTGAGGGCGCACATATTGAGTTTGTTACCGAGGCATTAGTAAACAACATTCCTTCATCTGCAATTCTATCTATGTTTGGAGTTTCAATAAGTCTATTATCATATGCACTGATTGCCTGATAAGCATGATCATCAGACATTATGAATAATATATTAGGTTTTACAACGTCCTCCTTTTCACAACTGGTTCCAAGAAAAATACTAAATATTACGACTGTAAATAGCTTTCTAATCATTATTGTTTCAAATCTATTAATAAATCCTTTGCAATTATTAAATCTCTTTTATGTTTTTTTGTAATCTGATCAATTTTATCTAGAATCTCAAGGTTATCTTCATAGATATTATTGTCCTCTGAAGGGTCATTATCAAGATTATATAAAAATGGTGTTTTAAGAGTTTCCATAGGTTTTCCATCATATGCCTCGTGTAACTTAAGATGTAATTTATGAGACTTATATCTCACCGCCATTAGCTCTGCCCCCCAGTAATAAAAAAAACTTTCGGTCGGACTTTTAGATAATGATTTAAAAACATTACTTAAGTTATTACCATCAATTATTCTATCATTTGGAACTTCAACATCAGCCAAATAACTGAAGGTTGTAAATAAGTCCATAGATGTTCCAATATCATCAACTACACCTGGCTTAATATAACCTGGGCCCCAGATTACTGTTGGAACTCTAATACCTCCCTCCCATGTTGAACCTTTTCCTCCTCTTAATATACCAGCGGTTCCTCCTTCTTCTCCCATTTCTAGCCAAGGACCATTCTCGGATGTAAATACAATAATTGTTTTATCTGATAGGCCTAACTTTTTGATTTTATTAATAATTTCTCCAACACCATAGTCTATTTCTTCTATTACATCCCCATAGGGACCTGCAATTGATTTACCCTCAAACATCTCAGATGAAAATAAAGGAACGTGAGGCATACTGTGAGCTAAATAAAGGAAGAAATTATCATTACTATTTTCTTCAATAAACTTTAATGATTCATTAAGATATCTTTTAGTTAATGTTCTTTGATTAACAGGTCTCTCAATAATTTTATTATCAAATATTAGCGGAACATTAAAATTTTTATAATTTTTTCTCTCGTCACTTTTCCACATATCCCAGTAATTCATGTTTGATACATTATCCATGTCGTTTGAATAAGGTAATCCAAACCATGAGTCAAATCCATGATTCATAGGAAAATACTCTTCTTTGTTTCCTAAATGCCATTTACCCACTAATTTTGTTTTATAATTTGATTTTTTGAGTTGTTCAGCAATTGTTATTTCAGATTGGGGAATTCCATTCAAGGAATTTGGAAACAAGACACCTCTTGTATTGCTTGTTAATCCACTTCTTAATGGAAGTCTTCCAGTTAAAAGTGCTGCTCTACTGGGAGTACATACACTAGCTCCAGCATAAAAATTTGTCCATTTTTGTCCCTCAAATGACATTTTGTCAATATTAGGTGTTCTTATGTTCTTGTTTCCAAAAACACCTATATCACCATATCCAAGGTCATCAGCTAGAATAATAATTATATTTGGTTTAGCAGCTTTACTTTTATTTTGAGAACAATTAATTAGGGTTAAAGCTAAAAATGAGATTGCTATAAGTTTAAGTTTATTCAATTTGATAATAATAAATTTGATATATTAATTTACCAATTTTATGAGAAAAAAATTATTTTTTACTTCAATACTAACTAGTTTTTTTGTTGTAAATAGTTGTACAGTAAATGAAGCCATAAAACCTAATATAATTTGGCTAGTTTTAGAAGATCAATCTCAATATTTTTTTCCATTTTATGGAGATAATACTCTTGAATTAAAAAACATAAATCAGCTTCTAGATAACGGAATTGTTTATGAAGGAATGAACTCTCCCTATCCAGTATGCGCACCATCAAGAAGTGCAATTATTACTGGTATGTACCCAAATTCAATTGGAACTGGAAATCAAAGAGCTTACAGCTATTACAGAGCTGAAAGAGAAGAACACGAAAAACAGCTAGGATTTCCTTTCTACTCATCAAAATTTGCAGAACAGATTAAACCATTTACACAAATTTTAAGAGAGAATGGTTATTATACGTCAAATAATAGTAAAGAAGATTATAATTTTAAACTAACAAAAGAAGCATGGGATGACTCCAGTGTTAATGCTTCATGGGAAAACAGAGATGGAAGTGAGCCATTCTTTTCTGTTTTTAATTTTGGTATAACTCATGAATCTCAAATTTGGTTAAGAGATGAGCAAGAGCTGCAAGTTAATCCTGAAAATTTGAAAGTACCTCCATTTTTTCCAAATGATTCGATTACAAGACACTCGATGGCAGTTAACTACTCTAATATATTAGAAGCAGACAAGCAAATAGGAATAATAATTCAAAGGCTTAAGGAACAAAATCTCTATAATAATTCTTATATATTTTTTTATAGCGATCATGGTGGTCCATTCCCCAGACACAAAAGAGCAATATATGAAACTGGTTCAAAAGTTCCGATGATAATTAAATTTCCAAAAAGCATAAAAATAAAAAACAAAAGAAATCGGGATCTTCTTAACTTTATCGACTTTGCACCAACAATTTTATCGATTGCTGGAATTGATATTCCAGAAATATATCAAGGTAAAGCCTTTCTTGGTTCAAATAAAAACAAAGATAAAAGGAAATATTTATTTACAGCAAGTGATAGATTTGATGAAGTACCTGAAAAGATTAGGGCAGTAAAATCTAAAAGGTACAAGTATATTAAAAACTATAATATTAATATTCCACATGCTTTTGATAACAAATACAGGTCTCAAATGAAATTAATGAAGCATCTATATTATCTAAACGATAATGAATTATTATCAAAAGAAGAAAAGCTTTGGTTTCAAAATCCTAAAAATTTTGAAGAGTTTTATGACCTAAAAAATGATCCTTTTGAATTGAATAACATTATTAATGACATCAGATACAAAGACGAAATAAGTAATTTGAGGGAAGAATTAGACAATTGGATTAAAATGATAAATGACCCAATTAACATTCCCGAAAAAGAATTAGTGAAATTATTAACAAATAACAATACTATTCATAAAGAATAAGCTAAAAATAAATACTTAGATAAGATTTCTAGTCACTATTCTTTAAAGATTTAAACATTTGGATAAATATTTATATAAATCCATCGATATTCTGTTGAAATAGATAGAGATACATTAGTTTCAATATTTACATATCTTCTAGTAGATTTAGAATAAGTAAATCCATTTTTTTCCAAATATTCTTTAATTTGAGAGGACAGTTTTGAGCTTTTACCTATTGCTTTTCTGTTCAGTCTTATTGATATCCTAAGATTATTTAAGTCTGAATCCTGATTAATTATCAATTCATTTTGACTTTGACTAAAAATTGGTTTAGAGAAGTTAAATCTCAAATTTAAAGCCAGATGATCATTAAAAACGAGATTTGTGTTAAGAAGTGAATAAGAGTCTACTCTTTTATTATATCTATTAAGCTTCTCTTTTAATTTTATTGATTGAACTGATTCTAATTTATAGGAATTTATTAATGACTCTATATCATCAAGATTAAAAAATGGTTTTGAAGATGGAATAGTTAAAAATTTGTTATCAGAATTTAAAAAAGTATCAATAAATCCAGACATATTTACAAATTCACTTTCTAAAGTTTTATTTAAATCAATAGGATACTTTTTATAATTAATATTATTTGAAAATTCCTCATGATATAGTAGTTGAAACTCTGGAGTCCCCCTCCTGTTAATTATATTTCCTTTTTTATTTATATAGTACCATATTGTACCATTTTTAGCCCATGCACCTTTAGACAAAAGAGGAACAAGCTCATTGAATTCCGGAAGAGATTTTGATTTTCTTCTTTTATTCATGAATCCTCTCCTCCAGCGTGTTAAATCATAGTAAACATAAACATTGTTGTAAAGACTAATAGGAATTCTTTCTCGAGTATTAATTATTAATTTTCCTTTTTTATTAATTAAACCAAACTCATTATCAAATCCTTTCACTGTCGCATAACCGTCAAAAAAAGGAAATGCTTCTTTCCAATCAAAACTCCTTATTACTTCCTTTCCCCTTCTATTTAAGTAACCCCATTCACCATCTTTTCGAAATACTGCTAAACCATCAGAAAAATGACCTATGAAGTCATATCTACTTGAAATTTTTAATTTTTGAGAACCCGACTTATCTATGATACCATATTCAATTTTATTATTATCAAAATTTTTTAATCCAACAGTTGCTAGATTCTCGGAAAAAAATGAAGCTCTACTGTAAATTGGTTCAATAACAACATCTCCATACTTATTCATATATCCCCATAATCCATTAGAACCTAAAAATTTTATCATACCATCAGATAAATAGCCTACTTTCTCTGCACCATCCAATGTATTAACCACTTTAAGATCAAGGTCTATTATTGCAAGCCTTCCGTCATTAAGTTTTACAATAGAATGGTTTTCGTTAAAATGAAGTGCTTCAGAAAAATCAGTATCAAAAAAATTAGATTTATTATTTACGAACCTTATTTTACCATCTTCTTTAAAGTAAGACCAGTTAGAAGTCATAATAGAAGGTCTCTGATCTATTTCAAAATCAACAACCAAGTTTCCTTTTAAATCAACTAAACCATAATCACCTCTGTTACTTTGTTTTGCTGGTATAGAGATATCATAATAAGATGAATTAGAACAAGCATTCAAAAATATTATTAATGAAATATATAAATATCTAAGATTCATAAAGTAGTGATCGCGATAGGATTCGAACCTATGACCGTCTGCTTAGAAGGCAGATGCTCTATCCAGCTGAGCTACGCGACCTTATTGCGGAGAGACTGGGATTCGAACCCAGGCAACGTTTACACGTTGACAGATTAGCAATCTGCTCCATTACCACTCTGGCACCTCTCCAAAACGATTTACAAATTTAGATAAAAAAATAAACTGAAAAAGAAATATTTTATTGCTGTTGTTCCAATAAATCTTTCATTTCAGTAAATCCAGAATTGTCGCCTAATGTCCCATAAATATTCATCAAGGTTCTTATGGCATCGGTATTATTATTAAGAGCAATTAGATCTTTTAAAATAGGAACACATGATTTATATAAATCTTCCCTAGTTTTTTTGAGTTCCTCATATCTCAAATTATCACTTCTTGAGGTACCAAGTGTATTCATCTCATTAACAATGTCTTGTTCACCTTCCAAAATAAGAGCAACTAAATTAAGATAACTGCTTTCATACAATGGATCTAGTTCAATTGATTTTTTATAATAATTGAAAGCAGAATCTTTCTCACCAAGCTCAGTGCTTATTACACCTAGATTGTAGAATAATAATGCATTATTTGGTTCTTTTTCTATTGCAAGTGCCATAGAATTTTTAAAGCTTTCTTTGTCACCCAACTCGTAGTATATATTAGCTGCAGTTGTTATCAATGAAACATCATCAGGATTAGAGCTTCTTGCTGTTTCAATTGCTTGGAGAGCTTTATCATTATCTCCTAATTCCTTGTAAATTAACGCTATATTTTTTACAATTTCAGGAAGTCTTGACTCAGTTAGCTCTTCTCTTGGGTTATCATAATCTTTTGATTTTTGAAGAAGATTAAATTCATCCTCAGATGATATTTCAATTTCATTTCCCGACTCAACCTCAGTTATGTAGAATTTTGTAGTAACGCCATCATAATTTATATCTCTAAGTAATAAGTAGTATTCAAGTGCAAGAGAATAATTAATTGAATTAACAGCATTTCCGGCAGCAAAATAAAGATAATCTTGATTAACCTCAGGATTTAGGTCATATGCCATTTTCAATTTAATTGCAGCATCAAGTGAGTTTCCACTTTCTTGATCTGCTATTGCATTTGTTATAATTAAATTCTCTAATCTCATTAATTCAGGACCTAACTGGTCACTGCTTATTCCTAGGTCTTTTGATATATTAAATGCTTCCATTGCAAGACTAAAATCTTGCATAGAAGTATGAATTTTACCATAAAGAAGCATTTGTTGAGATTTAACTTTATCATCACTAGAATCAAAAAGAACTTTTGAAGATTCTAATAAATCAAGCGCTGAGGAAAATTCACCCGAGTCATAAAATTTATTTGCATTTCTTAATTCTCTTTTTTGACCATATGAAAATGATAAAAAAAATAGTAATATAATTGTTATTAGTTTTTTCATTATTAATTTATTTTATTCAACAGTATCTCCAGTAAACTCAATATCACCTAGATCTTCAATTTCCTCCTCATCTTTCATAACCTTAGCTACAGCGGCAATACTGTCACCTTCTTTAATACTAATGACTTTTACACCTTGAGTAGCTCTTCCCATTACTCTTAAATCCTCTACTTGCATTCGAATAGCAATTCCAGATTTATTAATGATCATCAGGTCATCATTGTCAGAGACACTTTTTAAAGTTACTAATTTACCTGTTTTTTCTGTAATTGATATCGTTTTTACACCCTTACCACCTCTGTTCGTTAACCTGTAGTCCTCAAGAGAAGATCTTTTACCAAATCCATTTTCGGAAACTACAAGAATGTTTGCATCCATATCATTGACAGAAATCATACCAACAACTTCATCTTTATTATCTTTCAACCTGATTCCTCTTACACCGGAGGCATTCCTACCCATTGGTCTAGTCTTATTTTCTTCAAATCTAATTGCCTTACCAGATTTCACTGCTAACATAATCTGACTATTACCATTTGTTAGTTTAGCTTCCAGTAGTTCATCATCATCCTTGATTGTTATAGCATTGATACCATTAGATCTAGGTCTTGAATATTGTTCTAAAGAAGTTTTTTTAACTTGACCCATTTTGGTAGCCATAATAACGTAATGGCTATTAACATAATCTTCATCTTTTAAATCCTGAGTACAAATAAACGCTTTAACTTTGTCATCTTGCTCTATGTTAATTAGGTTTTGAATTGCTCTCCCCTTCGAATTCTTTGAGCCTTCGGGTATTTCATAAACTCTCATCCAAAAGCACTTACCCTTTTGAGTAAAGAATAACATATATTGATGATTAGTGCCAACAAAAAGATCTTCAAGAAAGTCCTCATCTCTTGTCTTGGATGCTTTTTGCCCAACTCCACCTCTATTCTGAGTTTTATATTCGGTCAAAGCAGTTCTTTTTATGTAACCAGCATGTGAAATAGTAATGACAACTTTTTCATTTGGGATAATATCCTCTACCCTAAAGTCTCCTCCTGCATATTCGATTACGGATCTTCTTTCATCACCATATTTTTCTTTAATATCAGAGAGCTCATCTTTTATTAAATTCATCCTCATTGGTTTACTGTCTAACAACTCCTTATAGCTTTTAATAGTTTTTTGAAGGTCATCGTATTCCTCTCTCAATTTACTTTGCTCAAGTCCAGTTAATTGACGAAGTCTCATTTCAATAATTGCTTTTGCTTGAGTTTCAGATAGCTTGTATTTTTTTTCAAGTTTAAGTCTAGCTTCCTCTGCATTAGATGACTTTTTAATTAATAAAATTACATCATCAATATTATCACTTGCAATTATCAGTCCTTCTAGAATATGTGCTCTCTGCTCAGCTTTTTTAAGTTCAAAAGTTGTTCTTTTAACCACTACATCATGTCTATGATTTACAAAATGATGAATTAAATCCTTTAAGTTTAAAAGCTGAGGTCTACCATCAACTAGAGCAACATTATTAACACTGAAAGAAGACTGTAATGGAGTGAATTTATATAATTTATTCAGAACTATATTCGGAATTGCATCTCTTTTAAGGACATATACAATTCTCATACCTTTTCTATCAGATTCATCTCTGATAGTTGAGATTCCTTCAATTTTTCCATCATTTATTAGTTCAGCTGTTTTTCTTATCATTTCAGCTTTATTTACCAGATATGGAATCTCAGAAACAATTATACATTCTCTGTCATTAACATTCTCAATAATTGCTTTACCCCTCATGACTATTCTACCTTTACCAGTATGGAATGCTTCTTTTACGCCATCATAACCATAAATTGTTCCACCAGTTGGAAAATCTGGTGCTTTGACGTATTGAATAAGTTCGTCAATAGATATATCATTATTGTCTATATACTGTATAATACCATCAATAACCTCAGACAAATTATGAGGGGGCATGTTAGTAGCCATACCTACGGCAATACCTGATGCACCATTTATTAGTAAAGCTGGAACTCTGGTTGGAAGAACAGTAGGCTCCAAAATCGTATCATCAAAGTTTAATTGAAAGTCTACAGTTTCTTTATCAATATCTGATAAAAGTTCTTCAGACATTTTTTGCATTCTTGCCTCTGTATACCTCATCGCAGCAGGACTGTCTCCATCGACAGAACCAAAGTTACCTTGTCCATCAACTAGAATATATCTAAGAGACCATTCTTGGGCCATTCTAACCATAGTATCATAAACAGAACTATCCCCATGAGGGTGATATTTACCCATAACATCTCCCACAATTCTTGCAGACTTTTTATAAGCAGAAGAAGATCTTACACCCATTTCATTCATACCAAAAAGAACTCTCCTGTGAACTGGTTTAAGACCATCCCTAACATCTGGTAAAGCTCTTGAAACAATAACCGACATCGAATAATCAATGTAGGCTGACTTCATTTCATCTTCAATTTTTATAGGGATTAATTTTTCTTTTTCCATATGCTAGATTCTTAATGCTAAAATAGAAAAATGACTAGTATTTTGTCGGAAAAAACAGAGATAAAAAAAAATTATTTATTAACATTATTAATTGAAAAGTTTTATCTCAAAATAAACAATTAGTATAACTATTTTCTTTGTTAATTTATATTAATGGTATATTTTAGTCAACAAATTTGATAGACAATGGATGATAATTTTTCTTCAAGAGTAAAAGATGTAATTTCTTACAGTAAAGAGGAGGCTTTAAGACTCGGCCATAAACAGATTGGCACAGAACATCTTCTTTTAGGTATTTTAAGAGATGGAGGTGGTAAGGCAATATCAATATTGAACTCTATTGAAATTGACCTAAATGAATTAAGAAAGAAGATTGAATTGCTTAATCCTGCAATTATAGATGCCTCATCACTTAAATTAAATGAAAAGAAAAATCTACATTTGACAAGACAGGCAGAGAGAGCACTCAAAACTACTTTCTTAGAAGCAAAATTATTTCAAAGCTCAAATATAAATACTGCCCATCTACTATTGTGTATTTTAAGAAATGATAATGATCCTCTAACTAAAATTCTAACAAAAATGGATATAAGTTATGATAATGTAAAAGATAAGTTTAAGACCATGATTAATAAAAGTAGTTCTGATGATATCATTGATTACCCATCATCCTCTGCTTTTCCAGATGAAAAAGATGAAACTGATGATTCTTCAAAAAATCCATTTTCTTCAACTCAAAAAACAAAATCAACATCAAACACTAAGACACCTGTTCTAGATAATTTTGGTAGAGATATTACTTCTCTTGCTGAAGAAAACAAATTGGACCCGGTTGTTGGAAGAGATAAAGAAATTCAAAGAGTATCTCAAATTTTAAGTAGAAGAAAGAAGAATAATCCATTATTGATTGGTGAACCTGGAGTAGGTAAATCTGCAATTGCTGAAGGTCTGGCTCTTAGAATAATACAAAAAAAAGTATCAAGAGTATTGTATGGTAAAAGAGTAATAACCTTAGACTTAGCTAGTTTAGTTGCTGGTACTAAATATAGAGGACAATTTGAAGAGAGAATGAAAGCAGTTATGAATGAACTCGAAAAAAATAGGAATATTATTTTATTCATAGACGAAATTCATACTATAGTTGGTGCAGGTGGAGCAACTGGAAGTCTTGATGCATCAAATATGTTTAAACCTGCTCTTGCCAGGGGAGAAATTCAATGTATCGGAGCAACAACATTAAATGAATACAGCCAACATATAGAAAAGGATGGTGCTCTCGAAAGAAGATTTCAAAAAATTCTAGTAGAGGAAACTAGCAAAGATGAGACTGTTGAAATATTGAGAAATATCAAAGATAGGTATGAATCACACCATAATGTTAACTATACAGATGAAGCTCTTGTTGCTTGTGTTGAACTGTCACAAAGATATATTACCGACAGATTTCTACCAGATAAAGCTATTGATGCTTTAGATGAGTCTGGATCAAGAGCTCACATAAATAATATGGATGTTCCTGAGGATGTTATTCTCATGGAGAAACAACTTGAAGATGTTAGAGAACTTAAAAATTCTGTTGTAAAAAAACAAAAGTATGAAGAAGCTGCTAAATTAAGAGATGATGAAAAGAGAGTTGAGAAAAAATTGTTTGAGGCACAAAATAGGTGGCATGAAGAATCTAAATTAAATAGAGTCACTGTTGATGAAGATCAAATAGCGGATGTAGTTTCAATGATGACAAATATTCCTGTCAATAAGATTTTATCGACTGAAAGAAATAAGTTGTCAAAACTTGAAAAAATAATAAAAGATAAAATAATAGGTCAAGATGAGGCAGTATCTAAAGTTGTTAAATCAATTCAAAGGAACAGGGCTGGCTTAAATTCACCCAACAGACCTATTGGGTCATTTATTTTTCTGGGTCAAACCGGTGTAGGTAAAACTCAACTTGCTAAAGTTCTTGCATCAGAAATTTTTGAGTCTGAGGAAAACTTAATCAGAATTGATATGAGTGAGTATATGGAAAAGTTCTCAGTTTCAAGGTTAATAGGTGCGCCTCCTGGATATGTTGGATACGAAGAAGGTGGGCAACTTACTGAGAAAGTAAAAAGAAGACCATACTCAGTTGTACTATTTGATGAAATTGAAAAAGGACACCCAGATATTTACAGTATGTTACTACAAATTTTAGATGATGGATTTCTTACAGATAGTGTTGGAAGGAAAGTTAATTTTCAAAATACGATTATTATAATGACCTCAAACATTGGAGTCAAACAAATTAACGATTTTGGAGTTGGTGTTGGATTTGAAACAAAATCATCCCTGGACCAGACTTCCAAAGTTGAGCAAAAGGTTATTCAGAGAGCACTTAAAAATACTTTTGCACCGGAATTTCTCAATAGAATTGATGAGTGCATTATCTTTAATTCACTCTCAATAAAAGAGATAAATAAAATTGTTTCAATTGAACTGGATAAATTAATTGAAAGAGTCAATGGTATTGGATATGATTTATCTGTATCCTCCAAAGCAAAATCATTTATCTGTGAAAAAGGTTTTGATGAAAAAAATGGTGCAAGGCCATTAAATAGAATGATCCAAAAATACATTGAAGACCTTATAGCTGAAAATCTAGTCTCTGATAAAATTAAGCAAGGTGATAAACTTCTAATAGATTACAAATCTGAAGATGATCATTTAACTTTACTAATAAATAAAAAAGAAGTTGCTTCTTGAAAGTTCTTAAATTTGGTGGTACTTCAGTCGCTGATTCAAGATCAATTGATAAAGTAATATCGATTTTAAAGAGTAATGATGAGCCGTTATTTATAGTTGTATCAGCTTTAAGTGGTATAACAAATCTTCTTCAAAAATGTCTAAACAAAAATGGGGAATCAGCAAGTGATATAATTACTGAGATTGAACAAAGACATCTACAAGTAATTACAGATATGTGTGATTATAATAATCAAACATCACTTAAAAATTTTTTAAGAGATAACTTAAATGAACTAGATGATCTTCTAAACTTAATTTCTGAGACTGGTGAAGTTAGTAATGAAAAAAAATCTAAAGTTTTAACATTAGGTGAAATTTTATCTAGTAATATTATTTATGAAATATTAAGACAGAAAGGACTAGATATATCCCATATTGATTCAAGAGAATTAATTTTTACCAAAGATTCTAATACTAATATTCAATTAGATGATGAAAAAACATCTGATTCGATTGATAAAATAGTGGGTTCAATAAAATCTAAGTTGATAATTTCTCCAGGATATATTTGTTCAAATCAAGAAGGTAAAACCTCTAACCTTGGTAGAGGTGGTTCAGATTATAGTGCAGCAATCTACGCTAAATATCTAAATGCAAAAGTTTTAGAGATATGGACAGATGTTAGTGGTGTATTCAGTGCTAACCCAAAAATTGTAAAAAATGCATCACCAATTGCATATTTATCTTATAAGGAAGCCATGGAGTTATCTTTCTTTGGAGCTAAAGTAATATACTTCCCTACTCTTCAACCATTAATAGAAGATAATATTCCTGTTTTTATTAAGAATACATTTAAGCCTGATGAGGAGGGTACTTGCATTTCAAACTCTACTAAATTAGATAATGATGAAATAGTTAAAGGAATAAGTCATATTGAGAATATTTCAATATTAAATTTTGAGGGTTCTGGAATGGTGGGAGTTCCAGGATTTTCAAAAAGATTTTTCGAGGTCTTATCATCTAATAATATTAATGTTATAATGATTACACAAGCTTCTTCAGAATTCTCAATATGTATAGCTATTGATTCAAATGATGCAGATCTAGCTAAAAGAGTTGTTGATGAAGAGTTTAAATTTGAAATATCACAACAAAAAATAAATAAATCTCAAATTGAATCAAATCTTGCTAATATTGCAATTGTTGGTGATAAAATGAAAAGTAAGAAAGGTATAAGTGGTAAATTATTTAATTCACTGGGTAATAATAGTATAAATGTCAGAGCAATTGCACAGGGTGCATCAGAGAGAAATATATCTATAATTATAGATAAAAATAACGCTAAGAAAGCTTTAAATGCATTACATGAGAGCTTTTTTGAAAAAGACTTAAAAGATATACATCTTTTTATAACTGGTGTTGGAAATGTTGGAGGTTATTTGCTTCAACAGATAAAGAATCAAAAAGATTTTATTTCGAAAAATCTTGGACTAAACTTGAAGGTTTTAGGTATATCCAACTCCAAGAAGATGTTAATTTCTAAGCAAGAAATTGACCTAAACAATTGGTCAGAAGTATTAACCAATTCAGATACTAAAGCTGATAAAGATTTTTTCCAAAAAACTATAATTGAACTTAATAGAAGGAATAGCTTATTTATCGATAATACTGCAAGTGAAACTATCCCATTGACATATAATAGCTATTTAAAGAATGGTATTGGAGTTATTACTTGCAATAAAATATCAAACTCTGGAACTTTAGATAAATATAAAGAATTAAGAAAATTATCTAGAAGGAATAATGCTGCATTTTTATATGAAACTAATGTTGGAGCAGCTCTTCCAGTTATTAGTACATTAAAAAATCTAATTAATTCTGGAGATAAGATTTTGAAAATTGAAGCAGTTTTATCTGGTACACTAAACTATATCTTTAACAACTTTCAAGAGGAAGATACTTTCCATGATATAGTTTCTCATGCAGTTAAATTAGGATATACTGAACCTGATCCAAAAATTGATTTATGTGGTGTTGATGTTAGTAGAAAAATTTTAATTCTTGCCAGAGAGAGTGGATTTAATCTTGAATATGATGAAGTAGAAAAGAATCATTTCTTACCAACTGAATCAATAAACACTAATTCTAAAGATGAATTTATTTTATCTCTAAAAAATAATAAGGATCATTTTAACCGAATATTAAATGATGCCAAAGAGAAGAACTGTAGATTAAAATTTGTTGCAAAGCTTGATAATGGTAAGGCTAGTGTTGGTTTAGAGGCTGTTCCAAATGATCATCCATTCTACAATCTTGCAGGAAGTGATAATATAACAGTATTCTTTACTGAAAGATATAAAGAGTCTCCACTTGTTGTCAAAGGAGCAGGAGCTGGTGGAGAGTTTACTGCATCTGGAGTTTTTGCTGATATTATTAAAGCTAGTCAAGAAAATGGATAGTATAAAAGTTTTTTCACCAGGCAGTGTCACAAATTTATCTTGTGGATATGATGTTCTTGGAGTTTGTCTAGAGAATCGAGGAGATGAAATAGAAGTTCACAAGACTAAATCTATTGGATTGGAAATAGAATCTTTAGACAATTATAATATTTCCAATAAAATTGATCAGAACGTTGCTGGAATAGCTGCAAAAGCTATGTTAGAAAGTATTGATATAGATTTTGGTTTTAAAATAATTATAAAAAAAGGGATTAAGCCTGGAAGTGGAATTGGAAGCTCAGCAGCAAGTTCTGCTGGAACAGTTTATGCTATTAATCAACTTTTAAATTCACATTTTAATAATTTAGATTTGGTCAGATTCTCTATGGAAGGTGAGAATTTTGTTAGCGGATCCTATCATGCAGATAATGTTGCACCTATAATTTTAGGTGGGATAACTTTGGTGAGATCTATCTCTGATTTAGACATCATTAAACTTCCTTCTCCTAAGTCTTTAGAGGTAGTAATAATTAGGCCAAATATTGAAATAAAGACTTCAGATTCGAGAAGTGTTGTTAAGAAAAAAGTAAAAATTGAAAAGATGATACAACAGTCTGCTAATCTAGGTGCTTTTATAAGTAGTTTATACTCAGAAGATTTTGATCTAATGTCAAGAAGCGTAGTAGATGAGGTAGTAGAACCTGATAGATCTATATTAATTCCTGAATTTGAATCAATTAAAAGAATATCAACTGAATGTGGCGCAGTGTCTTGCGGTATTTCTGGTTCAGGACCATCCATTTTTGCCTTATCAAACAATAGTGAAACTTCTAAAATAATTTTAAATAATATATCTAGTCATCTAGATAAATTAAATATTGATTATGACAGCTTTATATCTAAAGTAAATCCAAAAGGAATCAAAATATTAGATTAGATGAAATATATTAGTTTAAATCATAACTCAGCGCCAACATCTTTTAGAAATGCTGTAATAAATGGTTTGGCTCCGGACAAAGGTCTTTATTTTCCCGAAGAAGAGGTTTGTTTGTCTAGTAAATTGTTAGAGTCTTTAAATAATATAGATGATGTAGAGTTATGCTATGAAGTTATTAAAGAGTACATCGGAAATGAAATACCAAAAAATAGATTAATTGATATTATATCAAATACAATTTCATTTGAAATCCCTGTAAAAGAAATTGAAAATTCAATTTATTCTTTAGAATTATTTCATGGACCTACTCTGGCATTTAAGGATGTAGGTGCAAAATTTATGGCATTATGTTTAGACTATTTTAAAGAAAATAATAGCTCAAAAAGAATGACTGTTTTAGTAGCAACATCAGGTGATACTGGAGGAGCTGTTGCAAATGGATTTTCAGGTACAAAAGATATTGATGTCTGTATATTGTATCCCAAGGGTAAAATTAGTGAAGTCCAAGAAAAGCAAATTACTACAAATTCTTCTTTCGTCCAGGCAATTGAAGTTGAAGGTGATTTTGATTTATGCCAGTCAATGGTAAAAAATGCATTTAATGATAATGATATAAATCAGAAGATCTCGTTGACCTCAGCTAACTCTATTAATGTTGCAAGATGGCTACCTCAAATGTTCTACTATTTTTTAGCATCAAAAAAAATAGAAAATACGAATCCAAATATTTACTCAGTTCCCAGTGGAAACTTTGGCAATATATGTGCTGGTATTTTGGCACAGTCAATGGGTCTTCCTATCGAACATTTTGTTGCATCTACAAATGTTAATGATACAATCCCAAGATATATTAAAGAAGGGATTTATGAGCCATTAAAAACTAAAAGTACAATTTCCAATGCTATGGATGTTTCAGAGCCCAGTAACTTTATAAGAATTCAGAAAATTTTTAATAATGATTTACAGAAGATTAGAGAGAATATATCTGGATATAGTTTTGACGACAAATCTACTGTAGATTGTATTGAAAAATTAAATCAACATAACAATTACATTACTGATCCTCATTCTGCAATTGGATATCTTGGACTAAAAAAATATATTCAAGAGAACAATTTAAATAATTGTAATGGTTTATTTGTTTCTACAGCACATCCAATTAAATTTAAAGATACAGTTGAAAATAGCATTAAATCACAATTAGAGTATCCAGACTCAATTAAATCAATAATGGATAGAGAAAAAAGTGCTAAAACAATGAAAAGTTATTCTGAGCTAAAAGAATATCTTATGCATAAAGATTGATGAAAAAAACAGTTTTATTAGAAAAGCATATAAGTTTAGGAGCAAAAATTGTTGATTTTGCTGGTTTTAGGATGCCCCTGAGTTACAGCTCAGTCACTGATGAGCATAATTATGTAAGAGAAAATGTTGGGGTATTTGATGTTTCTCATATGGGTGAATTCGAGATATCTGGAAAGAATTCCACTAAGTTTATTCAATTTATTTGCTCAAATGATATCATGAAGCTAAAACCTGGAAAGGCTCAATATAACTGTTTAGTAAAGGATAATGGAGGGATAATTGATGATTTAATAGTTTACAAAATAGATGAAGAAAAATATTTATTGGTTGTTAATGCCTCTAACATAGAAAAAGACCTAAATTGGATCAAAAGTCTCAATAAAAATTACAGTTGTTCCATTAATAATATATCAGATAGAATATCTCTTCTTGCTGTTCAAGGACCAAAGGCAAACTTATTATGTCAAAGATTTACCAAAGAAGATTTAAAATCTTTATCAAAATATTCATTCATATTGGGAACATTTGCAGGAATTGATAATGTAATAATATCTAAGACAGGTTATACAGGATCAGGAGGTTTTGAGCTATATATATCTAATGAAAATGTTGAACAAATTTGGGATGAGCTCTTTAATGTTAAAGATTTTGAAGTTAAGCCAATAGGTCTTGCTGCCAGAGATACATTAAGATTAGAAATGGGTTATTGTCTATATGGAAACGACATAAATGAATTAGTAACCCCAATTGAAGCAAATCTTGGATGGATAACAAAATTAGATACAAATTTTATTGGTTCAGAGTCAATTAAAAAACAAATTGAAAATGGAGTTAAGAAAAAATTAGTTGGATTTATAATTAATGATAAAGGTATTCCAAGAAAAGGTTATGAAATTTTTGACAAATCAGAAAATCATATAGGAGTAGTAACTTCTGGAACATTTTCTCCAGTTCTAAAGAAAGGTATTGGTCTTGCATACATAGAAAATAATATTTCTCTAAAAGAAATATATTTAAAAATCAGAAACAATTTAATCGAATTAGAGGTTGTGAAAACCCCGTTTATATAGATTATGGGAAGAGCATTTGAATTTAGAAAAGCAAGAAAAATGAAAAGATGGTCAAATATGGCCAAAACATTCACCAGAATTGGAAGGGAAATTATAATTGCAGTAAAGGAATCAGGTCCTGATCCGTCCTCAAACTCAAGATTAAGAGCTATTATCCAAAATGCTAAATCAGCTAATATGCCAAAGGAAAATATAGAACGGGCTATTAAAAAAGCATCAGAAAAAAGTACAGATAATTTCAAAGAAATATTATTAGAAGGGTATGCTCCTAATGGTATTGCAATTTTAATAGAAGCTGCAACTGATAATAATAACAGGACTGTTGCGAATATTAGAAGCTATTTTAACAAGTGTGAAGGTACTCTTGCCACTTCAGGCTCAGTAGATTTTTTATTTAATCATTTGTGTCATTTCCAAATTAAAAACCAAGGAATTAATACCGAAGAACTTGAACTAGATTTAATTGATTTTGGTATAGTAGATTTTAATACCCATCAGGGTGAGATAAATATTACAGCTAATTTTGAAGATTTTGGATCAATACAAAAAGAGATTGATAGGCGTGGACTGGAAATTGTTTCCAGCGAATTTGAAAGAGAGGCTATAAATGTTAAAACTCTAGAAGAGGACCAAAAGATAATTGTTGATAAACTATTAAATCTAATTGATGAAGATGATGATGTTCAAAATGTATACCACGATATGGCTTAAAATCAATCTTTATTTCTAATAACTACATCCATTACTAAATCTTCAAGCTTTTTTATATCATTATCATAACTTCCAGATGGAAAAAACTTATCATTGATTTTGACCTCTTTTTTTGTATAATCAAATGAAACCATAACAATTGGAATTTTTGCTCCAACAGCTATGTAATAAAAACCTGATTTCCACTTTTTTACAAATTTCCTAGTCCCCTCAGGAGCTATTGCAAGTATGTTAATAACATTTGATTCAAATAACTTAACTACAGATTCAACAAAATTATTTGTTGTACTTCTATTTACAGGAATTCCACCAATTGATTTAAAGAAGAATGAAGTAAAAGGGTTAAATAGTTCTTTCTTACCAACAAATTTTATTCTTAAACCCAAATACGACCTAATTAATATTGCAATTATTAAATCAAATGATTTTGTATGAGGTACTACTGCAATAATGTATTTTTTATCCTTAGGAAGTAAACCGTTAAGTTTCCATCCTAAAATATTAGTTAGTATTAATTTAGAAAAGAATTTAAGCATTTCTAGAAAGATATTTTTCCGCATCAATAAAGTCTTTTTCAGTATCTATTGATATTCCGTGGAAGTCAATTTTAATCATTTTGACAGGGATTGAATTATCTATTGCTCTGTTACCCTCAAGATTCTCTGATATTTCATTTTTTGATCTATTTAAACTTGAAAAATTGATTAGAGTATTTTTTCTAAATGCATATACCCCTATATGCCTGTTAAATTTATTTATTTCACTTTCTCCTAAAGGGATTGGTAATCTTGAAAAAAATATTGCATTATTATTTTTATCTACAGTTACTTTTACATGATTTGGATTTTTGATTTCATCAAATGAATTAAAACTTGTCATTAATGAAGCCATTTCCACACTACTATCTTGAAAAGATGCAATTAAATTATCAATTGAATCAATATTTATAAAAGGCTCATCTCCCTGCAAGTTTACCACTATATCATGATCAATTTCATTAGCTGCTTCAGCAATTCTATCGGTTCCTGATTGGTGAATCTTCCTTGATTTAAATGTTAATCCATTCATGGATCTAATTAATTCAATAATCTCATCATTTCCACTTACTACATAAACTTCATCAAAAAGCTTAGTATTTAGTGCAGCTATATATGTCCTAGCTATAATTGGTACACCATCAAGCTTTTTAATTAATTTGTTTGGAAACCTCTGAGATTCAAGTCTAGCAGGAATCAATGCGATTGTTTTCATTTAAAAATATTTTTCTAATATAATTCATTTATATATTGTTTTATGAAAAAAAAAAAAATTGTAGATTTGTTTAAATCAAAAATTACTGACATGAACAAAAAACGTGGTTTAGAATTCTTTCTTTGGG
>MDTE01055405.1_pt1 | contig 19374 bp, 17 predicted proteins | sample 811231 | NCBI WGS metagenome assembly MDTE01 (sample SAMN05326651, study PRJNA326480) | marine metagenome | isolation source: seawater | place: Indian Ocean: Red Sea | collected 2010 | reverse complement strand
TTTCAAATACCTCGGCTATTTTTGATAAGTTTGTTGTAGTAACTCTAGTTGTATATGATGTTCTTGAACTTGTAAAAGTTATATCCCAATAAACTATATCGCTTACTGTTCTAGATGTTAACTCCCAATTATAAGTATCAAAAGTTCCCGTAAGGGAATCAAAGTGAGAAGAAGCAAAATCTCTTGAATCAGATAATCTTGCAGAAAAAACATCTTCATATGTTCCTGCTGATACAGACGACCTTGAGTCTACTCCTACATCCATAGTCCCATTGATTTTATTCCAATTATTGGAATATGAAATTAATTTTCCATAGTCAGTAGTGCTATTAATTACAATGTTATAATTATCTGGCAAGTTTCCCATAAACTGTAAACCATTACTGCCTCCTTGAGAATTGTTTAAAGTCAAACCGGATCCTTGTGAATTTATTCCTGTGGGTGTCGCTGATGTACCGATTGTTCCTAAATTATCTATCGTACCTGAAGTTGCTCCTCCGCCCCATTGTATTGCTCTAAAGCCATCAGAGTCTATTACTCCATCTACTCCGTTATTTAGGGTAATGCCTCCAGTCTCAATTTGAATTGCAAATTGTGACTTGCTGTAAACTGTTGCATTGTTATTAATTACAATTGTTCCACCGCCGCCAACATACATTGCGTCGCCATTTCGACCTGTACCACCTCCCTGATTATTTGAAATATTATGATTAATAGTGAGGTTGGCTCCATTGCCTACGGAACTTTTCTGATTGTTTACTCCACAAGCTTCCGTTGTTGTGTGTGTAGTTGTTAAAGTGCCAGACCAACAAGCTCCTGCATAAGTGAAGCTTTCATAGTTAAAAACTAATGTGCTTATTACGAAAAAAGTTAAAACTTTTATTCTCATTATTAAATTTAATTATTTTTTAAAGAACCCAGATTTTAGATTAAAAAAAAATTGAAGTAAATCTGTTGTACAATTTGAATTGTAATACAACTTTTAGTAGAAATTTTTTATTTTAAAATTTCTGCCTGTGCAGCAGCTAGTCTTGCAATTGGCACTCTAAATGGTGAACAAGATACATAATTCAATCCTACTTTAGCACAGAACTCTATACTTCTAGGATCGCCTCCGTGTTCTCCACAAATTCCCAATTTAAGTTTTTTATTTTGTTTTTTGCCTCTTTGTGATGCAATTTTAACCAATTCACCAACTCCATCTTTATCAATACTTACAAAGGGATCACCATCAAAGATTTTATGGTCTAGATAATCATTTAAAAATTTTCCTGAATCATCTCTGCTTATACCAAAAGTAGTTTGTGTTAAATCGTTTGTCCCAAAGCTAAAGAAATCAGCATATTTTGATATAGGTTCTGCCCTTAAAGCTGCCCTTGGTAATTCAATCATAGTACCAACAAAATAATCAATTTTAGTTTTATATTCTTTTTGAACTTCATCTGCTACTTTATTAACCAACTTTCTCATAAGTCCAAGTTCATGTTCGGTGGATACTAGCGGAATCATTATTTCTGGTATTACAGATTTTACTTTTTCTTTTTTACATTCAATTAAGGCTATAAAAATTGCTCTACATTGCATTTCATAAATTTCAGGAAATGAAATACCAAGCCTACATCCTCTATGCCCTAGCATAGGATTAAGTTCATGCAATTCCGAAACTCTATTTTTAATTTCCTTTGCTCCTAAATTTAATGATCTAGCTACCTCTTCCATATCCTTTTCTGATTTAGGAAGAAACTCGTGTAACGGAGGATCTAAAAGTCTTACAGTTACTGGTAGACCTTTCATGATTTTAAATATTTCTTTAAAATCATTTTTTTGATGAGGAAGCAATTTTTCCAATGCTGCTTTTCTGTCATCTAAATTTTTTGATAAAATCATTTGTCTTACTGAAAGAATTCTTTCATCGTCAAAAAACATATGTTCTGTCCTACACAATCCAATACCTTCTGCACCAAAATTTCTAGCTATTTTCGTATCTTGTGGTGTCTCTGCATTTGTTCTTATCTTAAGTTTTCGAAATTCGTCAGACCACTTCATAAGTATTGAAAAATAACCTGATATATCTGGTTTTACTGTAGGCACTAATCCTTTCATCACTCTGCCCGTTCCACCATCAATTGTAATTATATCTCCCTCCTTAACCGTCAGATCCCCAACTTTGAATTCTTTCGTTTCATAATCAATGTTTATCTCGCCTGAACCAGATACACATGGTCTACCCATTCCCCTGGCAACAACTGCGGCATGACTGGTCATACCACCTCTTGCTGTTAAAATTCCCTTGGCGGCATGCATACCGTGGATATCTTCGGGCGATGTTTCTACTCTAACTAATATTGTATCTTGGTTTTGGTTTTTTAAATTTTCAGCCTCATCCGCACTGAAAACTACTTTTCCACTTGCGGCACCAGGAGAGGCTGGCAGACCCTTTGCTATTACTTTTTTATCTACATTTTCATCTAAAGTTGGGTGAAGAAGTGTATCAAGAGTATTTGCATCAATTCTTAATATTGCTTCTTTTTTAGATATTAATTTTTCTTTAACCATATCAACTGCAATTTTAATTGCAGCTTTTGCAGTACGTTTGCCGTTTCTAGTTTGCAACATCCAAAGTTTATTATTTTCTACTGTGAATTCAATATCTTGCATATCTCGGTAGTGTTTCTCTAATTTTATAAATACATTTTTTAATTCTTTAAAAACCTTGGGCATTATTTCTTCCATAGATTTTTCATTTGCACCAGCATCCTGTCTTCCAACTTTAGTGATATATCTTGGGGTTCGGCTTCCTGCTACTACATCTTCGCCTTGCGCATTGATTAAATATTCCCCAAAAAATTTATTTTGACCTGTCGATGGATTTCTTGTAAAAGCAACTCCGGTTGCGCAGTTATTCCCCATGTTTCCAAAAACCATTGACTGAACGTTTACTGCTGTTCCCCAATCGCTAGGAATATGATTAAATTTTCTATAAGTTTTTGCCCTTTTACTATCCCAAGATAAAAATACAGCTTTAATAGCTCCAATTAATTGTTCATGAACATCTTGGGGGAATTTTTTTCCAGTTTTTTCTAATATGAGTTGCTTAAAATTTTTTATTAAACCATCCCAATCCTCTGAGTTTAACTCTGTATCTAATAGAACTCCTTTTGTTAATTTATAATTATCAATCATTTCTTCAAACAAATGTCCTTCTATACCCAAAACTACATTGCCATACATTTGAATGAATCTTCTGTAGCTGTCTTTAGCAAATCGTTCGTTTGAAGTATTTTTTGATAATGCTTCTACTGTTTTATCATTTAACCCTAAATTCAAAATAGTATCCATCATTCCCGGCATTGATACCCTCGACCCTGATCTTACTGATACCAATAACGGATTTTTATTATCTCCAAATTTTTTCTTTGTTTTAGATTCGATTTTTTTTAATTCTTTTTTAATTTCTGTTAAAATTTTTGATGGTAATTTTTTTTTATTTTTAAAAAAAATTTTACACATCTCTGTTGAAATAGTAAAACCTGGGGGAACAGGTAAACCTAATCTTGCCATCTCGGCTAAATTAGATCCCTTTCCTCCTAAAATATTTCTAGAGTTTTTTATTTTTTTCGATTTTTTGTCTCCAAAATTGAATATGTATTTTAGCATTAAACTCCCTCTAATTTTGAGAAATCTACAAAACTATTAAACGTAGAACAAAGAATTTGCAAGAGTTCTAAACGGTTATTTTTTAAGTCTTTGTTTTCATCGTTCACTTTGACATTTTCAAAAAACTTATCTGTTGATAATTTTGTATCAGAAAGAAGTTTTAAATGATTTTCATAATTTTTCTTTTCCTCTTTAATAGTAAAAGCTTTTCTAATTGAATTGATTCTTTCAAAAAGCTCCTTCTCTTCTTCGAATTTAAAAAGAACGGCATCAGGTCCATTTTTAGTAGTCAATTTTTCTTGTTCTAAAATATTTGAAGCTCTTTTATAGGTTGAGAGAGCATTCTTTCCGATTTCTTTTGATATAAATTTATTCATAATTATTGTTTTTTTATACAGTTCTAAAAAATTATCATTAAAATGTGAGCTGATTGAGGCTTCAATAACATCTGGTCTTATTTTTTTTTCTTTTAAAATATTTTTCATTCTATCTCTGAAAAATATCATTAAATCTTTTTTTACTTGTTTATTCAAATCCTCAACTCCTTGCTCAGAGTAAGTTTTTATAAAATAATCAATAAGATCTGATATTTTTATAACTAGATTGTTTTCAATTATAGTTCTTAATAATCCAATAGCAGCTCTTCTTAAGGCAAATGGATCTTTAGAACTAGTAGGTTTTTCATTTATCAAATAAAATCCTACCAAAGTATCTAATTTATCCATTATAGAAAGAGCATAACTAATTGGTTTTTTTGGCACTGAAGAATAGATGCTTATTGGTAAATAGTGTTCTCCAATTGCTTTAGAAACGTCCTCTTCAAAGCCTTGATTAAGAGCAAAATATTTTCCCATTATACCCTGAAGCTCAGGAAATTCACCAACCAAGCCTGATACTAAATCAGATTTTGAAACTGAAGCTGCTATCTCCAATTTTTCCTTATTAAGATTTAATTGGTCTGATAAAAAATACGCCATTTTTCTTAGTCTTTGGGTTTTATCATAAATAGAACCTAATTTTTCATAAAAGACTATTAGTTTTAGTTTATTAATTTGTTTTATTAGATTTAAAGATTTGTCTTTGTTCCAAAAAAAGCTTGCATCTGATAATCTTGCTTCAACTACTCGCTCATTTCCAATCTTAATATGTTTTTTTTCATCTTTATTGTTTGTTACAATGATAAATTCATTGACTATCCTGTCTTTATGATCGATTAAAGTAAAATATCTTTGATGCGACTGCAAAGTTGATTTAATTATTTCTTGCGGCAAATTCAGGTAATTTTTATCAAAGCTAGCTACAATTACTCTTGGTTTATCTACCAAATTAGTCACTTCCGATAAGAGGGGTTCGTTAACTGTTTCCTTTAAGGATCTATTTTTACAAATAGATATTATTTTATTTAAAATAAATTTTTTTCTTTCTGTGTGGTCTAAAATAATCTCTTTTTTTTTCAAAAAATTTTGGTATTCATCAAAATTTTGAATTTTTTTTTGTATAATTTCACTATGTTCTTCTAAAACTGTAAAATTTACACTTTCTAAATGTTCATATTTAAATTTTAATTTTTTGTTATTGAAAATTGCTAAAATTGATCTTAAAGGTCTGCCCCAGGCTAAATTATAGTTTGACCATCTCATTGATTTTTTCCAAGATATATCGTTTAAAATTTTGGGTATACATTTTGATAACTCTTCTTCGGTGCTTATCTCTTTTCCTTTTATTTTAGCAAAGTAAAATACGCCTTTCTCAATTTTTTTTTCAAATAAATCATTTACACTTATTTTTTTTGATTTTGCAAAATTCTCAACTATATTTTGAGGCACACCTTTTTTAGGACCTTTAATTTCAGCCCCTAAAATTTTAATTTTTTCAGGTATATCTGAAGCTTTAACAGTTAGCCTTGTTGGGGTTGAGTAAGATTGCAGATTTTTATGTTTTATATTTAGAGTGGTTAAATTTTCACTCAACAATTTTTCGATTTGATTTCTTGCGCTTATTTGTAAACTAGCTGGTATTTCTTCACTAAAAAGTTCAATAAATAGTTCTGACATTTATTTTTCTTGATTTTCCAACCATAGTGATCCTGATCCTTTAGCAAGATCTCTTATTCTGTTAATATAGCCTGTTCTTTCAGAAACCGAAATTACCCCACGTGCATCAAGTAAATTAAATATGTGACTAGCTTTTAAACATTGATCATATGCTGGTAATGATAATTTTTTTTCTAAGAGAAATTTACACTCTTTTTCAGCAATTTCAAAATTTTTTAATAAGGACTCGGTATTTGCATAATCAAAATTATATGCTGAGAACTCTTTTTCCCCTTGAAGATAAACATCTCCATATTTTACACCTTCGTTATTCCATTCAATATCAAACACATTTTTTTTTGACTGAACAAACATACAAATTCTTTCAAGTCCGTATGTCAATTCAACTGAGACAGGTTTGCAATCTATTCCTGTCATTTTTTGAAAATATGTAAATTGAGTTATTTCCATTCCATCACACCAAACTTCCCACCCGAGTCCAGCAGCTCCTAATGTCGGGCTTTCCCAATCATCTTCTACAAATCTGATATCATGATCTTTTGCTTTGATGCCTATAGCTTCTAAACTTTTTAAATAAATTTGTTTTATGTTTTTTGGTGAAGGCTTTATAATAACTTGATACTGATAGTAATGTTGTAAGCGGTTTGGATTTTTTCCATATCGCCCATCAGTTGGTCTTCGAGATGGTTGCACATAAGCTGCTTTCCAAGGTTTTGTACCTAAAGATCTTAATGTAGTTGCGGGATGAAAAGTTCCAGCACCAACCTCTAAATCGTATGGTTGCAATATTAGACATCCATATTTGCTCCAAAAATTTTGTAAATTAAAAATTAGGGTTTGAAATGTTAATGGTTTTTTATTTTTTATTTTTTTTGGCATTTATAAACCAAATTTTTGCCATAGGGCTCTATCCTCTATAGCATTTGCTAAACCTTCAATTTGATTATCTATTGATGATGATAATTTTCTTGCAATAAAACCTTTGGGTTTTTCTAATTTTTTTATTACAATATTTTCACCAAATTTTTCTCTCAAAATTTGCTCTGCATTTCCAATTCCATCTATAAGTCCAAGCTTCAAAGAAGCTGTCCCAGACCAAAACTCACCTGTAAAAGTATTGTTTTTTTCCGGATCTTTTAGTTTTGATCCTCTGCTTTTTTTTACAAGATTAATAAAATCTGAATGTAATTCTAATTGTAATTTTTTTATCCTTTGAATGTCTTCTTCTTTTTCTTCTTTAAAAGGATCTAAAGTGCTTTTATTTTTACCTGCTGTATAAACTCTTCTTTGAATTCCAATTTTTTTGATTGCGTCCTGAAAACCAAATGAAGCTGAAATTACTCCGATTGAACCTACAATTGAGCTTGAATTAGCATAAATTTCATCTCCTGCGCAGGCTATTAAATATCCGCCAGATGCAGCAACATCCTCTGCAAAAATTAAAACTTTTTTTTTATTTTTATTAGCTAATTGTCTAATGTAATCATGTATTAAATGAGACTGGACTGGAGAACCGCCGGGTGAATTAATTGAAATAGCTACAGCCTTTGCCTTCTTAAAAGTGAAAGCTTTTTTAATAATTTCTTGCTGTCCTGAAAAATCAATACCCTGTCTAAATCTTCCAACTGAACCGATTACACCTGTCAATCTTACGTGAGGTATGACGGGTTTTTTTTTAAAAATTGAAAACATATGAATTAAGATTAGCTTTATTTCTTATATCAGCACTTAAATTAAAGTTAAATATAAAATACGCTACTCTTGGTTGAAATTGAAGTGCGTCACAGATGTATAAAATAATAATTTAATATTTTATCAATTGTATATAATTAAATGATGGGTTCTGTAATACCTCTTAAAAAATCAGTCAATTCAGCCTATATAGATTTAAAAAATCTTCTTGGCCACAAACTAGAATCGGTAGAAAAACTTATTAATTTAAAGCTGGAAAGCAATGTCGGGTTAATACAAAAAATGAGTAAATATCACCTTGGATCAGGTGGTAAAAGAATTAGGGCGTTATTAACTATGGGTGCAGCAAAAATCGGAGGATACGATAAAAGTGATAGAGAAATTAACTTAGCAGCCTGTGTTGAATTAATTCACAGTGCTACTCTTTTACATGATGATGTAATTGATGAAAGCAAAGTAAGAAGAGGAATAAAAACTACAAATGCTATTTGGGGTAATCAATCTTCAATTTTAGTTGGTGACTACTTATTAAGCAGGTGTTTTGAAATGATGGTAGAGGATGGAAACCTTGAAATATTAAAACTTTTGTCATCGACATCTTCAAAAATTGCTCAGGGTGAAGTAATGCAACTTGAACATAAAGGTGAGGCTGATCTTTTAGAAGAAAATTACATTAAAATAATTGAATTAAAAACTGCTGCTCTTTTTTCAGCCGCAACAAGAGTTGGTGCATGCCTATCAAATCTTGATAAAAAGAAAAAAGATGCATTAGAGTCTTATGGTAAAAATTTGGGATTAGCGTTTCAAATTGCTGATGACGCTCTTGATTATTTTTCCAAAGAAAAAATTTTTGGTAAAGAAATTGGTAAAGATTTTTTTGAGGGAAAAGTTACTTTACCAATAGTTATTTTATTTCAAAAAGCAAATACTATTGAAAGAGCGTTCTTAACAAATATTTTTAAAAAGGTCATCAGGGATAAAAAAGATTTTGAAAATGTTCTTAAATTGATTAAAAAATATAATGCTCTTGATACAACTTTTAAAAGAGCAGAATATTTTGTGAATGTTTCTTACGACGCTTTAGGAATTTTTGAAGATTCTATTGAAAAGAATATTTTGCAAAATTTAACAGGTTTTAGTCTTAATAGGTCTTTTTAAGGATAAAGTATCTGTCTAATCCAGTTTTTTTTATCTTGTTTTTTATACAACAATCTTTGATGCGATCTGTTATCTATTTCTAACCAAAATTCTATTTCATTAGGCAACACTCTCCAACCCGACCAATGTGGCGGCCTTGGTACTGAATCTTTTTCAGGATATTTTTTTTCATATTCTTTAATTTTTTTTAAAAAATCGTCTCTATTTTTCATTTGCTGCGATTGAGAAGAAGCCCAAGCAGATATTTTACTTCCATACTTCCTTGATTTAAAATAATTATCTGCTTCATCTTTCTCTACGACAACAACTTTGCCAGAAACCCTTACTTGTCTTCTGAGGCTTTTCCAATGGAAACAAATTGATGCGTTAGGATTTTTACTTAAATCACTTCCTTTTTTACTATTAAAATTTGTATAAAAAACAAAACCTTTATCGCTCAAACCCTTTAACAAAACCATTCTGACACTAGGAATGCCGTCTTTAGTTGAGGTTGCAACAGAGAAGGCGTTTGGATCGTTAATTTCGCTTTTTTCAGCTGCAGCAAACCATTTTCTGAATAAATTTACCGGATTTTCCTCATCTTCGAAACAAAGATCCAGTCCTAGCGAATTTTGGCCACTTTTTTGATTCATAAATTATATAAAATAATTTATACATTAAATATCGATGTCTTTTAATACTTTTGGAAAAATATTTCGGTTTACTACATGGGGTGAGTCACATGGTCCTGCAATAGGCTGTATTGTAGACGGTTGTCCTCCAAATATACCTATATCTGAGAAAGATATTCAAAAAGACATGGATCGAAGACGACCTGGTAATACTAAGTTCGTTTCTCAAAGAAAAGAGTCAGATAAGGTTGAAATTTTATCAGGGGTATTCAATGGGAAAACAACTGGTACTCCCATTTCAATGTTAATTCGAAATGAAGATAAAAGATCAAGAGATTATGAATCAATAAAAAATAAATTTAGACCTGGGCATGCAGATTTTACCTATTTTAAAAAATATGGAATTAGAGATTATAGAGGTGGTGGTAGACAATCTGCAAGAGAAACAGCATCAAGGGTAGCTGCAGGAGCAATTGCAAAATTAGTTTTAAAAAATATTATTGGAAAAAAATTTAACATAATTGGTGGAGTTATTCAGTTAGGTTTAATGGGATGTGATAGAAATAACTGGAATAACAATGAAATAAAAAAAAATCCTTTTTTCTGTCCAGATAAAAAATCAGTAAAACTTTGGGAGAAATATCTTCTAGCAGTAAGAAAATCTGGCTCTTCTTGTGGTGCAATTATTGAATTAAGAGCTAAGGGTATTCCCTCAGGTTTAGGAGCACCAATTTACTCTAAACTTGATGCTGATATTTCATCAGCACTAATGAGTATAAATGCTGTTAAAGGAGTAAATATAGGAGCTGGGATGAATTCAGCATATTTGTCTGGTGAAGAGAATTCAGATGAGATGAGAAATAAGTATGGAAAAATTAAATTTAAAAGTAATAATGCGGGCGGTATTCTTGGTGGTATATCTTCTGGACAGGAAATTATTGCTTCTTTTGCAGTAAAACCAACTTCGTCTATAATAAATAGTAGAGAGACTATTAACAAGGCTGGAAAAAATACTAAGATTTCAGTAAGAGGAAGGCATGACCCTTGTGTGGGTATAAGAGCAGTTCCTATTGGGGAGGCTATGCTATCCTGCGTTATATTGGATCACCTACTTTTAAACAGAGCACAATGCGGTTAAGAGAGATTTTTATTTTTAGCTATAACAATATTTGAATTTAATACGTCTTCTACTTTTTGAATTATACTTTCAGAGTCTAAACCAGCAACTTTATACATATTTTCAGGTGTATCTTGATCTATGAATTTATCTGGTAAAATCATTGATCTAAATTTAAGGCCTTTATCAAAAAATCCTCTTTCGGATAATAAATTACCAACATGCGATCCGAAACCACCTATTGACCCCTCTTCTATAGTTATAATTGCATCATGATTTGAAGCTAATTCAAGAATAAGTTTCTCATCTAATGGTTTAGCAAATCTCGCATCAAAAATACTTAATGATATTCCTTTTTTTTTAAGAACTTCTGAAGCTTTTTTACATTCATTTAATCTAGCCCCAAAATTTAAAATAGCTAAATGTTTTCCGTCTAATATCATTTTGCCCTTTCCAATTTCAAGCACCTCATTAATTCCAGGCAATTTTACCCCTAAACCATTTCCTCTTGGATATCTAAATGCTGAAGGCCTATCATTTATGCTGACCGAGGTATTTATCATTCTTATAAGTTCTGCCTCGTCACTAGCAGCCATAACAACAAAATTTGGTAGTGTAGATAGGTAAGTTATATCAAAAGATCCAGCATGTGTTGGTCCATCTGCTCCCACTAAACCAGCTCTATCAATAGCAAATCTTACTGGCAAAGATTGAATAGCAACGTCGTGAACAACCTGGTCATATGCTCTTTGAAGAAAAGTTGAATAAATAGCTGCAAAAGGTTTATATCCCTCTGTGGCTAAACCAGCTGCAAAAGTCACACCGTGTTGTTCTGCTATACCAACGTCAAACATTCTTTCAGGAAATTTTTTTTCGAACAGATCTAATCCGGTTCCTGATGGCATTGCCCCTGTAATTGCAACTATTTTAGTGTCATTCTCAGCATGCTCAATAAGTGTGTTTGCAAAAATTTTCGTGTATGAGGGTGATTTAGATTTTGCTTTTGATTGTTCTCCTGTCAGAACATTAAATTTTGAAACTCCATGATACTTATCTCCAGATTCTTCAGCTGGTTTATAACCTTTTCCTTTCTTCGTAATTGTATGAATTAAAATTGGACCATCATATTTAGAATTTTTAACATTTTCTAATATAGTCACTAAATTATTAACATCGTGACCATCAATTGGGCCTACATAATAAAAACCTAGCTGATTAAATAATGTTCCACCGGTAACCATACTTCTTAACATATCCTCAGCTTTCGCTGCACTTTTTGAAAACCGTTTAGAAAAAGCAGAGAGTATTAATTTAATTGTTTCTCTTAAACTAAAATAAATTTTTCCAGATAAAAGCCTAGCTAAGTATTTGCTCATGGCCCCTACAGGTCTAGCTATGGACATATCATTATCATTTAAGATAACTATTAATTTTGATTTCATTGCTCCTGCATTATTCATAGCCTCATAGGCCATACCTGCACTCATTGCCCCGTCACCAATAACTGCAATTACATTATTACTATCATTTGATAATTTTTTTGCGACTGCCATTCCTAATGTAGAGGAGATAGATGTAGAGCTATGCGCCGCACCAAAAGGATCATATTCGCTTTCTGCTCTTTTAGTAAAACCAGAAAGACCACCGCCTTTTCTAAGTGTTCTAATTTTATCTTTTCTTCCAGTAATTATTTTATGGGGATAACATTGATGACCTACATCCCATACTAACTTATCTTTTGGTGTATTAAATACATAATGTAAAGCGACTGTTAGTTCTACTACTCCTAAACCAGCCCCAAGATGCCCCCCAGTTTCTGATACAACATTTATCATTTCAGTCCTTAACTCTTTAGAAATTTGTACTAACTGATTTTTTTTAATCTTTCTTAAATCTGAAGGGTAATTAATTTTATCTAATAATTTTTCAGTCATTAATAACTTCTATCCAATATAAAATTTACAACTCGAATAAGATCTTTTGACTTATTTCCATATTTTTCTAATTTAGAGATTATCAATTTTTTTCTACTTAAGGCAAACTTTAATGTTCTGTTATAGCCTAATGATTTAATAAGTGTTGATTTGCCCTTTTTATTATCCTTATTTACTGGCTTGCCCACATTTTTTTTACTACCTTTCAAATCCAAAAAATCATCTGCGATTTGAAATAACAAGCCAATTTCTTCGCCAAGATCTGCTACTTCCTTTTTAACGCTATTTTTTGATCCCGAAATAATAGCTGGTGCTAAGCAGCAAAATTCAAATAGTTTTCCTGTCTTTTTCTTTTGCATATTAAGAATTTTTGATAAAGATACTTTTCTTTTTTCATAGCTTAAGTCCAAAAATTGTCCTCCTGCAATACCAACATGACCGGCGCATTCAGCTAATTTTTTTAATAGCTCGGTTTTAACTTTTGGTTTTATTTTATTTTTTTTGTCTACAATAATTTCAAAAGCTAGAGTAAGTAGAGAGTTACCTGCCAAAATTGCAGTCGACTCTCCAAATTTTACATGAGCTGATGGCTTTCCTCTTCTCAATTTATCATTATCCATACAAGGTAAGTCATCATGAATAAGAGAGTAGGAATGTATACATTCAACAGCGGCACATATATGAATAATTTTTTTTAAATCTAAATTAAAAATCTTTGAAGTATTTATAATTATTGTAGATCTTATTTTTTTTCCTCCAAATAAGGTTCCATATTTCATTGGCAGTATAAGATTAGAATGTTTTTGTTTTTTAAAATAATCTTTTAAAAATTTGTCTACAATCTTTGAATTTTTCTTTATATCTCTTTCCATTTATTTTAACTTTTATTTTTTTTTCCTATTTGCTGAATATTACTTAATTTTTTCTTAAAAAGATTATCAACATGATTATTTAGAATTAAAAGTCTCTCATAATCCTTTTGAGAAACTTGAAGATCTAGTTGATTTTTTTCTAATCTATCAAGAATATCAGATATTTCTTGTTTGGCCTCGTTTATTGATTTACTTTTAATATCAGTTGGAATATTTTTCGTTTTCATAAAAATATAATAATCTTAATATGAGAAATATCTATAAAAATTCTGTGCAAAATTTAAGAAAAGCAAAAAAAATTTTAGAGAAAAATCATATAATTGCAGTTCCAACAGAGACAGTTTATGGTTTGGCCGGAAATGCATACTCTAATTCTTCAATAAAAAAAATATATGAACTAAAAAAAAGACCAAAAATTAATCCCCTTATTATTCACTATTACAATATTAAATCACTTAGTAAAGACGCTTATATAGACAAAAATTTTTTAAAACTATACAATAAATTTTCACCAGGACCATTAACTTACATTTTAAAAATAAAAAAAAATTCAAAAATTTCCCCATTGGCAAATGCTAAATTAAAAACCATAGCAGTAAGATTTCCAAAGAATAAAATTGTAAGAAATTTATTAAGCAATTTGAAATTTCCGCTTGCAATACCAAGCGCAAATATTTCTTCGGGCGTAAGTCCTGTAAATCATGAAGATGTTTTGGATGAATTTTCGAAAAAAATTAAATTTATTTTTGATGGAGGTGCCTGCACAATAGGTTTGGAGTCAACTGTTGTTAACCTGTGTGGAAAAATTCAAATCTTGAGACCTGGCTCAATAGATAAAAAACAAATAAGTAAAATATTGGGAAAAAAAATATTTATTTCAAAAAGCAACAAGAAAATAATTTCTCCTGGACAACTTGGTAGACATTACTCTCCAGGCATACCGATTAAGCTAAATTGTAAAAAAAAGGATGATAAAGCCGCATTCATTGTATTTGGGAAAAAGTATAAAAAAGCCAAAGATATTTTTAATTTGAGTAAAAGTGGTAACTTAAAAGAGGCGGGGAGAAAATTGTATAAAACTCTTAGAAAAATAAAAAAATTAGGATATAAAAAAATTAATATATCCAAAATTCCAAATAAAAAAATTGGAGTAGCCATAAATGATAGATTAAAAAGAGCATCAAATTAAAATGTTTATACAAATTAAAAATCTCACTAAAAAATTTCAAAATAATCTTGCTGTTAATAATATTAATTTTAGCGTTGGAAAAAACAAAACAGTAGGGCTACTTGGTCCTAATGGATGTGGAAAAACCACCTCTATCGGGATGATACTCGGTTTGATTAAACCAAGTAGCGGTGAAATTATTATAGATAATAGAAATTTAGATAAATTGAAAAGAGATGACATACTAGCAAGGATTAATTTTGCATCTCCTTATATAGAGCTTCCAAAAAAACTGACGGTAAGACAAAATTTGGAGGTATATGGTAGGCTTTATGGTGTAAGAGATTTGAAAAACCGAATAGATGAAATATCAGAGGACTTGGATATAAAAAGTTTTTTCAGTAGAAAAACTGGAGAACTTTCTTCAGGGCAGAAAAATAGAGTATCTTTGGCAAAGTCTTTAATCAATAAACCTGAAATTTTACTTTTAGATGAACCTACAGCCAGTCTGGATCCTGATATAGGAGATTTCGTAAGGACTTATATTCAAAATTATAAATCTAAAAACCAAGTAACTATACTTCTAGCCTCACATAATATGAATGAAGTAGAGAGGTTATGTGACAGTATAATAATGATGAAAAAAGGTAAAATAATTGACAGAGGTACCTGTGATGAAATTATTGAAAAGCATGGAAGAGACAATCTTGAAGAAACATTTCTAAAATTAGCCAGGAGTAAAGATGAACTTTAACAAAGTTTATGCTTTGTCATTAAGGCACATGTATTTAATAAGCAATTCTTTGCCAAGAATTATAGATTTAATTTATTGGCCAACAGTTCAAATTTTTTTATGGGGTTTTATATCTAAGTTTTTTACTTTAAATTCAGAGTACTATAGCAATACGGTGGGCATCATATTAACTGCAGCAATTTTATACGATTTTTTATTTAGAGTGAGTATAAGCTTTAACATGATGTTCTTGGAGGAAATTTGGAGTAGGAATTTTACAAATTTATTTATAGCGCCCATAAAGATTAGCGAAATTATTACTTCGCTCACTTTTACAGCAATTTTAAGGGCGCTCATTGGTTTGGTTCCTGCAGCTTTCTTGGCAATACCTTTATTTGGCGTTTCAGTTTTTAAATTAGGTTTTCCATTACTATTTTTACTTCTATCATTATATTTTTTTGGAATTACTTTAGGTCTTCTTGTCACTTCAGGATTATTAAGATTTGGTCCATCTTTTGAAAATATTGCTTGGGCTAGTCTATTTTTCTTAGCTCCTTTAGGGTGCATCTATTACCCAATAGAAATACTTCCTTACTCTCTACAATTGGTGGCAAAAGCATTGCCTTTGGTTCATATTTTTGAAGAAATGAGAAATATTCTGTTAAATGGTGTTGTTAATTATTTGGACATAATTAAAGCAATATCTATATCTATAGTTTATTTTATTCTAGGTGTTATAATTTTTTATGTTTCTTTTTTTGGCGCTAAAGTTAGAGGGACATTAATTAATATGGGCGAATAGTAATATGCATAAAAAAATTGAGGAAATAAAAAAACTTGAAAAACCACCAAAAGTTTTAAAAAAATTATTCAGTGAACAAGAAATTAATGAATTTTTAGAGTTATACAAAAACTTACCTACAACTGTACATAATAAAAAACAAAATGTTATTAAGAAAAGATGGCTTCAAGGTTATAACAATAAATTAGAAAAAATATTCTGCGAAAGACTTAAAAATGAAATAGGTGATTTTAAAATGGATAACCTTAAAGATGAAAATGGCAAGGATATTTACGGGCTTATTCAAGAAAGCTATAATCCAATTGGTTTACATGTTGATGCAGGTTTTAATCTTGAAAATCTCATTTATAGACAAACATTAATTCCACTAACTCCAGTTGGAAGTACAGTAATATTTAAAAATAGATTTTATGGTGAGTCTACAAACTTTACGCTAGACAAAAATGAGCTTGATAAAAAACAATTAAACTATGGTCAGAATAAAAGATCGTCAGAGCATATAGGAATGTACGGTAGCAAACCCTTTGATAAAAATGCATATGAGAAATATTTGACACACGAAAAATTAGATAATCTAGCAGGACTTGAGATAGAATTTGTATATGAATGGGAAATGGGATCAATGCTCATTTTTGATAGAACAAACCTGCATTGCTCATCGAATAAAATTGATGGAAAAAAAATAGGACTTACAACGTTCACGAAAAGATAATTTTTAAATGTTTCTTAATAAGATAAAAATTAGTTTCATAAAATTGATTTTGCCTCCATTATATATTCTGTTAAGATTTCTGAAAGCAAATTCACGAGTAATAAATTTTCTTACTGAAAAAAAACATAGAGCAAATGATATTTATAAATTTGAGAATACTATAGAGCATATTTTGAAAAATGATAAAATAGTCGCTTTAGATGTAGGCTCGCAAGGTGGGTTTAATTCAGACTCCTTTTTTTCAAAAAAATATAATAAGTTTTTTAAAGCAATTTTAGTAGATCCAATAAAAGACAAAAAAAAATATGAAGGTATTGATTTTATAAATAAAGGTTTATGGAGTTCTAAAGTAAATAAAAAAATATATTTTTTAGGAAAACGACCTGGAAGTTCTTCTATGTATGAACCAGATAAAGCTTCTTTTAAAATTTACGGATTTAAAGAAAAAGATTTTCATCTTTTTGACGTAACTAAAACAGAAGATGTTGAGTGTGATACTCTAAGTTCAAGTCTTAAATCTTTGAATATTATTTCTCTTGATTATTTGAAAGTTGATACGCAGGGGGCTGAATTAGAGATTTTAAAAGGACTTGAAAATTACAGGCCTGTTCTAATTAAATGTGAAGTTCAAGTTTTTCCCATGTACAAGAATGTCCCCAGCTGGACTGAACTTTTGAATTACCTAAGTAACTTAGGCTATATGTTAATTGACTGGAAAGTTATTGGGTCACATATTACTAGAACTCCTGTTGAAATGGATATGATTTTTATACCCAATTTTTCAAAAAATGTTGGCAAAAAAATAATTTTAGAAAGGCAAAAACAATTCGTGAGCTTAATGTTAATCTGTGGCCAAATAAAGTTGTTAAAAAAAATATCAGAAATATTAGGGCTAGAGTATTCTGAGTATTATAAAAAAGTTGAAGACAAGTATTTTGATTAAAATTTATGAAAATTTTTGACTGTTTCCAATATTTTAATGAAGAACACATTGCAGATTTAAGGTTTAATATAATGAATCAATTTGTTGATAAATTTGTAATAGTTGAATCTACTGTAAATCATCAGGGAAAGCCAAAAAAACTTAATTTTGATATTAGTAAATATGGAAAGTTTAAAAGTAAAATAAATTATATTGTTGTGGATGATACACCTGAAAATTTTAAAAAACCACATAAAGGTGGTGAATCTTTTGTTGAACAGCATCAAAGAAATTCCATAATGAAAGGTATAAAAGAGTCAGATGATAATGATTTAATTATTCTTTCTGATGTAGATGAAATACCAGACCTTAATAAATTGAGTAAATTTAAAAAAAATAATTACGCAGTTTTTTCCCAAAAAATGTTTATGTATAAATTGAATCTTTTAAATCTTAATGAAAATAATTGGCATGGATCTAAAATATGTTTAAAAAAAAAATTTAAGTCTCCGCAATGGTTAAGAAATTTAAAATTTAAAAAATACCCGTTTTGGCGTTTAGATAAAACCAGAAATTTGCAAATAATTGATAATGGTGGATGGCATTTTGCTTACCTACAAAGTCCTGAAAATATTTCCAAAAAAATAAAATCGTTTGCACATGGAGAATTCAATAAAGAAGATATTGCAGATGAAAAAATAATTAAGACTAAAATCGAGAATGAAGAAGATATATTTGGCAGAGGTTATAGATTAAAAAAAGTAAAAGTTGATTCAACTTTCCCAGAGTATATTCTTAAAAATAAGGGTAATTTGAGACATTGGATAGCCTGACAAATGGTGCGCCCGGAAGGAGTTGAACCCTCAACCTTCTGATCCGAAGTCAGACGCTCTATCCAGTTGAGCTACGAGCGCATTAAATATGTTTTAAACTTTAAAATGAATAAAACAACAAAATTTTTTGTGGATGATACAAGTAATAATCTAAGATTAGATAAATACTTGGCTTCTAAATTAAGCATACTCACAAGATCTCAAATTAAAAAAATCATTTTGTCAAATAATGTAAGTATAAATAAAGAAATTGTTAAATCTCCATCTCAGAAAATAAAATCAGGAAATATTGTAGATGTTTTTATTGAGGAAAAAAAAACTGAACATATTAAAGCAGAAAAAATGAACATCGAGATTATTCATGAAGATAAAGATTTAATTGTTGTTAATAAGCAAAGCGGAATTGTAGTTCACCCCGGTGCAGGAAATAAAGATGGAACCTTAGTTAATGGCCTTTTGCATTTATATAAAAAAAATCTTTCAGATTTAAATGGTCTTTCACGTCCTGGTATAGTTCACAGAATAGATAAAGAAACAAGTGGTCTTTTAGTAGTTGCAAAAACAAACTTTGCACATGCAAATTTAGCTGAGCAATTTAATAAACATACTATTAAAAGAAAATATTTAGCTCTAATCTGGGGAGTTATAAGACCACTCAATGGAAAAATTATTACACTATTATCAAGAAATAAAAAAAATAGACAATTAATGTCTGTAAGTGAAAGAACGGGGAAAAAAGCAATTACGAATTATAGAACCTTAAAAGTTTTTGTAAAAAGAGAAATACCAAAAATAAGTTTGGTAGAGTGTGCTTTAGAAACAGGTCGAACACATCAAATTAGAGTTCATCTATCTCATAAAGGGAATGGGCTGGTTGGAGACAAAAAATACGGAAAGAAAAAATTAAGATTTAGAAAAATAAATAAAAATTTTGAAAAAATATTGCTTAATTTTAAAAGGCAAGCACTACACGCAAAAAGCCTAGGCTTTGTACATCCTACAAAAAATAAACAAATGCATTTTGAGTCAAATTTGCCTAAAGATTTTAAGAAAATGCTGGATTTCCTTGAAAAATTTGCCAATTGAAAATTTTTAATTTAGAAATATAT
>MDTE01133286.1_pt1 | contig 19375 bp, 21 predicted proteins | sample 811231 | NCBI WGS metagenome assembly MDTE01 (sample SAMN05326651, study PRJNA326480) | marine metagenome | isolation source: seawater | place: Indian Ocean: Red Sea | collected 2010 | reverse complement strand
ATTACATGTAATAAAAAAATATTACATGTAATAAAATGTCGTTGAATATAGAACGAATTTATAATTCTAAACAATATTTAGTTAAAGAACCGTATATTGAAAAATTAGATGAAGATGAAGAAGAAAAAGAATGGACGGCTCCATGTAAATTATCTGGTGATGGTACTGTTGTATGTAATGAAATGAGAACTAAAATAGATGATATATTATCTATTAATAATAAGATTATAACGAGTCGTAATTCATTTTTAAAAACACAAAAAGAAAAGAATCGACTTAAAAAAGAAGAAATTGATAAAATTTCTGATAATATTATTGGAGAAAGAGAATTAACGAAACAAGAACAAGAAAAAATTCTCGAACAAGTTCAGAAATCAAAAGGTGTCAAAGATGGAATGAGAAGTGTATTTAAAGATGGTATGGAACAACGTTATTTAATAAATAGACGAAAACAAGTAATGGAAAATGTTGGTAATCAATTTACTACAGGTGATGAAGAACCCATAGATGACAATACAATCTGTAATGGAAAAGGTAAATTTTCATTAGATTTAAATAAATGCCTATGTGATTCTAATTGGGATCCAGAATTATTTTGTGAAAAATGTAAACCAGGATTTACAGGACCTGATTGTGAAAGATGTGAAGATGGTCATATCGCAAATGAAGCAAATGATACATGTTCACTGATTACATGTAAAAGAGAAAATACTAGAAATTATAGTATTACAGAACCTAATAAAAATCTTAATCTTAACACAGGACAATGTAAAATTGATGAAATATTATTTGACCCCCCTAATAAAGATCGTGTATACAAAGATTCATTTAAACGAGAATCAACACTTGAAGTATCAAAATGGGAAGCACCATATTTAAATGGAAGGGGTCAAATTAAGATATATTTTGATAAACCCCAAACTATAATGGGATTTGCAATTAAAAAACATCAAAGTAAAGATATTTTTATTAAAACTTTTTCATTCAAATATAAACAAAATGATGATGATTGGAAATTATATACTAATATTAAAGGTCCTGCTAAAGTAAGAGGTAATATATTAGGTGATAAAAATGTTACGTATAATAACAGAGATGAGATCAAAAAGATATACTTACAAACACCAATTATTAATATAAATGCGATTGAAATTCAAGTAACAGACTCAAAATCAAACAAATATAAAATGACAGGCGGTGGCATTGGAGTGATAATACCACAAGGTTTTGATAAAACATGTGATACAGGATGGACATCTATTAATTGTGATCAATGTGCATTAGGATGGTATGGTGATAACTGTGAAAAACAAATTAAAGTATTAAATGTACCAGAAAATAAGAGAAAATACTCAAGTATTCTTCCTTTCGAAAATTCTACAGAAATAGGTAAAGGATATGCGCGATCAATGATTGATTCAGAACTTGGTTGGATCGCAGAATCTAATAAAAATGTAGAATGGATGGAAATGGATCTTGGAGAAATGCGTACAGTATTTGGTGTCGTGATACAAAAACGTAATAATAGCAATGATCATTTACAGAAAATAAAAGTAGAATCAAGTATTAAAGATACATTTGTTAATCCAATTAAAGTTGATAATGATAAGACATATAACGTAGTAATGGACGGTGATAAATCATCAATCTATTTCAATAAACCAATTAAAGCACGTATTATTCGTATCTATTCTGTAAACGAATTAAAAGGAAGAGGTAAATATCCGATGCCAGTTATTAAAGGGTATCGTCCATCTGGAAGAATGGGTGTATTAATCGGATAAAGTATATTATAAAATAAATTTTATTATATAATATAAATGATTATAAGTGAGGAAAAAGATTATTTTATATACGGGTGTATATCAACATTATTTATTGAGAGTATATTATTAATGGCATATGGTTATTGTTGTGATCTTAAAGTTTATAAAATGTGTTTAAACAAATGCAAAAAGGATGATAACAATATTACTAATGATATAGATATAGATAACTCGTTTAGAAATTTAAGCGATTCTCCAACTTCATCTGAAGGTGGGTCAACAGGTTATATTGATTTATAATAATTTTATATAAAATATTAAAATATATTTTATTAAATAAATGGCATATGAATATCCAAAATTGGAATATGCTTATAAAGAATATTATGAAGATTGGAAATCTGAATGGGATAGTACTGTCAATGATATAAAAACTATTAATAATCGTATTATTGATTCGCGTAAAAAACATTATCAACAACAACAACAACAAGTTGATAATAAACAACGTATGATACGTACAACAATGAAGCAATTAAATAAACTTAAAAACGATTCCAATGATTTAGAACAAGGAATTTCTAAACAAATTCCGTCGTATATTCAAAATAAGCATGAAATTAATAAAGAATTTATGGCTAATATGAAAAATCAATTACAAATTAATAAACAAGAAGCAAGTCTTCTAAAAATACAAAATTCAATTACGGATGATACGGTCCCGATAAGAGGTGATCGTATATGTAATCAATTAGGTTCATTTTCATTAAAAGATAATAAATGTGTATGCGATAATTTTGCAGATCCAGACTTTTTTTGCGGAGAATGTTTAACAAATTGGACTGGAGATAAGTGTGACGAATGTTATCCTGACTATATTTTAAATGATGCTAAAAATAAATGCAATCTTATTCAATGTAAAGTTGAACATACTAAAAATTATGATCCTGGAGATCATAAAAAAAATATTAATAGAAATACAGGTAAATGTAATACAGAATGTAACATATCATGGCAGGGAATTAATTGTGACACATGTGCATTAGGATGGTACGGAAATAACTGTGAAAATCAAGTAAAAGTGTTAAAGGTTCCTGAAAATAGAAGATGGTACTCATCCTCATCACTACCATCATCCCGTACAGATTCAAGTATTAATTCTGATTCAGCATGGATATCTAGATATAGGAGAAGTGGTCAATCTATTGTATTAAATTTAGGAGATGAATATCAGGTATATGGTCTTAGAATACAGCCTAATAGTTCGCGTTTTGAATATGTACGTGAATTTAAAGTACAAATATCTAGAAACGAAAAACAGAAAGAACCACGTGATAGAATGAGACATAAAAATCTATTAAAAGATTCTATTAATGTAGACGATTATAAAACTTATGGTAATAAAACAACAGATAAAGTAAACGGTCCAATAGATTTTGTAGGATTAGATGATTATAAAGATATATTTTTTAATGCGCCTATACAAGCAAGGTATGTAAAAATATTACCCCGTAGATGGTGGAAAAAAATTGCTATGAGAGTAGATGTTTTAGTTGCGTAAAAAAGTAAATATTGTAAAATAAAAATTTTATTTTATAATATAAAATGAGTGATTACAAAACTGCCCGTCAATTACAAGAAAGTCAACTTGCAAATCCAGCAGATTATAGAACATCATACGATAAACAATATAATAATTTCTATAATAAAAAATCATATGCAGCCAAAACTGCAGAAACTATGCATCACAAAGATGCTTCTGCTGGATTAGTAGATGTATCAGAAAATTATGTAGAAAACTACTACAATACCGCCGCTGAATTATATAAAAAATCAATGGCTCCACCAGGTGATCACAGAACACCACATGATAAACAATTTAATAACTTTTACAATAAGAAATCATTTAACGCCAGAACTGCAGAAACACATCATAAAGACGCATCTGGTAATATGGTAGACCCGTCTGGTAATCCTATGAATTAAAAATGATTTTATAAAATTATTTTTATAATTTTATAAAATGTCTACGAAAGTTATTAGTGAACTATCAAAGAAGAATTTTATCAATATTTTTGCAGGTCATATACCGACATTTCCTCTTAATCATAATATACTTACATTGCCATTTAGTAAATTTACATTCTTTTCAAATTTGATCAATCCTCCGCCAGAATCACAGCATAACAAAATTATTATTGAAAAGGTAGAGTATTACAAAGGCCTTCATATTATCAATAATCATAAAATTCATAATATTGAATTTGATAAAAGGGAACTCGATAAACATGTTGAAATGATTGGCAGTGATAATATTAAATTTGAAAACGATGGTAATAAAATTATTATGGAATATTTGTCATAAATAACTTAAAAAAATTTTAAAATATATTAATATATTTTAAAATGAAGTGTGCTACTCATGGTTTTTTAAAAATATTACGAGAGTTTAAACCTTTATCAAAACAAGACGCAGAAATATTTAGAGACCGTATGATATCATATATTTTAAGATTTGGAAAAGATCCATCAAATCCTAATCAAAAAGATGATATTTTGTTATACGGATGCAGCCCAGAAGAAAAAGAAAAGTTTTTAGTTGAATTAAAAAGTATCTACAAAAAAATACTTTTACACATCAAGGAAACTAACACACCTCCTCAAGAAAATAAACAAACAGAGAATACACGTGAAAATTACTTTGAAAGTAGGGAACATTTTGAGGATTGCAGTGGATTAGATCAATCTGGATGTGATGCAGAAAGTGCTTGCATGTGGGATGGATCATCATGTTTAGTATCAGACGATAACGAATCTAATCCTGTAAGTTCATCTGCATTTAATAATATGGACTCATTTGATCAACAAATGAGTAATAGAAATAGAGATCAAGAAAGAAGAGATAATAAAAAAGATAATTTCTTTATGATAATAGGAATAGTCGCATTCTCAGCACTTGTGGCGCTTTTGGTATATTTCTTTTTAATACCTAAAAGTACTAGAAACAAAGATCGTTTGGCATTAGCACGAATATGATTACTAATTTTTACCTCTTTTTCTTAATAGGTTTTATTTCTAATTTCTGTTTTTCACATTCATGTCCTTTCATGGACTCTAAAACTTCACCCATAACTTTGTCGGGGTCTCTAACATATCTAGAAAGAACTTGATATACATCGTGTTCTTTTTCTGATTGTTTTTTTCGTGTTCGGGCTTGTTTTGTTTGTTTAACAAATGCTTTTCCTTCAAATTTAACTCCAGGTTCTTGATGTCTTTCTAAAAATTCTGTTACAATTTTTTCTAATTCACGTTTTCTTTTACGCAAAGCACTTAGTGATTTACTTAATCTTTTTATTTCATTATTAAGATTATCTAATTCTCTTACTTCAGCAATTATAGACATTTTTAAAAAAATAAAATAAATCTTTAAAAAGATTTATTTTATATTAATAAATAAAGATGTTTAGAAACTTTGAAATTCTTAAATGGGATAACATCAAAGATTCATTTGATAAAATTAAACCCATTTTTTACTTTAAACCTGATATGAAATTGCTAATTCATATCCGAAACAATAATGAAAAAATTAGAGTTGATATTAATTCTGATCAATATAATAATAAAACCCTAACTGCAAAAATAGATAAATTAAATGAACATGCATCAATCCCTAATATATCAGATATTAATCAAATTTATGTAGCAATTTTAGATACAGAATTTACAAAAATGCCAGAACAAAATGGTACATTTTCAATTAACACATCTCCAATACATAAATTTAAATCTTATCAACCAGAAGTAGTCAAAGAAGAACCAGAAGTGGTTGAAGAAGAACCAGAAGTGGTTGAAGAAGAACCAGAAGTAGTTGAAGCACCTCAAGGAGAAGAAGAACCAGAAGTAGTTGAAGAAGCACCTCAAGGAGAAGAAGAAACTCCTGCGTCTAAAAAAAAGAAAGAACATTATAAAAAAATTAGAGAAAATTATAAGAAATTATTAGAAAACTATGATGAAGATGCATCAGGTCAAACATGTGGATTATTTAAAAATACATTGTTACATATCAAAAATAATACGCAAGGATTTATATTTATTAGTGTAATAGTATGTTTCATATTATATTTACTTTTACTTGTTGCAAAAGAAATGGATCCATTGTATCAAGAGAAAAGGAATAGATATTACATGTATATTGTGTTGTTTGTAATAATACTTAGTATTATATATTCTTATTTATCAAAAAAATCTTAATATAAAAAATTAATTATTACTATATAAAAATGGACAATAATAGTAAATTAGATGAACAACTTGTTAATAGTTCGATTGAAAATATGAGTAATGCTCAGAGAATTCAATTTGATAAACTTAGCAAAGAAATGTTCGGAAATGTTGATTTCAAAAATGCTAAAATCCTTAATCAACTTAAACCTCCAATGGAAGATCGTTTAGCGTATATCACTGATGGTTTACGTTCGGGTATACATCCAACACATCTTGAAAAAGACGAAATCATTACATTAGAAGAAGCATATGGTAAAGAATGGTACAAAAAATGGAACTTCACTGAAGAAGATCTTACATCAATCAACTAATCTAATTTTATATTTAATATCAAATATAAAATTTATTAAGATGATCACTCCATCTTTTTTTGAATAAATTTCCAAAGAATAGAAAATAAGGCACCTTGTAATCCATTTGAAATAATCTTAGTTTTTAATCCTCTTCCAAATAATGATACAATTCCATCTTTTTCAACAATCTGTTTTACCGCAGCAGGATATGATACTTTTTCTGAGTGTGTTTGTCGATACGTTTTTAGAACTCTAATTGAATTTGAACAACTATCAGAAACTGCAGATGCTGCAAATCCTATGAATGCATTTTTAGAAAGTTCTCCTAGTACCGTTTCTCTTTCTGGAATTTTTTCCTGTAAATAGTTATATGTAAAAAACCATGGATAATGTCCTATAAATGTAGCACTCGCAGAACCCATCGCCCCATACCACATTACAGGTAATCCCCTTGGAAATCCTCCAGAGTTTGTAAATTTCTGTCCTAATTTATGTAAACCATGTTTACCCTCTACTTGAAGTACTGTTTTACACGTATCAATTGGAGTTGAAATTACACGAAAAAGAGATGCACTTCCAGATGCAAACAATGTTTTAGTACCAACATTCCAATCTTTTGTAGTATCATTTGAATTCAGAAACGTTAATGCTCCAGCATTCGCAAATGTATCACCAAAACGAGCCCATGGACCTTGCACAATCGCAAAACCAAATCCACGATAAAATCTATGAATTCCTCCATCTTTGTAAAGAGTTTTAATTGCAGTGCTTGAATCAACACCGTATCTATACTGATAATTAACAGCAGTTCTAAGTGGCATAAGCGTGCAAATATTGATTGCCATTGCTATACTACCTGATAATCCTCCACGAAATGCTTTTCCTAAACTTTTGTCTAGAATTGTTTGTATTTGATTATTAGGTTGTTTGCTATTTTTTTGTATCTCTTTGTTATCCATTATGTGTATTATTAATAAGATAATTATTTTCTAAATTAAAAATTTAGAAAATTCAATAAGTTGTTTTAATCAAATGATTATATATCTGTATTATTCATCATCATTTGCTGCCGCATCAAATAAACTTGTTAAACCAAGTGCAGCATTCATTCGTGGTGAAATGGATTCCGCTCTGCCCGCAGAGCGCGGTGAAATGAATCCTGATCCCAAAGTTGCATGTTGTCTTCGTAATATAGGAGGAGCAGGCGAACCTCCCTCATGACTGTCACCGAATGCGTCTTGTTCAGGAAGTGCACGATATACACTCAAATCTTCTTTTAATTTACGTCTTTTATTACCTCCTTGTTTAAGACTAATAATACGATGCTTAATTGCGTGATCTAATATACCGTTTGTTATAAATTTGTCTTTATATTCTTTGATATTATTTATTAATATTGGACATCTAAGTGTAGGTCGTGAGGCCTTAATAAGAGATTGAAAGTGTTCGTAAATAGTAATTTCTTTTTTATTTTGATTATTCTTTCCAAAAAGAGGACATAAAAATGTAAAATAAATGTGTACAAGACGTTCTAAGGTATATAACGTTTCGTTTATTTTCCCGTCGTCCCCTGTTGCTGAAGTGTCAATATTAAGTCTAATAGGGGATTTTTCAGTTACAAACATTTCTTCTAGAAGACTAGTCTCGTTAATATGTTTATTTAACTGTTGTACAGGATGATTTGATTCTGCTGTATTAGGATTATAAACATTACTAGTAACGTCTATGCTATTAATAGCATCACCTATATATCCGTCTAAATTTTGTAATTCAAAATAAACTACATCAGAGCCTTTGTCAGTAATTTGAATGATATCTTCATAATGATATTTTTCAAGTGGATCTATATCTGCTCTATAATTATACCATTTATTTGGACCTAATCCATATCTTCTGAGTTCAGAATTACGTATACCTTCAACATAAGGTCTTGATTTACGTCTTCTTGCGGGTGATCTACGCCTTCTTGCGGGTGATTTACGTCTTCTTGCGGGTGATTTACGTCTTCTTGCGGGTGATTTACGTCTTCTTGCGGGTGATCTACGCCTTCTTACAGGTGATTTACGTCTTCTTGTGGGTGATTTACGTCTTCTTGTGGGTGATTTACGTCTTCTTGCGGGTAAGCGACGTCTTCTTGCGGGTGATTTACGTCTTCTTACAGGTGAGCGACGTCTTCTTACGGGTGATTTACGTCTTCTTACGGGTGACCTGCTTCTTCTTACGGGTGACCTACGTCTTCTTACTGGTGATTTTTTTCTAGATTTTCTTAAAACCATTTTCTTTTAAATATATAAATATTTTAATTTATATATTTAATTTTCTATTATCTATTGAATATTTAATCTTCAAATATCATTTCTTGTATTTCAAATGAATCTCTAAGTTTTTGTTTATTCACTCTACAATTATTTCTAAAAATAAATTCATCAAGTTTTTCAAAGTCTGGTTGTCCACAATACATCATCTCAATATTGCATTCATCTGTAAATGAAAACAATTCTCTTACGCGTTCATGATTCAAGATAGATGTGTCCATTTTACTAATATTCTCTGCAATCCCTTCAATACTTTTGTACTCAATTAATGCATTATATGCAGTCTCTGCACCAACTCTCGGTATGTTTGTATTATAATCTGTACCACACATAATACATAGATCGCGAAATTGTTCATATGTCATTTCAATTGTCTCTAGTAACGTATTAATATCAATCTCCATACACGTATCAGCAGACATATCTAATTTTGTAAGAAAAAGAGGAGTTCTGTAGACAAGAACGTCGGTATCTTCAGATAACACGAAATCAACCTTTCCTTCTACACATAGTTGCGCGCATGTCTTTTCTGCTTCTTCAATAGCATCTGCGTACGGAATATTAAGAATATCAAATAACTCGCGAGTTAGATCAAAATCGCGTTTTGTTACATGAATTATCTGACTCTGCACCTTTCTAAGATGTTTTTCAACTGCTTTGATATCAAAACGTTCGCCTGTAAGAAGTCTTTTGACTTTGTCTGGTGTATCTTTATTTGAAATTGTTTTCAAAAGTTCAGATATGTGACCAGTATTATAATAATCATCTAAATGAGATTGTATCATATCAACCTTTTCCTGAAGTCTGTCACGATCTGCAGATCGCTTTTCTCTTTCTTGTATCTTTTCTTTTGGACACCCGTTATCATATATGAAAATACAATGTATATTGTATTTTCTAAGCATTGACACAAGATTTATAAACGACGTGAGCCAACCATTGGCATAACATGCTTTGAATTTATACATATAAAGACTCGTGTCAATTGCAACTGTTTTATATGCATAATGAGAAAGATGTTTTTCAACATATATATTTTCACAATGTTTCTTCAAAAATTTATGTAAATTCTTAATACCCATCTTATTTTATCTGTATTTTTTACAAATATTTTCAATTTTAACGTTAAAATTGAAAATATTTATTTTTATTATTAGATTAATAATAATGTCATCTCTGTTTAACAATACAAATAATATGTTTGGAAATATTCCTTCAGGTACAAATACAATTCAGTCGTCTACTTTTACAGCCCCATCAGTTGCTACTGTAACTACACAATCAAGTTTATTTGGAGCACCTCCTACAACTCAGTCAAGTGTATTTGGAACACCACCTGCATTTGGAGCACCACCTACACAGCAACCACCTGCATTTGGAACACAACCTACACAACAACCACCTGCATTTGGAGCACCACCTACACAGCAACCACCTGCATTTGGAGCACCACCTACACAACAAACACCTGCATTTGGAGCACCACCTGCACAACAAACACCTGCATTTGGAGCACCACCCACATCTGCTCAACCAAGTGCATTTGGAGCACCGCCCGGACAAACAAATATGTTTGGAGCATTACCCTCTCAGCAATCAACATTATTCGGAACATCTCCTCCACAACAATCAAATTTATTTGGTTCAGCAGTTAAAAATACAAATGAAACAAAGAAATCAGAAAAGAAAAAATCAGATAAGTCAACTAAGTCATCAAGCAAGCCTTTCGTTGCATATCCACAGTCTACAGAAACCAAATCATCTTCTATATTTGGAAATTTACCTACACAACCTCCTGCTGCACAACCTCCTCCTGCTGCACAACCTCCTCCTGCTGCACAACCTCCTGCTCCTGCGGTACAACCTGTTTTACCGGCATTTCAACCACAACCTACACAACCTGTTTTACCGGCATTTCAACCACAACCTCAAGTACCTACACAGCCAGTTAATAATGTTTTTGGATATCAATCTGTATCAACTGCTCAAAAGGTATCTATTGAGACACAGACTGAAACTCAACCGGTAAATAATAGTTTGAATGTATCATTATTAAGGTATGATGATAGTTCGCAACAGAGTAAAATAACACGAGCGACTATGATTGCACAAAATCATGTTTATGAAATTATACCAAAAATTGCTGGACACTTTTTGGATAGATATAAAGATGATATTGCACATGCAGCAGTTTCATCTGCGATTGGGGCTATTGTAAATGATAGAGATAATAATGTTAATGCTGATCTTGTTGGGCGTATATGCGCTGAGACCGCTGTTAATTCAGCATATAAAGCATTCAATGAGATGATTCCAATTAATAACACAACTCAGAATCAACAAGTATTTGACAATATTGTTGTAGAGAGCGCGAGGATAACTTCTAATGTTGTTGCGAAGACTAGTTATAATATTACAAAGAATATCACTGGCGAATATAACGATATGCTAGTAAGACCGTATGAACATGAATCACGACCACCCGTATTGTACAAGACAATTGATAGACAAAGGCAGAAGAGAATTGAAGAACAAGAGCAGAAAGAGGCAGTTGATAGATACCATAGATTAACATCTGCTAATTATAAACCTATAAGCAGTATTATGGATTCATATGATAATCCTATTCGCCCGGCCAGATCATTTGGTAGTTACATGAGATTAAATAATCCTAAAAAACTAAATATTCCTATTCCAGATGATGATGATGACTTCTATTAATATAAATCATATTGAGGAGGAGATAATGATTGTGATTGTGATTGTGGCTGTGCTTCAGGTTGTAATGATGATTGTTCTATCATTTGTTTGTCAACTATTTGATCAGGTATTTGATCTGAAAATTGCGAGGTATATGTTAAACAAGATTGCAATCGAAGTAATGAATTATTAACTGATTTAATGAAGTATCCTATTTCTTCAATAGAAACTGAATTATCATATTTTTCTAATATACTATTAAATTTAGAAAATTCATCTGAAAAATTTTGAATCATATCAAATTTATCTGTAATAGATGTAATATTGCTGATCATTGAATTAAAAGGTATATTTTGTATAATACTTGATAGTGTAAAAACAGATATTGAAATTAACGACATTGTAAGAATAAGTATTATCATACAAAAATTAAACATTCTACTATATTTTTTTCTATATAAGTTTACTTTATTTGTATTAATAATGTTTGATAGATCTAGTGAGACAGAATCACAACGTTCTCTTGAATTTTCACTAGTAGAGTCTGGTGTTTCAATATTTGGTAATTCCATTTTATTTAATATAGTTTAATATATTAAATAAAAATTATGTCATTCCGCTTAAATCCTTAAAAATCATACTTTGAATACCATTTTGTAAACGCGCAATGGTTCTGTTGTTTTCTGATATTATCGCCATATCATTTGTTGTTAAATTACAGATATCTGGTGTTTCATGTTCAAAATAAGATGCAGAAATACCTGTTGAGTCTAATGAATTACCTTCAGCGAATGAATAACGAAGATTATTTTCGACTGCAACTCTATCAGATGCTAAATTACATCCACGCGATTTAGTTGCTGCTGAGTCTTGTATAACATGTCTACCATATTTATCAACTCCATTCCAAGTGGGACAAACCATCGAATCTGAGTCTTGAAAACGATCAGATTCATAACGATTAGCCCATCCTACATCAACTTTACAAGTGTTTAAAGAGTTATTTAAACTAGCCATTTTATATATGATAAATATTTTATTAAAATAAAATAAATTTAATGAAATCGAATTAATTTAAATAAAAAACCAAAAAAAGCATCATGACAACGGTCGAACAACAAGAAGATATAATACCAATGGTATCACAACCTAACATGGCACGCAATTTATACCCTCATCAATTGAGTGCAATACACATGATGGAAAATCGTGAGACAAAAAAGACCATTAAAACACAGGTTAATGAAAACTACACAAGTTCAATGAATACTAATTTAGGAATTTATTCAGACATTACAGGATATGGTAAAACACTAGGAATGATTGGATTGATAGTTAGGGACAATATGAGTTGGGATGTCCATACACCTTATGAACATCAATTTATCTCTTATTCACATGGAAGAGGTAACATTATGATTATGTCTGTTAAGAAGTATCATCGTTTAGATACGACACTGATTGTTGCAGGTCCATCAATCATGAAACAATGGTCAGATGAATTGCTGCATACTAATTTGAAAACTGGAACAGTCACATCTAAAAAATTAATTGAAAAAATTGATGTCAACCAATATGATGTTATTCTATGTAGTCCAAGTATGTATAATAAGTTTACAGAAAAATGGGAAAATTACGCATGGAAACGATTTGTATTTGACGAACCTACACATGTCAAAATTCCTGCAATGAAAAGTATTATTGCAGGATTCTATTGGTTTATCACAGCGACTCCTGAACAATTGTTATATCGTACTACGCAAAATAGAAGACATTTTGTTGGATCATTGTTTGGTTATAATATTCACACAGATATTTTCCGTAAACTGATTGTTAAAAACGATGATAATTTTGTTAAACAATCATACACAATTCCTCAAACTAATCATATAAATTATGAATGTTATCAACCCATGTATAACATGGTTAGAGGATTGGTTACTGATCAAGTCGCAGAAATGATTTCTGCCGGAAATATTGAAGGTGCTGTAACATCCCTTGGTGGTAATAAGACATCTAATATAGTTGAATTAATCAAACGACAGATAAATGAAGATATTGATGAGGCAAATCTAAAAATCACAAAGTACACTCGCAGAGGTGTTGGTTATGAAGATCAACTATCAGAATGGAAAGAAAAGAAGGCAAAATTAGACACAAAACTCAATGAACTTGATAACAGATTCAAGGATATTTTGAATGGAACTTGTAACATATGTTTTGACAAGTATGACAAACCTGTCATGCTATCATGTTGTCAGAATATCTTCTGTGGACAATGCATATTCAAATGGATGGAAAGAAAAAACACATGTCCTCTATGTCGCCAGCCTGTATCACTAAAAGATATCATCTATATTTCAGATAAAGATGATTCGCGCGATTCTATAATTACACATGAACATAAAAAGAAGACGAAACCAGACACAGTTGCAGAGATTATAGGTAAAAATAAAGATGGTAAATTCATAGTATTCTCTGCGTATGATGAGGGGTTTTCGTCTATTTCACGGTCACTCGATGTTGAAGACATCAAATACGGGCATATTATAGGTCATAAAACTACACGTGAAAGAATTTTGAATTCATTCAAAAAAGGTGATGTACAAGTTATCTTTCTAAATTCAAATAGCAATGGTGCTGGTATTAATCTACAAGAATGCACCGATATTATACTATATCATGAAATGGATGAGAGTCAATCAACGCAAATACTAGGACGAGCCAATAGGATTGGGAGAAGCACATCATTAAATGTTCATCATCTTATTTAAAAAATTATTAATAATATATAATTAAATATATTATTAATAATGACAATTTTTGATTGTTGTAAAGGATGTTGTAAGATTGAAGTAGTTCAGTATACTAGTTCTATTAAAAAAATGACTAAGAGAAAGTCAAATAAGAAAGCAGGAATATTTATATATGATTATATATCAGGTAAAGTATTATTAGTTCAATCACGGGGAAATTTATGGGGAGTTGCGAAGGGAACATTTGAACATAATGAAACAAGCATTCAATGTGCTATTAGAGAAGTAAAAGAAGAAACTGGGTTAGAAATATGCCAATCAAAATTAAAAAAAATGTATATAATCAATGATAACGCTTTTTATTATTTATTAAATATGAAAGAAATAGATGTAGAAATTCAGAGTAATGTTGAAGATAATGATGTAAATGGTATAGGATGGGTAAAAATAGAATGTTTAAAAGAATTAATTAAAATTGGTACAATAAAACTAAATCATCATTCCCGATTATGTTTTAAACACTTTTTAAATCAAGATCTACCATATTATAAACATAAGAATAAATAGGATATATTTTAATTTTTCAAAATCGAGTTTAAAAAATTAAAATATAAATATAACAAAAATGTCAGCAACACAACCTATTACAGATAGTTCCAATACGTCAGAGTCAACTAGTATGGAATATACAAAACAAAACGTAATTGCCATGGGCAACAAAGTAAGATTATCTGATTCAAACACTGAAGAAGAACTTGAATTATATTGTTATAACAAATGTACAAATTCTGATGAAGAATTTTTGAGAAATTGTAGAGGACTTGTTTTTCATAAAGATCAATTGATCTTGAAGGCATATTCTTACACCCCCGAATATTCTGAAGGTAATTGTGATGACTTGAAATCTATTCTTGGTGATGATTTTAGTTCATATAAATTTTACGACGCTCACGAAGGGGCGCTACTTCGCGTATTTAATTTTAATGATAAATGGTATGTTTCAACTCATCGTAAGATTGACTCATTTAGGAGTAAATGGTCTAGCAAACAATCATTTGGAGAAATGTTTAAGAACGCAATTGAATTTGAATACAACAAGGAAAACTCAACCATTAAGGAGAAGGTTGGGGAAACCGATAATATTTACGAAGGATACTTGAACTCGCTTGATAAAAATACTATTTACATGTTTCTTGTAAAAAATACTTTTGAGAATCGTATCGTATGTGCAGCAACTGAAGATCCTACCGTGTACTCTGTAGGCTCCTTCTCTGCTTCTGATTTTACCTTCTCAATGGAGAATGACAGTGGTATTCAATACCCTGGAGAACATACGTTTGCATCTTTTGATGATATGAGAAAGCATGTAGTTGATGGTGGTTTTGAGAAAACCGCGGGTATCGTTATTTTCGGTGACAACAACCGTCAATGGAAACTCCTTAACAAGGAATACGTAGATCTATTTAATGCACGTGGAAATGAACCATCTATCAAATATCGTTATCTTCAGGTAAGGATGGATCGTGACAAGACAAACATGCTATACTTTCTGTACCCCCGATACGCAGATACCTTTGATGATTACGAAAATGCTCTTTATGATATTGCCCGTAATATTAATAACAACTATATCAGGCGATTCATCAAGAAGAAGTATGTTACCGTACCTAAAGAGGAATATCTTGTTATGAAAGCGTGTCATACTTGGCATCTTGAAGATCGTGCTAAGAACCGTATTTCTCTCAGAAAGGTAATTGAACTTCTTAATGAACAGACACCAACTAATCTTAACAAAATCATTCGCAGGCATAATAATGAGAAGAATTCTGAAGGTGTTCATCAAAAACGTCCGCGCGCAAAGAGTGATCTAGATGAAGAAGTTCCTCCCGCTCCACCTGCACATGTTGATACATTGCCCCCTACTCCACCAAGTCCCGATGCTAGTTCGCGACCACCGCGACCTACTCAGGTAGAAACTCAAGAACCCGAAACTGCATTTTAAAAAATGAAATTTTATTATATAATTTTAAATAAATTATATAATGTCAGCATTCAAATTAAACGAGAATTATCAAGATATATCTAAAATAGAGACACATAATAGTCTTTTAAAATTAGGTGCCGCACAAGCATTAAAGCAAAAAGAAAAACAAGACAACCTTTCAAAATACAACGAAAAAAGACGTTCTATTAATACATTAATGAATAGACCTAATAAAGATTTTATGACATTGTTTAGTATGTATATAGCAGATCAAAAAAAATCATATCTACAATGCGATCCATTGAATCCAATGTTTAGTGATTTTTTGGATGATATTAAATTTATTATTATACATCTTGAAGACCAATTATCCGAAAAAAATAATAAAATCAAACTTTTAGATGGAGACATTAAAGATCTTAAAGATGAAAATGAAGAATCTATTAATGAATATGAAGAAATTGAAAAAACAAAAAATGATGAAATTGATAAACTAACACAACGTGTACATAAAATCAGAACGATATGTATGGAGAAAAACAAGAAAATTATGTATCATAAATTTGCGATCGCATTTCAATTTATTTTCTTAGTTACGATCTCTATATTTGGATTTTCAAATAATGTTCAATTTATATATAATGTCTTATACAGTATTTTTGATGTAATATTCACATTATCAAGAGCATATGGTATTGCAGGATATAATATCCTTACATATTCGTATAATTCATCGACATCGCTTTATGATAGTATTTACGAATTTTAAAAAAAAAACATTTTGTTTATTTAAATAAAAAGTAATGTCAGGAAATATACTGAATAATAATCCTAACTATTCGATGATGGGAAAAGCAGCAATGATGATGGGAGGAGGAGACATGATGAAAAAAGTGATTCCATTTATTCCTATAGTAATATCTTTATTGTTATTATTAATTTTTGATAATGTAAAAATTATACCATGGATCGCTCTTGCAGGTTTTGTATTAGCGGCAATGAAATCATTTTATGAAGGAATTGAATGGAATGTACAAAACAGTGTTATTTTATGCGGAATTGTCGTATTATCAATTGGAATAATTGATGGTACGTTTTCTGAAAAAAAGGAAAGATACGTTGAGAAGGCAGGATGTAAAAAACTTTCTAAAAAAGAAAAATTTAATAAATTAAAAGAATTTTATATTGAAAGAGCAGATACACCCGCTGCTGAAGCCGATGATGATACCAAAGCACTTCAAGCTGGTTTACAATCACTCATCGCTGATGTTGAAGAACAAGCAAAAGGATACCAATCACAAATAACAGCATTAGCAACACAATTTAATTTAAGTGAAGAAGCATTAAGAACTAAAGTTGCTGAACTTCAAGCACAACAAGAACAAACAGGTGCCGCTAGAAATCAATATGAAAAAGAAGTTGAATGGACTAAATTATTAAATGATGCCGCCAAGCAATTACAAGAAGCAAATTCAGGTTTAGTTGATACAGCACAACAACAAGCAGCCGCTTTACAAGCAGTTGCAACAGCAGCGGGTGAAGGTTTACAAAAAACAGTTAACTACGAGGCTCCATCTGTAGCAGCAAGTACATTCTTTTCAGGATTAGAACGCCCTGAAAGATATTCACAAACAGCCGATGGTGTTTAATAAAAATTGAATTTATTTTTAATTTATTAATAAATTAAAAATCATGAAAGTAATTGCAATTGGTGATCCACATTTCAAAACATCTAATATTTTAGATGTTGAAAAATTTATTGATAGAATTCAAGAACTCGCTTCTAATGAACAACCAGATATTATTGTGATTTTAGGTGATCTATTACACGAACATGAAAGACTTCATACTACCCCACTTAATAAAGCATACGAATTCGTTAGAAAAATGAGTGAGATTTCAAAAACTTATGTTATTGTAGGTAATCATGATTTGATTAATAATCAGCAATTTCTTACACAAAATCACTGGATGAACGCGATGAAAGATTGGGATAATGTTACAGTAATTGATGATGTCCTTGTTGAACATAACTTCTTGTTTTGTCCTTACGTACCTAACGGTCGTTTTATGGATGCGATTTCTAAATATGAAAATTGGAAAGAATGCCAGGCAATCTTCTGTCATCAAGAATTTAAAGATTGTAAAATGGGTGCTATCATATCTGAACACGGTGATGAATGGGATGAATCATACCCTCCTGTAATTGCAGGTCATATACATTCTAATCAAACTATTAAAAATGTATATTATCCAGGCAGTAGTATGCAACATGCATTTGGAGAATCTGATAAAAATGTAATTCCTCTTATTACATTTAATGATGATGATAGGAATTATGAATTAAATGAAATAGATTTAGATCTTCCACGTAAACATATTATATATAAAGAAGTTAGTGATGTTGATAATATTAAAATTCCAGAAAATGATGATCAATATAAATTAACATTATCCGGTAATTCAGAAGAATTTAAAACATTTAAGAAAAGTAATAAATACAAAGAACTCACTAAAAAAGGAATTAAAGTCGTTTATAAACCTAAGAAAAAAGATAATCAAACTTTATCTGATATTCCTGACGATATTAACTTCTCTGAAATACTTCATAAACTAATTTTGAATGAAAAAAATGGAGAACTATTGACATTATTTAATCATGTCGTTTATGACAAAGATATTAATGAAGATATAATTGTCATATAATTTATTATATAATATATAATAAATTGTTTAATTAGGCCGCTGCGCCTGCACTGCGGCTTTTAATTTAGCATTTTCTTCTTCTAATCTTTCTATTTCTTTTAGCTTCGCGGCGTCCTCCTTGCCCCAACGAAACTTGAGATCTTCGGCGTCGTAGTGGAGGTCATTCGCAATCTTCTTCAATTTAGCATTTTCTTCTTCTAATCTTTCTATTTCTTTTTTTAATTCACGCTCGACGATTACGGCCGCGAGTCTGTGAGAGGCTCCGTGCTTGCCGGCCTCTTCGCGGGCCTGGACGAGACGAATGGCCGAGAACTTATTTTCTTGTTTTAGTTTATTATTTTCTTTTTTTAATTCAGCATTTTCTGCTTTTACTGTTTTTATTTCATCTTTTACATGTTGTGGAAGTTTATCATTAGCAGAATAACTATATATATTTCCGGATCTTCTTACACTCTTTCTTCTAGATCTTCTTACACTCTTTCTTCTAGATCTTCTTACACTCTTTCTTCTAGATCTTCTTACACTCTTTCTTTTAGGACCGGGACGTGATTTGCATCCCTTTCTCATTGAT
>MDTE01086937.1_pt1 | contig 19382 bp, 12 predicted proteins | sample 811231 | NCBI WGS metagenome assembly MDTE01 (sample SAMN05326651, study PRJNA326480) | marine metagenome | isolation source: seawater | place: Indian Ocean: Red Sea | collected 2010 | reverse complement strand
TTACAGTCTGACCCCTTTGACCGCTCGGGAAACCCCCCCTTGGCCTCTTAACTCGTCAACCTACTGACACCCAACGACCACGCCCCGGACAAAAAGGGCCACGCACAAGTGAAAAAACTGCCCGTCTCCCTTAAGCCAGCGGAGGGATTCGAACCCACGACCTGCTGATTACAAATCAGCTGCTCTGCCAACTGAGCTACGCTGGCAACTGACCTATGCTGGCCCAGATTCCGCGAGGTGAAAACCGGTTAATATACCGATGTTTCCACATCTTGCAAGGCGAGCAAAACAGCGGGCCCACCGATAATTGCCCAGCCCCGAGGCCTTCGGCGCTGTCGCAAAGTCCGGGCCACAAAAGCGATGCAACCTGGCGCCAGACCGCAACAAGCACGTCAGAGAACAGCCAGCCAGAGGCCATCGCTGTCCATCCGTCCGAATTCTTCTGCTCCGGCGCCCGCCCTGCGCCGGACGCTGCCGGGGACTTCGCGCCACCGCCAACCTGGTTGCGAGCCAACAAGAATCACGGCCGGTAACTGGGTCGTTGGTGCTGTAATTGTACGAGCTAACTGCCTGCCAAATCCCCTTTAGATTCGATCCCCTGGCTCGAGGCGCCTCTGTTCCTTCCGGGAGACGATCATCGATCCGACCGAACTCACCTCCTACTCGAGATGCTCGATCTTCTCGCTCTCCGCCGCCACACGCAATTTGTCCAATGCCTTGGCTTCGATCTGGCGGATCCGCTCCTTCGTCACCCCCAATGTAACCCCTACCTCATGAAGCGTTTGGGGCTCGCAAGTACGATCCAGACCGAAGCGGCTGATGATAATCTTCTGCTCCCGCTCGTCAAGGTACGACAAGATGGTGCCAACCTGCCGGGCACGCAATTGCTGCGCGACTTCCTGTGAGTAGGGATCGGCACGATCATCTTGCTCACTGAAAAACAGGTCCTCATAGCTGGTTCGAAAGCGATCGCGATGCTTGAATTCTCCCGGAATAGTCCGGGCAAAATTCTTCATGATCGCCCAGCTTGCGTACGTGCTGAATTTGTTACCGCGACCGTAGTCAAAATTCTCAACCGCCCGAATTAACGAAACATTGCCATCACTGACAAGCGCAAAAAACTCACCGGAAAAATCGACATGCCGTTTGGCAATCGAAACGACCAACCGCAAATTCGCCTGTACAATTTGCTTTTTGGTAGCAACGGCCTGCTCATAGAGTTCTTCGATCCGGTCCATCAAACGCCCTTTCGGACGCACCAGGTCGAGCTGGCTGCGCAACGCATCAGCACAGTGCTTTAGATAGTTGTATTTGCGAAACAAATACTGCTCTTGCTCTCGTGACAGCAACGGAACCTCATACAGCGATGCGAGATAATGCGGCAAACCGCTGGGCATGCGCGATCGCTGGACTGAGGACTCCTGTTTGGGCAATGGTTGCAAAATGACTTCCGATGCATCACGGGCATCAAACGCGGGATTGTAAATGTAACTTAGCGATAACTGCATCAAGTGCGCCGCGCGCTGTTCGTTGACAATGCGGTAAATACTGGCCCGCGTCCGGCCATAGCGCCGAGCCAGCACTTCAACCGATTCACCCTGACGGTAGGCCGCGTACAACTGCCCCTTCCGTTCATCCGACAGCGGCCCGGACTCCGTGGGAAAAATCGTCCGTTGCGGATTCGCCTGATCATGGCGCTTAATCGTGTAGCGGACAGTCTCCACACTACGCCCCACACTGCTCGCAACCTGCTGTGTAACTTGCGAAGGGCTGGCTCCCTGCTCCGCCAGGCGCCGCGCTCGCACCAGCACCTCGCCACGTTCCTCATCGCTGAGCTGGCTGAACTGGCCTCCGCGCTGCACGCGTTGCGGATGCTGGGCAATAAAACGTTCCACGCTACTGGATAAGAACCCTAAACGCTTTCGCTTGCCAAACAGAAAACGGCGACCCACAAGGCCCTGTTGGCGCCAGCGCGAGATCGTCTTGGTCGCAACATGAAACTTGCGGCTCAAATCGTCTACCGTATGGACCGGCTCAACACTATCGGTGACCGCCAGGTTCGCCGCATCTGAAACATCTTCAATAAACAAGCGGAGGTCATGCCCAGCGTGGACTCCGGAAATCGTCTGTTGCGGATTGAAATCAGGACGATAATCGGTAATCCGAAAGCAGATGTACTCGTACGAATACATCTGCTCAGGCTTGAGCTCGCTGTGCAAGCGTTCTGCCCGATCGATCTGCTGGATCTTCTGCTCTCGTGGAGCAAAACGCACCTGTTGATTACAAAGCTGCTGAAGATCACAGCTGTGGTACTGTCGTTTCATCGCTCCTCTGCCTTCCCCGCACGTCGAGGCCCCTCTGTCTCAACGCAAGTCGGATGTTAGCCGCCGGCGTAGCGAGCCCACCTGCCCACCTCATGCTGATACGAAGGGGTCGAACAGAAGGTTCCCGATACACACCCCTCATAATAAGGGAACCGGTCCATTTTGTCATACTTTTTCACTACACAGCTGATGGTAACGATGTGGGCCACTTGCCAGCGCTGCTGTCATGCGGCCGATAGTACCGACAGGCAAACTCGCGGAATCTGCCCGATTTCTCCGTGAATTCGATCAATCTTAGGCCGCCGCCCCGTCGATCTACCGACTACGTGTGCATGAGGGACGAAGCAAGCCGCGGAGAGACCCCTATGGCTGTGCCGCAACCGGGAACCAGAGGCAAACAGATCACTGACCAGCAGCACCTCCAGCGACGACAGTTCTTGCGTTATCTCGCGCTCGGAAGTAGTAGCTGGTACCTGTCCCAGGCACAACCACTCGCCGGCGGCGAAGCGGCGGCGCAACACAACATCGTGCGCAAACCCCGCCCCGCACTACAGACCGTCGCCGTCCAGATCTCCGTCAATGGCCAGCTGCGTGCTGACCTGGCTGAGACCCAGCAGGAACTCCCGCTGCGCGTCGACGGCCGCTTGAAGTATGTGGAGCAGCTGCGCCCTGCCACAACGAATCGGCTGACCGCGATTCGCCACTATGAGCGTGCCGAGGCCGAGATCGAAATTGCCCAACAATTAACCCAGTCGCGTCTGGCGGCCGACCATCGCCACATCATCTGCGGCGGCGGGGACCGCGGGGATGAGCTTTTTGCGGCCCAGGGACCATTGACGCGAGACGAACTGGACCTGATTGACATCCCGGGAAACTCTGCCCAGTGGTGGAGGCTGTTACCCACAAAGCCCGTCAAAGTCGGGGATGCCTGGTTTCTCGACCGTGCCGCGGTTAAGGCCTTACTGCGTCTGGAAGCGATCAGCAAATGGGCCGTGCGGTGCAAGTTACAAGCCGTGGCTGGACAAAGTCTCAGCGTGGCCATCGCGGGCACTGTCGAAGGGGCAGCTGGAGGTGCCGCCAGCCAGATCCGCATCGACGGCAGTTTCCAAGTCGACCTGAAGCTTCAGCAAGTCGCAGAGCTCAAACTGCGGATCTGGGAAGATCGACAGATGGGGCACGCACAACCGGGCTTTAAAATTGAAGCCCAGGTGCACGCAGTCGCCAACCCATTGGCCGACTCATCTCCGGCCGCGAAGGTAGTCACAGAGACTCCCAGCAGCGAATTCCATACACCGCAAGACGATCTGCTGTTGCTTTCCTTCCAGGCCTCCCAGGGCGGGTTTCAACTCCTCCACGATCGCCGCTGGCGCGTACTGGCAGATACACCGGAAGTCAGCATCCTGCGTTGTGTCCAACGCGGCCAGCTGGTGGCACAGGCAAATGTTTCTCGGCTCGCCGATCGCGGGAACAAACCGGTCTGGACCCCCACACAATTAGAGAAGAAGGTCCGCACATCGTTGGGGGACAAATTCACCCGGATCGTCGACTCTGAGCAACGCCAAGATGGACGCGGTTATCGCATACTCCGCATCCGCGCCGCGGGAGCCGCCGAAGATGTCAAACTGCTGTGGACTTACTGGTACCTGGCAGATCGGCAGGGCGGACAGGTCTCACTGGTGATTACCCATGAGCAAAAACACGCGGCACTGCTCGCTGACACAGACCGATCATTCGCCGACTCCGTGCGGATTTCAGCACGCGTCGCGGACGATCCGAGAACTCAGGCCAATGTCCGCGCAACCCGGCCAACTGCCGTCAAATAACACCCGCAGCTGCCGCCAGGCGAACCAGCGGTCGAGAATCGGGACCGGCTGCGTGCAGGTCCCGACTGCATTTCGGCCCAGAAAGACCTGCCCACGGACAAAAACACCAGCCCAATCGCTCCGACCAACCCAAATGCCAGCCCACATTTCATCTTGCACCCCAACCGACCTGTGACATCGTCTCCAAGTACCCCTCCAGCCGGCGCGACCCGCGCAGCAACCCTCTCGTTCCCACAGATCTGGGGAATATGTCACTCTTGACGATGACATCCGCCTATCGGCCCATTAAGATAGGAAAACTCGGATCTGGGTGTACACAGGTCAACTCTCTGCGTACTGGTATCTGGATTCCGTGCACGCGGCGGCGCAAAGCGACGTTGCCCGCCGGCCCGGCGGGTTGCTGTCAACTTCTCCCGCGACAGATCCTATTGCGACGAGTCTCAGCAAGAACATTCGGGCCATACCAACTGCTACTGCCATTCCTCTAAGGTGTCTCCCATGCACTCAACCCGCTCCGCTGCTGGTGAATCAGATGTCCGTTTCACACCACGCCGCTCCGGAAATGTGACTGCCTTGTTGCTAATCGCTATGGTTGTCATCGCGGCGCTACTCGGGGTTCTGTGGCTCACTTTTGGGAGTTCGGGCAACGAGGAGGGAGAAACACCGATCCTCCAGAAAGTTGTTCGTGAAAGTTATTCCCACATCGTCCTGGAGCAGGGCGAAGTCCAAAGTTCGGACAATTTCGAAATCAAGTGTGAGGTCAAGAATCGTACTGGTGGAAATAACCCATCAACAACGATCCTCGACATCGTCAAGGAAGGTATCCAAGTCAAGAAAGGGGACTGGTTAATCTCCTTCGATTCGAGTGTGCTGGAAAATGAACTGCGCCAGCAAAATATCCTGACCAACACCCAAAAAACCATCGTCATCAAAGCCAAGGCGCTCCTGGATACGGCCGTGCAGGCCAAAGTGGAGTATCTGGAAGGGACCTTTGTACAGGAAGAGAAAACGATCCAGAACGAGATCTTTGTCTCCACGGAAACGCTAAAAAAAGCCGAACTCTCCTACGATTCGGTCAAGCGATCGGTCGCCCGTGGACTCCTGGACGCACTCCAGTTGGAAGGCGAGAAATTCAAAGTCGACGCGGCCAAGAACGATCTGGAACTGGGCAACAAAAAACTACAGGTCTTGCGTGAGTTCACTAAAGCCAAAATGTTGACCCAGCTGGAAACGGACATCGAGGCCTATGAAGTTCAATACAACAACGAGAAGTTGAGTTTTGAAGAGGAAGAACAGAAATTAAAGGAAATTCGAGACCAGATCGCGGTCTGCAAAGTGGAGGCTCCCCAGGATGGACAAGTCGTGTATGCGAATGTTCAAAGCAGCCGCAGCTCGGCAGAATTCGTTGTGGAAAAAGGGGCAGCAGTACGCGAGCGTCAGGTGATCTTGCGGCTCCCCGCACCCGGGAAAATGCAAATCGAGGCCAAGATCAGTGAAAACCGAATCAATCTGGTGAAAGTGGGCATGCCGGTAGAGATTGCCATCGATGCCTTCGGCGATATGAAACTCCAGGGTGAAGTGAGCAAGGTCAACAAGTATGCCGAACCGGGTAACTGGTGGAGTTCCAACACCAAAGAGTACATTTGCTTGATTCAAATCACCGACCCACCAGCTGCGATTCGCAACGGCTTGACCGCGGAAGTCCGTATCCATGTCGATGACCGTAATGACGCGTTGCAGGTTCCTGTTCAATGCGTGCTGGAACACCGTGGCAAGACATTCTGTCTGTTTCGGCAAGGAAAGAAATACCAAACAAAACGTGTTGTATTTGCCTCAACCAATGACAAAACGGTCGCCATCGATGAACAGGCGTCCGACAGTATCAAAGTAGGCGACGAAGTCGTCATGAACCCTCGGGAACACTTTGAAAAGTTCGACTTTTCCGGTTTCCCGGATCTCGAAGCACCGGCGTCGGAAGAGGAAGCCGTTTCGCAGCAATTGGATGCAGCGCCCGCTGGAAAAATGTTGGCCACCTCTGGAGGAGCCGAATGAACGATCCAGGAATTGCCACCGCAAACTACAACAGCAGCGCAAGCGGTAACAATGTCGCGCTCAAACTCGAAGATCTCCAAAAAGACTATTTCCTCAAAGGGGAAACCGTCCACGCGTTAAATGGCGTGTCCTTCGAAGTCCCCGAAGGGGATTTTGTCTCCATTATGGGACCATCGGGTTCTGGGAAAAGTACTTTGTTGAACCTGGTGGGATGCCTTGACCGACCGACGGGCGGCAGGCTCTACATGGGGCCAGACGACGTCAGTCAGATGAGCGATAACGAACTTTCCAACATTCGCGCCACGCGTATTGGATTTGTGTTCCAGTCGTTCAATTTGATCCCTCAATTGACGCTCGTTGAAAATATCGAAGTCCCACTCTACTACCAGGGAAGACTAAGTCGCTCCGCCCGCAAGCACTGTGAAGAAATGGCGGACCTGGTCGGGCTTGGCGACCGCCTCAGCCACCGGCCCGCCCAACTCTCTGGTGGTCAACAGCAACGCGCCGCAATCGCGCGCAGTCTGGTGAATGACCCGTTCTTCGTACTGGCAGATGAGCCGACTGGGAACCTCGATACGAAAACAACGGAAGAGATTCTCAACCTGTTTATGAAACTGAATGAAGCGGGCAAAACGATCGTCATGGTGACGCACGAAGATGAAGTTGCGGCCTTCACAAAGCGCGTCATTCGGCTGCGCGATGGGTTGATGGAGTTTGACCGCGCGAACGAAACCTACGGTCATTACTCGCTCGGTTCGTCCGCCGAAGAGGCTATGAAGACGAACAATCCCGCAACCGATCCGCCACCCCCAACCTATCCTCCGACGAGTCTGGGTTGGACACCTCCACCCTCAGATGGACTCTGATTGAACGCCTGCTGGTTCTCTTTCGTACTACCTCCGCACCGCGGTGGTGGTCTCATTGTACGGCTGTCCAGACCCTGAATTGCCCATGTTGATCCTGCGAACTTTTGTCCTGGGTATCAAGAGCCTGCTGCTCCATCCGATGCGCTCAGCGCTGACCGTGTTGGGTATCTTTATCGGCGTCGCCAGCGTTATCTGGCTACTCGCGATCGGTGAGGGAATCAGTCAGGAGGCCCAGCGGCAAATTGAAGGGCTGGGAGCCGACAATATCATCGTGCGTTCGATCAAGCCCGTAAATCCTCCCAATTCGGGCGCCAACAGCTTTATTCTGGCCTATGGATTGTTGCGATCCGATTACGACAAACTCGTCGAGACAATCCCCACCATCACCAGTGCCATTCCGATCCGCGAAATGCGACGTGAAATTCGTTTCCGTGACCGCAGTATCGACGGTCGCCTAGTTGGGTCGGTTCCTGAGTACGCGGAAGTAACACGGCTCGAAGTCGACCGCGGGCACTTCATCACTGCGGCTGAGGTCAAGTTAGAACAGAACCACTGCGTACTGGCCAAGGAAGTTGCCGACACGTTATTTCCCTTCGAAGATCCTATTGGCCGCCGTATCTACCTCCTGGACCACATGGATTACTACCAGGTCGTCGGCGTCCTGAAACATCGCGATGCCACGGCAGCCGTGGGCGGATCCCTTTCAGCACAGGACTTTTCCAAAGACGTGTACGTGCCGATTTCCACGATTCGCCGAAGAATCGGTGACACGATCGTGGTCCGGCGCAGCGGATCGCGCGAAGGGCAAACGATCGAACTTGACCAGATCACCTTGAGAATCAACAGCATTGACAACGTGATGAAGACGGCGCGGCTCGTCAAGACAAGCCTCAGCCATCACGACGAAGTCGGCGATACCGCAGTTGTCGTCCCAAAAGAACTGCTCGACCAGGCCAGGAACACACGGCTGATGTTCATGGTCTTCATGGGTGTCATCGCTGGGATTTCGTTGCTGGTTGGTGGTATTGGCATCATGAATATCATGCTGGCCACCGTGACCGAACGCACCCGTGAAATTGGCATTCGCCGCGCCATCGGCGCCAAACGTGCCGACATCGTTCGCCAGTTTCTCGCGGAAACGATCGTGTTGTCCAGCGTCGGCGGTTTTATTGGTATCGCAGCTGGTTATCTCTGCAAACCGTCGGTGTTACTGCTGCGTTGGGTCCTGGAAACCTACGCCCCACAGTTGATCACGAACTTGCCTGGCGTGGTCCGTAATGTCGAACCAACCATTGTGCCCGCATCGATCCCACTCGCCTTTGGGATCGCGGTGGTGATTGGAGTCCTGTTTGGGCTCTATCCAGCGTATCGAGCCGCGCAGATGGATCCCATCGAAGCGTTACGCCACGAATAAATCGTAACGGCAAGCAGACACGGTTCGGGGCCCCACTAGCTGCTGCCATGTCACAAAGCCCTTCTAGCCGACGTGATTTCCTGCAAGGCAAGAGCGCCTGGCGAGCAGCCGAGAACCTGCTCCCCAGCCCTGCACCGGCTGAGCCATCACCGTCCACGCCAACACCCGTGGAAGCCGAGGCTCCACGTTACCTGGTTCAGGTCGGTCGCACCGCCATGGCCTGTGAATTCCAAGTGCTACTCAACGCCGGTGAGGCCGATCTGGGTACCGAAGCGGCACTCACTGCCCTGGAACAAGTCAGCTCTCTGGAAGCACAGTTGAGCGTGTATCAGCCAAAGAGCGAGGTCAGCGCACTGAATCAACTCGCCGCCCAGGGCCCTTATCAGGTCTCGACGAACTTGTTCAGGTTGTTAGCGCAGTGCGTGGAACTCTATCACGAAACAAGCGGGGCCTTCGATATCACCTCCGGACCACTTTCCAAGACGTGGGGGTTTTACCGTCGCCAGGGGCGCCTGCCGTCGCAAGATGAAATTGACCTGGCTCTCGACTGCGTGGGATCCAGCAGGCTGGAAATAGGTCCGGGCGATTGCACCATCGCGTTCGGTCATCCAAAACTGGAAGTCAATCTTGGTGGCATCGGCAAAGGTTATGCACTCGACCAGTGTCTGGAAATCCTGCGCGATCACGATGTTACCAGTGCTCTGCTTCATGGCGGTCGTAGCAGTGTGCTGGCAACCGGTCACCGCACCGGTCACGCTGTCCATCCAGACGGCTGGCTGGTCGCCCTGAAACACCCACTCAAACCGGATACCGAATTGGGACAGGTTCGCTTGCGCGATCGCGCCCTGGGTACCTCAGGGTCGGCCAATCAATTCTTCCATTTTCAAGGAAGACGGTTCAGTCACGTACTCGACCCCCGCACCGGCTGGCCAGCCGAAACACTGCTTTCCGCCACGGTACTCGCCCCTTCTGCCGCACTGGCCGACGCCTTGTCGACCGCCTTTTTTGTACTCGGTTACGAATCCAGCAGAACCTATTGCCAGCACCATACCGACATCGGGGCGATTCTCGTCGCGTCTGGCCAGCGTAGTGGAGCACTCGAAATCCACACACTGGGTCTGGCGCCAGGCGAATGGCTGCCTCACCAGGTACACACGGCACCATGAACCGATCGGGGATTCGTTGGCCACCCCTGCTAGACCGGTCGCAATTCCCGGCTGTATCCCAGACAATGTGGTCTGCGCGTGCGAACTTTGCCACCCAAGGTCCCAGCGACAGGGATTACCCTGCGCATCCGGCGACTGTCACTTTGCCCACCCACAGGATCTGACGCATGAACTTTCCTAACCGTCGACAGGCGTTTCAATACGGCACATCCGCCGCCGCCGCCGCCGCGCTCAACAAATGGCCGGGCCAGGCTCGCGCGCACCGCGTAGCCGAGAAAAAAATCAAGGCCGGACAGATTGGCACCAGGCATGCCCACGCAAGCGGCAAGATGTCCACGCTGCGCAAATTCAGTGACGAATTCGAAGTGATCGGAGTCGTCGAGCCTGACGATGCGCGGTGGGCGGCAGTAAAGGACCAACCTGCCTACCGTGATGTTCCACGCATGACCGAAGAGCAAATGCTCAACGCACCAGGATTGGCGCTGGTCGCTGTGGAAACAACTGTGGGCAACCTCATTCCAACTGCAGCCCGCTGTGTGGCAGCTGGCAAACACATCCATCTCGACAAACCGGCTGGCGAGAACCTGTCAGACTTTAAAAAGGTCCTGAACAACGCCACACGACAACGCCTGACCGTTCAAATGGGCTACATGTTCCGCTACAACCCAGGGTTTGCGTTCCTGTTCAACGCATTGCGGAAAGGCTGGCTGGGGGAGCCCTTTGAAGCCCATGGTGTCATCAGCAAGAAAGTCGGTCCCGCTACACGACAGAACCTGGCCGAATATCCGGGTGGAACGATGTTTGAACTGGGCTGTCACCTGATCGACGCGTTGACCGTTGCCATGGGGGCTCCGGAGAAAGTCACATCCTTTACACGTCGTACGCGACCTGATCTCGATCAACTCGCTGACAACCAGCTGGCTGTTTTTGAATACGCGCGTGCTACCGCCACCATCCGTAGTGCTGTGGTAGAAGTGGCCGGTGGCAGTCGTCGACAGTTTGTGCTGTGTGGGAGCGAAGGAACCATCGATATCAAACCCCTGGAGGCACCCAAGTTGCTGCTGACTCTGGAACAAAACCGGGGCAACTACCCACGAGGCACGCAAATGGAAATCCCGCTCAAGCCACTGGGGGGCCGATACGATGGCGACTTTCGTGACCTGGCCAAAGTCCTCCGCGGTGAAAAAGAATCGGACTATCCGCCGGCGCATGACCTGGCAGTCCAGGCGGCAGTGTTACAGGCCAGTGGTGTCCCCGTGAACTGACACGAACGAAGGCCTACTGGTATCGGTACTCGGCACAATACCGCCCCGCTTGCAGGAATAGGAGACCTGTTTCGTCCCCTGATCAGACAGATTGAGCCTCAGACTGGTGAGGCGGCGTCGCAGACGCGTACTACCGGACAGATCCGGAGTGCTGTTTCGCGTTTGACAGCCCGTGACTGCCGCCGCATGATAGACGAGGCCACCTGACGCCCCACCTTTTCCATCACTTGGGGTGTGTCCGCGGTGGCCTCCCGCGGTCTTCTTTTCCATACTCATCGGGCGCGACAGGTCTGTGAACGACGAGGGACGGCTCATCGCGCAAACGCTTGACGGTGACGCAAGCGCCTTTGACCAGCTGGTACGCCGGTACCAGGATCGGTTGTTCACCAGTTTTGTCCATGTCACAGGGTGCCATGCGGAAGCCGAAGATGTCGTTCAAGAGGCCTTCATTCAAGCCTATCTGAACCTCAAACAATTCCGCGGTCAGAGCGGTTTTTATACCTGGCTGTATCGAATCGCCTTTAACCGGACAATGACCCGCAAACGGCAAACTCGACCGACCGTCTCCACTGATCAAGTCGGAACAGCGCCTCTGTTTGACCGCGCGACCCAATCCGAAACGCCAGGCCAACGACTCGAACGACTCGAACTAGCGGACCAGGTGTCCACTGCCCTGGAACGTATGACCGAAGAACACCGGACTATCCTGGTACTGCGGGAACTCGAGGGTTTTGACTATCAGGCGATCGCCGAGATGCTGCAAATTTCCCTGGGCACCGTGCGCAGCCGACTTTCGCGCGCGCGGGCCATACTGCGGCAACACTTACCCGATCCCCCACTCTAAAAACTGGCTACCGCAATTTCCGCTGGTGGGGGCGGCAACAACGACTGGGATTCACGTTCTTCGCCACCCTCCCACAAAGCCACACCGGCAGCGAATTGGCACGCGCCGAACCAGCGGTTAGGATACGTGGCACTGGTGGTAATGCGCCAGTCAGATCAACCGACACACTCCGCCAAGACCCCGGGAGTACGGACTGATGAGACATCTGCTCGCCACCACCTTCACGTTGCTGCTTGTTAACCCGCTCGTCGCAGCGGAGCCAGCCCAAGACAAAGGATGGATCTCGATATTCGATGGCAAGTCCCTGGCTGGCTGGCAGCCCAATGAACGCCCTGAAAATTGGAGCGTCAAAGATGGTGCCATTGTGGGCAGTGGTGCCCGGAGCCACTTGTACTACACAAAAAGCGAACTCCAGGACTTTGAATTCCGGGGCGATGTGATGATCAATAAAGGAGGCAACTCTGGAATCTATTTCCACATCGCGCACCATCCCGAGGGATGGTTCTTTGATGGCCACGAAGTGCAAATCAACAATTCTCACCGCGATCCGGTCAAGACGGGTAGCTTATGGGCAGTCGTCAAGTTGTACGACTCGCCGGTCCACGACAACGAGTGGTTCCAGGTACACATTCGAGTCCTGGGGCAAAACATTGTCGTGCGGCTCAATGGCAAGATTGTGGTCGACTATACCGAACCGAAAGGTGCAGAAGGCCCCAGGAAAATCGGCCGCGGCTACCTGGCGCTCCAGCAGCATGACCCGGGAAGTTCGGTACGATTTCGCAATCTGGCATTGAAACCACTGGCGGCTGCGACTCCAGCCAAACCCTGAAACCGCCAGATCTGCGCCGAGCAGCTTCTGCCGCGCAAACTCGGATGCCCTGGCAAACGACTTCCACCGCGCGGAGGCGCCCATGCGATTGCCGTACCCCTGGCTCGTCCTGGTGCTGGCCGGCGGGATGCCCACTGGTGATGCGGCCGAATCTGCGCCGCTGCCAACAACTGCCGCTGGGTGGTCTATCGAACTGCTTGCGCAAGCACCTTTGATCCACGCGCCGACTGCGGTCCTGGAAACATCCGAGGGCCTGCTCTTCCTGGCCCAGGATCCAATGGACCTAAATGGCCCCGCCACCGAACCGATTGATTACATCGTCACATTGCGTCGCGTCAATGGGCAATTGGTACGCACCCGTTTCGCGGAAAATCTGGGCCCGATCATGGGCCTGGAATGGACCGGTGACACATTACTGGTCGCACACGCACCATTGCTGACTGCGCTGCGCGATACCGACGGAGATGGTCGCGCAGACCAGCGCATTGACCTGGTGCGCGGGTTGGGACCGCGGAACCCGGCTTTCAACGGCTACAACGACCACGTGATTTCCGGTATGCGACTCGGCATGGACGGGTTCCTGTATGTACCATTCGGAGACAAGGGTATTCCGGCAGCCGTGGGAAGTGATGGGAAGACGTTACGCGTGCACGGTGGTGGCGTGCTGCGTGTGCGACCTGATGGCACCGACCTGGAGCTGGTTGCCAGTGGATTGCGCAATCCACTCTCGGTCGCCATCAATCGCCGTGGAGACGCCTTTGCCTACGGCAACGACGACGACTCGAAGCAGTGGCCCAATGGCCTGATCCACCTCATTGACGGCGGCCATTACGGCTACCCTTACGAGTTCCTGGACGCGCCCCAACACGCTTTGCCCTTGATCACCGGGCGAATCGGTGGCGCCGGGTCACAGGGGTTTTGCTTCGAGGAGGCGGGCCTGGCTCCCCAATTCCGAGGCAACCTGTTTTTTGCCGATTGGGGCCTGCAAACGCTGGTCCGTTTTGAGATCGAACCGGCCGGTGCCAGCTACCGCCTCAAACGCCGTAGCGACGTCGTGCAAGCGGGACCACTCGAAAGTTTCCGACCGTTTTGCGCGGCCGTTGGGGGCGATGGCAATAGCATCCTGCTAGTGGACTGGGCAATTCCCTCCAAACTGCAAACAGGCATCCAGCGTGGCCGCTTGTACCGCCTGAGTTACCAGGGCACAGACGCCACCGTGCCACCTTCTGCAGCTGCTCCCAAAGACGTCGCACAGGCCCTCTCCAACCTCGCACACCCCGCCCGCCGCGTGCGGCTGGTGGCCCAACGCTTTCTCACCGGTCAAGACACTGGAAATCCAGCGGCGCTTCGCACTCTACTGCGGACAGCCACTTCCGCCGAAGCGCGACGCCATGCGTTGTGGGCACTGGATCGTGGCCGCGAAACGGCGGATCCACTGCTGGCTGAACTCATCGAAGATTCGGACCCCAATCTCCGCGTGGAAGCACTCCGTGTGATCGGGATCCGCTGCTACAGCCCACTGGCGGCACTCGTAGTCCGCTGCCTGACGGACGAGGAACCGCGCGTCCGTCGTGAAGCAGCGATTACCCTGGGACGGATCCGTGTGGCCGACAGCGTTCCCGCATTACTTGCTGCGTTGGACGACACGGATCCTTTTGTCTCCTGGTCCGTACGCCGCGCACTGCAACGGATCAATAACTGGAATACCGAACAACTGGTCGACCAGCTGTTCAGCCGACAGGGCACCGCGCAGAGGGCGGTTGTCTGGCTGTTGGAACGCCAGTGGGACGAACGCGTGGTAGAAACCTGGTGCCAGGTCGCCAACCGAGCCTCTAACCGGAAACTGCGCGCGACCGCCTATCGCTGTCTGGCAGACCTCTATTTACGTTTTCCTGACTGGGACGGTGCCTGGTTTGGTACCAATCCACTGATCGGAAACCGCCCGGTCCGTAGCGAAACATGGTCTGTCGTCGCTGGGCAGAGAATCCGCGAGACATTCACCCATAATCTGCAACAACGTACTGACCGGGAGCGTGTGTTGATTCTCGAGGCCCTCGCGTCTATCGGTGCTGCAGCAGTCGATTTAGCACTTCCCTGGGTCGACCCCAGCATGTCCTTGCCTGTGCGGCGAGCGGCCATCGGGGTACTCGTTCAATTCGACCGACCGCTCGCACTGCAACGTCTGGCGAACTGTGCGACGACCACTACTGAGCCTCTGGCATTGCGCCAACTGGCGCTGACTGGCCTGCTGGCGAACCCCAGTAAGACGGCCACACGGGCCCTACAAAAACTGGTCCAGTGTCCCACAACGGCAGCCGCGCTGTTAGCCCTCTCGGTACCCGCCCTGGCCGAGCGCGGAGAACTGCCTGCGGAACAACTGGAACGTTTGCTAAGACATCGCAACCCCGACGTGCTGGTTGCCAGCCTGCAAGCGGTCCACCAACTCGAGGACGACAAGGATGCGCAGCGCTGGCAAACAGCGGTCCGGCAGCACCTGCAACATACCAGCCGGGCAGTCCAGCAGGCAGCAATTAAAGCGAGCGGGCAGCACCGTTACCAGCAGGCCATCCCCGAACTGGTCCAACAATTCAGGATTGCCGAATTGCGTACAGCGGTCATTGATGCCCTGGCCACGATGCCTGCCGCCCAGGCCTTGGAAATTTATCTGGCAGGTCTCGCTGACCAGAATCCCACTCGCAGACGTCTATGCCGAGACGCGCTCCAAACACTGCGAAACGAAGTTGCCAGCGACCTGCACAAGCGGTCCGATTTGCCCGCTGCCGTAAAGGCCCAAGTCGAACGCGTGTTGCTGCCGTTGCAACCCGTCACCCGTTGGCGGACGATCGGCCCCTTCCCACGCGAAGTAACCGGAGACGTTTTCGGACAAACCAGCATGGACTTTTCCCAGTCCCACCCCGGTGCCGACGGGACTCCGGTCTACTGGCGCTGGACGGCGGCCGAACAGACCAGCGGAATCACCACACTGGCCAGCTATGGCATACTCTCCAACCGCGCAAAACATCTCGGATTTGATGACAACAACACCAGCCGCATCAATGTCTTTGCCCACACGCTGCTCACCGCCGCCACCGCCCATCGCGCTGTGCTATCCGTCGGTTCGAGTGGTTCGCTACGGATCTGGGTCAACGGTCAGCAAGTCTATCGCTTTCGTGACTGGTCGGGACGCCCCTTTGCAACGGACGAGGACCTGATCCCCATCCGCCTGGAGCAGGGCGAGAATGAACTGCTCGTGCAAAGCCACGTCGGCATCGGAATCTGGCAATTCAGCGTCCGGGTTTCGGCGGCAGACGAGGACATCGATCCGCAACGACTGGCCCTCTCTCGTTCGCCGCTGCTACGGTCCTATGCACTCGCCAACCGAGGCGATGCAACGCGGGGCCAACACCTTTTCTTCAACACCCGCAAAGTGCGCTGCGCACGTTGCCATGCGGTCGCAGGGCGCGGCGGCCAGGTGGGACCCGATCTGGCTGGTTTCGCAGCACAATTTAGCCGCACCGAGACCATCGACTCGATTCTGGCGCCTTCCCGGAGGCTGGCCAATGGGTATACCTCGGTCATTCTGGCAACCGAGAGCGGACGGGTCCTGACCGGTCTAGTCCGCAACGAGTCGAACGTTGCACTTGAGCTGGTTGACGGAGAAGCGCAGGTGATCCGCCTGGCACAGGAGGCAATTGAAATTCGTCGCCCCAGTCAAAAATCGCTGATGCCGGATGGCCTGGTCGACCATCTCAGTCGTACCGAATTTGCCGATCTTGTCGAATTTATAAGTTCCTTGCGGAGTCAACCTCCAGCGAGGAAGTCCAATCGTTAAGACCGGCCTTTTGCGCCTAAAAAAACGTGCCCGGCGATCGGCGGACTCCCGTTTCCCCCTCGGTAGCCCACGTGGCGAATTACCATCAAGATTGGTCGCAACGGAATTGGGGTTGGCGGTTCTGCGCCAAGATGATGAGGCGTGCCGCAACGGGCATTCTTCCACAACGCCCCAACCAGACTGTTCAGCCCCGCAACCAGCGCTTTGGCAGCAGGCAAGCAGAAATCTATTTGACGATCCCAGGCAGATACAGATTCGATGTCATTTAACTCTCTGACATTTGTTTGCCTGTTCTGCTTCGTGATGGCGGTCCAATACAGCCGTCTCCCTTGGAATACCAAGAAGGCGACACTGCTCATCTGCAGTTATTTATTCTACGCTGCCTGGAACCCTCCCTTCGTTTTGCTGCTTTGGCTGTCAACGGGGATCGACTGGTACATGGCCCGGTTTATCGCCACCACCACGCGGCAGTCGGTGCGGCGGATTTGCTTGGCTATCAGCCTGGCCGTGAATCTGGGGCTGCTGGGATTTTTCAAATACAGTGGATTCGCGCTCCAATCGTTTTGCGATGCGCTGCAATTGGTGGGTTTCTCTTTTCAGCCTCTGGAACTGGACATCGTGCTCCCAGTCGGGATTTCCTTCTACACGTTCCAGACACTCTCCTACACCCTGGACATTTATCGGGGTACTGCCAACCCGCATAAGTCCTTCCTGGACTTCGCACTCTATGTGACCTTTTTCCCGCAACTGGTAGCCGGCCCGATCGTCCGCTCCACGGATTTTCTTCCACAATGCGAAATTCCACGTGCACGCGACACGGCAAAAATTGGCTGGGGCTTGAACTTGGTGTTGATCGGACTTTTCGAAAAAACGATTCTGGCCGACGGACTGTGCGCTCCCGTGGTCGAGAAGGCCTACGGCGTCGAGGCGATTGACCTGGTCGGCGCGTGGACAGGAACGCTGGCCTTTGCCGGGCAGATTTTTTTCGATTTCAACGGATACTCGTTAACCGCTATTGGCATCTCACTGTGTCTTGGATTTACCATTCCCGACAACTTTCGCTTTCCGTATGCGGCCATTGGATTCTCCGACTTCTGGCGGCGTTGGCACATCTCTCTATCGAGTTGGTTGCGTGATTATCTCTACATCGCACTCGGTGGCAATCGAGGTGGTACGTCGCGCACGTTCATCAATTTGATGCTAACGATGTTACTCGGGGGCTTGTGGCACGGCGCCTCCTGGTCGTTTGTGATCTGGGGAGCCATGCACGGGACTTTTCTAGGAATCGAACGCTGGTTGTCGAGTACGTCCCTGTACCGGTGGCCAATCTGGCAAGCTCGTAGCGGCCGCATGCTGCTGGGGCTGCTGACCTTTGTCCTGGTCTGCTTCACCTGGGTTTTCTTCCGCGCAACCTCCCTCTCGCAGGCCATCTCGCTCACACTGACCATGCTGGGGCTGACACACAGCGATACCTCCGTATTCGACTCGTACACGTCTCTGGTCATTGCGGCGCTGATTGGCGGTCTGCTGCTGGGACATGCACTTTGTCGCCGGCAAAGCCTGGAGGCCATCGCAGACCGGATGGGACCCATCCTCTGGGGCGCTCTTTGCCTACTAATGATCCTGTTACTACTGGTTTGTCGAGGAGACGAACGTGCGTTCATCTACTTCCAGTTTTGAGACGGCAGGCGACCGCATCCCCACCCGATCCTGGATGCGTCATTGGGCTATTCTGGGAGTCCTCGTGGTGAGCTTGTTTACGATTGCGGAGATCGGCCTGCGCTGGGCTGGCCATGCACCGCCAGGCGCCGCGTCACGCGGGCGTCTGTTGTGGAGTTATCACCGGGCACAAGTCGCGCGTGGCAAACAACGCAGCATCGTGCTGATCGGCGCATCACAAATGCAAACCAACGTCGACTTACCCACGTTCCGTGAAGTGTGTCCTGAACACCAGGTGACCCAACTGGCGATCAATTCCCACGGGTCACCCATCGCCGTGCTCCGTGATCTAGCAGAGGATCCACAATTCAGCGGCCTCGTCGTGGCTTCGGTCACCGCCAAACGCATAGACGGTCCCCGCTGGCTGGCATCCCAACAGAGTTTTGTCGAGCATTTCCGAGGTGCTTACAGCTGGTACAGTCCACTGGAATGTTCTCTGCAATGGGCGATTACGTCTTCCTCCTGTGTGTTCCGCTACAATCTGATCGAGAAAACACGTCGCGGTCTGCGAGGGCGGGGAAATTGGCTGCCTGGCCGGACCACCTTTCACTGTGCGTTTGACCGACAAATTCGCCAGCACTTTGTAGATTGGGATTCCGCTGCGGCTCCCGCTACCACCGCCACGGTGATCCGATCAGCCGGAACCGAACCGCCGGTCTCGTCTTCTTTCCTGGACAAACTCAACCAGATCGAAACGTCCGTCAGGCGTATTCGGTCACGTGGCGGTCAGGTCGTAGTGGTACGGATGCCAACCCATGGCCGGCACTGGAAAACTTCGCAGCAGCAATTTCCACGGCACCGCTGGTGGGACGTACTGGCAGGCCAAATCTCCTCTGCCACCTGCATTCACTTCCAGGATGTGCCCACCTGGCAGAAATACCACTGCCCGGACAACGTCCACTTGGATTACCGCGACAGTCCAGCGTTTACTCGCGACTTGATTGATGAACTGAAAAACCAGCAAGCCCTCTAACCAACGGTTACAACTCTCACAGTTCTGTTACAGGCAAACTGTCGTACTAGTGGAACGTATTGTGACATAAACAGCTACTGCGTGCCGCTCCGAAGCCCATTGACGATTCAACCATTACAATCGGTGCAATCGAAATTGGCTAGTCCTTAGATGGCGCATTTCAAAGCCTAGTAGCAGCAGAAACAAATCAGCGTCTAGTAAGCTAAATCGGTGTACGAGAAGTGACTAATCTGTATTACTTCTGTGCCGCATACCCCACTACCCAACACCGTCCG
>MDTE01043323.1_pt1 | contig 19387 bp, 15 predicted proteins | sample 811231 | NCBI WGS metagenome assembly MDTE01 (sample SAMN05326651, study PRJNA326480) | marine metagenome | isolation source: seawater | place: Indian Ocean: Red Sea | collected 2010 | reverse complement strand
GGTGGGAGCCTCATTTGCACTTCCAATTGTCCCTAATTGAGCCTGAAACGCACGATATGCCTGGAGTTGTGGCACCAGGGGATAGGGATCAGGCCCTCAGGGACTATCCTGACCCAAGGCTTGTGTTGGGGCCGCTCTACTGAATTGATGCTAGATGCGCCTTCAATGACTCTATTGCCGGCATTTCTGATGGGTCCTCGCCAGTTAGCACTGCTAGCCCGATTGAAACCCAATCGGTTACGTGAGCAGCATACAGCAGCCTCTCTAGCAAGCTTTCCCCCTCGCATTCGATGACCCATGAGGGGTAGGATTCGATCTCTTTGAGCATCCAATCAATCCTTGCACTTGTCCTAGGATGTAGATCTTCACAAGAGAATAGCAATAATGCTCGGTTGCTGGCAGTTTTACTAGTCCACGCCACAATCTCGTTATGATTCATCTCAGGTACGTCTGTGACGCCTGCGAACATCGCTGAATTTTCATTCAACTGGCAGGAAAAACGGTATGCCGCTGGTCCCAAGCAAGTTGGGGCCACTATCCCAATCTCGCTTCCAACTATGGATCGAGACAGTGTGGCTGCCATTCCAGAGTTGTCTGACAAGTCTGATTCTAAAGAGGCATGAGAAAGTCGGTCGAGCATGGAAGATAGCTCTTCTGAGCTTGGCCTCGGCAAGATTCCTAGTTCCCAGCAAGCTGACAGTTGTGTGCCGAAGATGTGACCAAACGCAGAACGTGGCATTTGTCCAGAGGGAACATTGAGACAGACTGAATTTTCGTCTCCAGAGAGGATGCCCTCCAATTCCCCTCCAGAACATATTCCGACGACGGTGCCGCCTGCTGAAATTACCTCTCTGACGCCATCCAGAGTCTCCTCAGTATTTCCTGAATAAGAGGTCGCAATTACAAGCCACTCCGGGCCCCACCAACTAGGAACGCCGTAGTCAGTCCAAACTACGAATGGCAATCCTCCAGAATCATCTGAAATGGCCCTCAAGAACAGTCCCCCTGCACCTGAGCCTCCCATCCCTAGGCAAAGTACACCGTTCCAGTCCGAGTCTTCTACCATGTCCAATTCTGTGGACATCGAAGCGCTCAGATCATCAACGAACTTCCTAGTGAAACCGGCCATGTTCCGGTGATCTAGTTCGGAAAGCAATTCTTCGAAATTGGGCTCGCTCATTTCCCCCCTCCCTTTCCAGATACAGGTAGTGCCACCCATCTCCCATCTATGAAGCCGATGCGCAATTCGGGTGCCATGCCATCATCATCGTATGGTAGTGCAACGGTTGAGACCTTGTAGTCTGACGGATCCATGAATTCAGCAGCAGAGCTGTCCCGGTTAAGGACCTGGACAGTGCTCTGTTCGCCAAAAGAGCACACGACACTGGAGGATTCCATGTCTCTCCATGTTGCTCCGGACCTCTCAAATCGATCCACCTTCCTAAGAATTGGGCCGTCCTTCTGCCAACTATCAACTATCCAGAGTGATTTCTTGAATCTGACCACGTCGCCGATTGAGTAAGCGGGCTTTCTGTAGCTGAGAGTCAGTCGCGTAACCTCGACACCCTCGTTGACCCCGACAACGGTCGAACTCTCCTTGACCGAGCCCCCAAATGATTTGGTTAGCTTCCTGCCCCATGTCCTTGCAAGGCTCTTGGAGCCTAATTGTAGATCCCAACCACCTGTTACCGGGCCTTCTTTCGAGACGAAGAACATGGGGTTTGGCTCCATCGAATGGAGGAGTTCGTCCAAGGTTGATCTGAGGTTGGATAGTTCTTGTTCGTTCAGTTTCCTCCCAGCTGAACGTAGTTGGACTGTAGCCTCGAAATAGTCTCCATCCTTCCTAGTACAAGGAGTGCAAACGGCGTTGCTAGTCTGTAACAATGGAGAGTGGGAGTCATTGAATTCGTAACCATCAATGGTTCCTGAGACCTCCACATGCAACCTACTTGTCCTCTGGTCAATTTCCTGAACCGAGAAGTCCACGGCAACCCTCTTAGCCCTCTCCTCAAGGACAAGATTCTCCCTAATACGAAGATCGGCGATGCCATCCCTTTCCATAACCGACCAACCCCCTCTAATCTCGAATGACTCACACTTTGCACAGCGCCTCTGCTGAATCGTGTCTGGCATCTTTGAGAGAGTGGTACGCTTCCTGAGGCAGGACTCGCATAGCCTGTCTGTCGATAATGGGGGTTCTGCTCCGCATGTTATGCAAAAGGCCCCTCCAGACATACGATTACCAGTGCTCCGCCCAGCCGCCTCGTTAGAAGTCTTCCGAGAGTAAATGGAGTCATTTCTCTGCATATTGGACTGTTTTCTCACCAATCTGCCTCTTCAGATTGATGAGTGTGGAAATCCGATTGAAAGAATAGTACCCGAGGATAATAGACAGCAGTGCATAGGTAACTATGGCGGCCATTTCTCCTGTCAATTAATCCCCTCCTTGTCAATCTCCCTGTTCAATGACTCCAACTCAGCCCTTAAATTGTGAATTGAGTAGTTCAACAATACCAAACCAGTGAACAGAATCATGAATGAAACCGCACCAAAACCCATGACCTGTAGTATTTCTGGATCGACCCCGGTTTCCTCAGAATCCCTGAGAATAACTCCCGGATGGCGATTCCTCCAGATTGTGGTTGCCGCAGCGGTAATTGGTACTAGGATGAAGCCGAACAAACCAACTGCGGCTAGGGTGTCCCTTGTTTCTTCCCCGTCTGGCTGGCTCCTTAGTGACATCACAAGAAATAAGGAAACCGCGGTGAGAAGGGCGTATGTGTTTAGCCTCACATCACCCCAATCCCAAGGAACGCCCCACTCTACGGAGCCCCAAATTGGGCCTGAGATTATCACCCCTAACCCAAAGAGAAGGCCAAGTTCAGATCCAATTACAACCAAGACCCAACCTCTCTCGGAGCGCTTGACATACCATGAGGCTGCACCAATGAATAGTAGGCAGAATGACAAGAATGAGGACCATGCGAAAGGTACGTGCCAATAGAGAATCCGATATGCCTCGGGTGCATTCCAATTATTGGGGTCGACCAAGGGGGCTTGGAAGAAGCCAAGAAACGCGGTGATTGCAGCAAATGACAGCCCCAATACGGTAAGTGTGACCGTTGGGTCTCTGTAATCCCTCACAGGTCTGCGAAAAACAACATAGTGATGAATGCTGTTGGTCAGTAATCTGGAATCAACACAGCTGAAAGCCATACCAAGGCAGAGATCAGGCTAGCCACTATGCATGTAACCAATGGGTCGTGAATCGAGAGCCCCCAAGTCATGCCATTGTCGATGATTGAAGAAAGTGCATCCGTCAGCTCCAGGAATGGCCAAACCATGACTACCAACAAGAGCGGCGCGGGAGCGGCTGAAGATCTAGAAAGATCGGAAACCAATAGGTGAAGGGCTGTGGATGCAATAGCTAAATCCACCATGGCCAAGGCCGGAATCCACAACCAAGCCAGAACCTCCGAGGAAACTTGGCCGTCAACAGAACCGGAAAGAACGTACCAAGAAATGTACGTAACTGGGATGGGGAGGAGGACAGATGCTCCAGAAATTGAGAATGCTGGCCTTGCCATGGGGCCCGCTACGGAATCCCACCAGCGACCGCAATCAGACTCAGCAAGTCTGGAAACCAGTGCAGGAGAAGAGATTGAAGCAATAAATGCTGGAGCAAGTACCAGGGCAGCGAGGAGTCGGCTATCATGCGTCTGAAGTTCGTAATCCATCATCAGGGCATATGACAGTAAGATTGCAACGACTGCAGGTGTTGCCCTGCCAACTGTTTCTATCGGATTTCTGAGCTCCATCCTCATCGACCATCGAATTAGAGAAGATATTGTGCTCTGCTCGCTTGGCTCGCCAATTTCAGGCAATTGATGTGACTCCCCCAATGATTCTCCCGGAGATTCACTCAGAAGGTTGTCTTCAATTGTCAGAATCCTATCCGCACAAGAAGAGAGGTCTTTGTCATGAGTAGCAACCAAAATTCCGTGATTTCTTGAAGACAGGCCCCTAATCCATCCCTTCAGAATCTCCTTTGCGGATTCGTCCAGGCCCTCAGATGGCTCATCCATTAGGACTACTCTGGGCGTCTCGCTCAGAGCTGCAGGGGCCAATCCGCACAATATTGACAGTCGTCTACTTAATCCCCCAGACAGGTGTGCGACTCGGTCATTGGATCTATGTCGTAGGCCCCAATCACCCAGTAGTTCCAACAGTTGCTCTTCCCGGGGAAGGATTCCTGCGACGGATAGGGATACCGCCAATCTCTCAGAAACAGTTTCGTCTCCGCAGATTCCTCCCTTCTGAAGGGTGAGGCCCATCGGAGGGGGCGGGTTTCTGCGTCCATCTGAGTCTCTGACCAGTATCGTCTCACCCCCATAGTTCCAGATTACTTCGCCGGATCTCAGTGGAAGGATTCCAGCGAATGCCTCGATCAACGTGGTCTTCCCGGACCCGTTATGCCCCATCACTGCTACTACTTCTCCAGCACCTACATTCACCGATGCTGATTCCAAGACCTTGGATTGTCCTCTGTGTACATCGATTCCCTTTACCTGGGCTAATGGAGGCACGTCCATATTGTGTCGGCGGAGGGCTGTCATATTGAGTGTTGCATATCTACGAATCCCTATTTAGAGCAGACATAGGCGAGGAGCCAATGGCAAGTGAATTTCACAGTTGGCGAGACTTGGAGTCAGTGGATTTCCTGTGGCTCTTCCTCTTGCTTCTTTCAGCGGTTTGGCCATTTATCTCTGCTTACAGGAATAAGACCCCAATGGCACTCGCAATGGTCCTATCACTCCTCCTCGTTCATTTTGTACACTTTGCACTTGATATTTTGGAGGGGAGTTACTTCGAATTCGACCCCCCTAGATTTCTGGGCCTAATTCCAGCCCTTTCCGATGATCCTTCAAACCTTCACAGATTTGTCACTAGTGCTTGGCTTCATGGTGATTTCTTACACGTCCTAAGTAATATCCTAGTCATCGCATTGGCAGGAGTTACTCTGGAGCAAAGACTCGGTACATCGAGATGGTTGGCAGTATATTCTCTGGGTTTTCTTGGAGGGAACATTGCTTGGATTCTGACCCATCCTGACTCAACTTCCACAGTTATCGGCGCCAGTGGGGCCGCTTTTGGGATTCTGGGCGCCTACATGGCTTGCTGGCCAGAGGACAAAATTCTATTCCCAATTATCCTAATCAGACCTTGGCCGATTTGGGTCATAGCATTCATTTACACTGGTTTCGAAGTCGCCAGCATCTATTCGATTCGGACTGGAACTGCAGGAGAGACAAACATAGCCCACATGGCACATTTCGGGGGATTCTTACTATCTTACTTACTAGCTAGACCGATTGCCAAGGGCGCGCCTAGCGAGTTGGGAGTTCCCGGTTCTAACTCACAGGCATCTTCACTAGCGGATGATCTAAGGAAGCAAACTACTGCTAGGATGGGTGACTTGCATAACGATCCATGGGAATCCGCTGGAAAAATCCTTGAAGGAAGGGCTGCAAGAATTCTGAACCGATTGAGGGAGGAGGGGGACGAGTTGGAGACAAGAAGAGCATGGCTAGAAGAGTTAGCTGAGAACACAATCTGCCCGGTTTGTGATGGGGAGATAATTACCATCGATGACAGGGGCGTATGCAGATTGAATTGTTCCCTGTCCCCGGGCCACATTAGGTGGCCATAAGTGCAAATCAGACAGGCACGTACAGGTTGGAGTTATACAGGTCTTGACTTTGGCTCTCTAAGAGAGCCATGGTCAGAGGTCGAGGAAAGTTCTTCCCATTTGCCATCGCGATTTTGGTTTTCTTGCTTGACGTGCCGATAGGGTCGGCACATGTCCCGAGCGTGGAAGATTCGGAATCTACGGTGTTTTTCGGTGACGAAGTTCCTGCCATCGCACCTTTGATTTGTGGAGAAGAAGAATGCCAAAAAGACCGCGATCCAACTCACACGCCTGTGGATTCTAGCCCTCCAGCAATGGATTTCGGCTGGTGGCATGGTTTCTGGTCCGACTCCGACTCTAATGGCTTCGATGACAGGTTGCAACTTATTGTGGCGGGCGAGAGGGAGTCCGTCTCAGTAACTTCAATTGTTGGATCTGATGGCAGAGACACCGTTGCGATAATTGTCCACTATGCATGGCATCCGGGGAAAACCGACATCGATTCGTTAAGGGTGACGATTGAGGAATATGGATGGGAAAAGGAAGGGTCTTGGTTCATGGTAATGGATCACCTAGACGCAATTGTCCTAGATCACGTACCAGTTAGTTCTCTGATCGACATTTGGGGGCTAGATGGGGTCGTCCTTGTCGAGGAGCAGAGCGTCATTGTACCGTACCTAGACAAGGCGACCAAGGGTTCCAAGGTTAGGACCTCTGGAGTCTATGACGAGGCCTTGAGGGGACTGGGGTACCATGGTTCGGGCAAAGTAATCGCAATTCTTGACACTGGAGTCGACAATGAGCACTTCTCACTTGACGATTTCTCGGACAATAACAAGGATAACACAAAGGATCCCGATGACATAGAGGATCCGAAATGGGTCGGAGGTTGCGATGCAACAGGGGTGGGCCAGTCTGGATGCAATGATGAGGACCCAGATGACGGAGACGGACATGGGACTCATGTAGCAGGGATAGCCCTCGGAACAGGAGACTCTAGCCGTATCAATCAGGGATATTCCCCTGGTTCTTATCTGGTTGACGTGAAAGTAATGGAGGACTATGGCGGAGGAAACTCCCAGTCCATTCTGGCAGGAATCCAGTGGGCAATCAACAACAAAGACACTGACTGGGGAAATAATGCATCGAGCAGGGGCATACACGTCCTATCTATGTCATTCGGAAGGGCTAGCTCTGCAGTAGGGGACAGCAACGAAGATGGGTCCTCGGCAGAGGGGAATCTAGTAAATCAGGCCTCAGAGAATGGTTTGGTGTGTGTTGCTGCAATAGGAAATGATGGGGCTAACAACGTTAACTCAGTCGGAGCGGCGGATACCTCAATCACAGTTGGGTGGCTTGATGACAAAAATACCATCGATCGAAGTGACGATTCCATTAGTTCCAATTCCAACTACGGCCCTAGGACTGATGATGAAGACGGGGACTCTTGGGATGAGATGAAGCCATGGGTTGTAGCTCCTGGATCAAATATCAACTCGGCACAGCATGCAGAATCATCGGGCATTATTCCTGGCTCAGAAGTGAATAGAGCTAGTGATGACTACACACAGTTATCGGGGTCCAGCATGTCTACCCCAGCAGTAGCTGGACTTGTAGCAATAATGCTGGAAATTGGTGAAATGCGCAAGATGCCATTCATGGAAGAGGATGAGCCTGGAATAGAAAGATATGAGGCGATCAGAAGTTTTCTCGCAAGTGGCTCTGAGTTCAGGAATGAGTGGTCTGTTGATGATACATGGCAAGACAACAACTGGAACACGAGATATGGTTTCGGGATAATTGACGGGGGCGAAATCGCTAGTGTGATGTTCGACAACACCGGTGGCGGTGGCGGTGGCGGCGGTGGGAACCAGTCCTCTGGGCCCGGTGCAAACCAAGAAGGGCATTGGGTTGAGATTGAAAGTCCCTCAGCTTATGCCTGGCTAGTAGAAGGAAGGGAATACAACCTCAGGGGGCACATCAACGAGCATGGCGAGGACAATGGGACTATCGAAGAAGTTGTGGTAAAGGTCGAGATGGAGTTCAGAGAGTCATCCGACACACCCAAGCAGAAGTCTATTCTGGTAAACTGGTCGAATCCTACCGGAATTACAAACTGGACGGCTCCATTCGAGGTTCCAGACCTCCCAGATGAGTTCACCGACGTCTCGGTCACTGGGATGGTTGCGGCTAGGAATGACATAGGGAGATGGAGCAATACTACTGAGTTCTTCTTTCCAGTAGGCAGGGTGAACATCACACTAGAAGGCCCTAGCGGTCAAGGTGACCTGGAGGGGGTTGTTGAGGTCCATGGCCAGTTCCAGTCGATTGGTAATGCAACAATTCAATGGAGGCTCGATAGCGAAGAGTGGCAGGATGGGCCATATTACCACGACGGGGAGTGGACCATCGAGGACCAGGAAGGGATGAGGCATGCAACTTCTCGGTACAAGGGGGATGGCAGCATCGATCCCGACTATCAGGGTCATGCATATTGCGTACACATGTTCAAAGCGCCCCAGAATTCTGGAAATAGCGTCGACTGCGAGGATGATGATGATGGTTGGACTCAATGGAGCTTCGACTGGGATACTACTCAATACAAGGACGAAGAATACAGAATATCAGTCCGGGTCATTAGCGCTGTCGGGGTGACTTCTGAAGAGATCAGGAGAGTGGTCAGAGTTGACAACGTAGATCCCATGCCGGACTTGGTTTTCGTTAGTAAATCAATTTCTGTACAGGAATTTGGAATTCCGATGCAGGATTCGTACGTTAACACATTCTTGGAAGTCAGGGCCACGATTAGAAACACCGGCGACCAAGCGGCGACGGATGTAGGAGTTATTCTGGAAGAATGGGGTGAGAGGCGCGACGAGTACGTTATTTCGAACATAGATACCGGCCAGTTCGTTGAAGTCGTACTATACTGGAACCCTATGGATTCAGGCGATGCTTTACTATCAATTTCAATCGACCCCCTGAATTCTATTCAAGAGTTGGACGACAACAACAACGAGCTTGTTGGGACTTTCTCGGTTCTTCCGAGGCCTCCTGGGGTCGACCTTGCAATAAGGCCGGGATCAATTTCGGCAGTGACAGTCTCAAGTCCCATTCCAAGGCCCGACGAATCCGCGGTAATCCAAGCTAGGGTGGACAACCTAGGTTCACAGGATGCTGTCGGAGTCTCTGGCACCCTGGAAATAATGACTGATGAGGGCATGTGGGAGTTTGTTGGAAATGCGACTACACCCTTGATTCTGGGCGGCTCCCATTCGATGATTTCTTTTCCCTTTTCACCTAACATCTCCGGGCCACTGGAAGTTAGGGTTAGTGTTGTTCTGGAAAGCGCCGGAGACAATGACTGGTCCAACAATGTAAGGATCAAGACTCTGCTTGTTGACGGCACTACCCTTTCCGGGCCAAGGGATGCTGACCTAAATCCCGGGGAGTCGCCTCTTGCCATAGTTAGCCTTGACAGCGAGGAGGGGGACGACCTACTAATCGCAGAGAAGGATGGAACCCTGCTAATGTACAAACTAACTCAGAGTAAATCATTAATTGAATGCAATAGCGTGATCGAGGAACGATGGTCTGGCGATATAGCAATTGTCGGAACGGATGAAGGTTTTGCTCATATTGTTTGGACGAGGAGATACATGGGGCCAAACTGGTTCCTGATGCAGACCCTAAGTTACTCAACCATCGACTCAAGTTGTAGAATTGCCCCTCCTCAGGACTTGCTTCCGGGGATCCCACTTTCCGATGGCAAGTATTGGGGTATTGACATGGACGTAAGAGATTCCGAGATTCTTGTATCTGGTTATCACAGAGATGTCTTCAGCGGGGGTAGTCTCGATGACGAGACGAAGATATTCCTCATTCATTCAGAAAATCCTCTCTCTTCTGATGACTGGATCCTGCAAAGTGGCATAATAAGAGACATCGATGCTGACCCTAATCAGATTGATTCTCTATCGGTTGAATTCGGGCATGATCAGGCGCATATTCTCTATCAAACAATCAGAAACGACACCACTGGCAAAGACCGACTTGGGGTTTGGTACTCCCATGGGAAGATTGGCCAGGAGACATGGGCATATCGAAAGGCAGTGGGTGATGAGTCGGCCCTTCCAATCCTAACAGTGATCGAAGATGATGATGACGGTGATACTTTGGTTTCACTATGGAGAGAGGGGGACCCTCAGGACTCAGAACTAGTCGTATTCGTGACCGATTCAAATTTCATGACCAAGGGAGGGATGGAGGCGAGGATTCCCGCAAGAGGGATGGCTGGAATCGGCATAGTAGAGTCCGAGAGGGGGATGCAGGTCCTATTCGACCGTGTTGGGGCTAGTGGCCCCCAGGTCGAGTATGGCCTGATTGACGTTGAGGATGGTTGGATTGGGCTCTCTGATGCTTTAGTCAGGGGACAATACAAATCCATGGATAGATCAGAAGATTCGGGAGAGACGATGATGATTGTCTCATCATCGGACGGCTGGCAAATAAGGACCCTGATAGACGATGGTGGCTCCAGACGCGGTGGAAGCCTATCGGACCAACTAAGATCTTCCCTGGGCTTGGACCAAGAGAGTTTCGAGATACTGGTAATTGGCATCGCATTGGCCGTTCTGATACTTGGAATGGTGACCTTGGTCGGACTTTCGGCCCAGGGAGTCAGATGGATGGGGAGGAGAGGATCTATTGACAAGGAGGCTAGCGTAGTAATGGAGGATGACGTAGTAGACATAGTCAGGGAAACTGATCTCTCGGTCGGAGTGGAAGAGGTGGAAATCGTGCAAGATAGTGATGAGGAGGTTGTCGAAAGCGGACGCGATAGCAGGAGGGCAAGGAGGGACAGGAGGAATTCCAGAGAAGATTTGTTGCCTGTTCCGGAGGAGTCCGGGGTCATCCAACCAGTATTGGATATCCCGATGCCTGACTCTCCGATGGCACCTACGATTTCAGGCCAGATTGCTTGCCCGGGATGCGGGAGCAGGTTCACCGCTGAGCCAGGTGCCAAGTCAATGAAATGCCCGATTTGTGGGGCGGGAATTGGGCTCTGAGGTTTGGGATGCCCACAATTCTACTAGCTTCTGCGTCCGAAAGGAGGAGGTCGATGATGTCAGTATTCTCCGAAACTGAGGGGGTAGATGTAAAATTCAGCGTATTGGAGGAGCCGGAACCGGAGCCTTCAACCAGTATTGAGGTTAAGTTGCAAGTCGAGGCATCCTGCATGCACAAGGCTAGAATCGCCGCCTTGGAGAATGATTCCTTTGAGAATGGGGGTCCAGAAATAATAGTGGTTTCTGACACGCTTGTTGAGGATCCCGACGATAGTAGAATCGCATTGGGGAAGCCAGATGGCAGGATTAGTGCGGCTTCGACACTGATTAGGCTCTCTGGCAGGAGGCACAAGGTTTGGTCTTCTACGGCAATCGTCTCCAGGGATGACACCGGCAAGGAAGTTGGACCTGGTTGGCATGCAAAGGTGTGGACGGATTTCTCAATAGTGGAATTTGATGAAATAGATGAGGGTTTACTGGAGGAGTTGATTGCAAGTGAATCGTGGGTTGGCAAGGCTGGAGGATACGATCTGTCTGGAAAGGCTGGTTTAATTTCAAGAGTGGTCAGTGGAGCAGACAAGACAGTCCTCGGTTTCTCTGATCGGGCATTCGACCATATGGAAAAATTACTACTCTAGACGAAGGTTACTCCTCCGAAATTCAATACGAAATCTCGTTGAATCTCGTCGAACCATTCCAGCATTGAAGAGTCAAAGCGAACGGTACATACCTCATGATCGTGGAGTAAGTCGTCTTGAATTCCCTTCAATGTTCCGGGAGCCGCCCCGCAGGAAACACAGGCCCCGTCCAGATCGATTACTAGGGAGAGTGCCCGATTCCCATCGCCCCTGACTTCGATTTCCGCGCTGGAAACGACCAAGGCACCCCCATGTCCTTCCAGGGCTGCCCTAACGGGGCCAAGTCTTGCCATAAGAGCTGGTACCAAAGAGTCGTCTTTGGACTCGAATAATTCAATCAGAGACAACGAAAGAAGTCTTGAGTTCTCTATTGGATCGATTTTTTCCGATATCCGACGTTCTGCCTCTTTCTGCATGGCTTCACTAATCTGGGACCTATACTCGTCCTCGAGATTATCACTAACCCCAGTATCGGAATCCTTGCTCATCTCAATTATGCGAAGGAGCGGATGATTATAGGGTCATCCACCCATGGAAGTAATTGAATACTGAGTTAGTTCCGGTCGTAATAGAGGGGCAACAAATGTCATTGCTGGAAATCAAAGACCTTCATGCTGGCATTGACGGAAATGAAATTCTAAAGGGGATTGATCTGAAGATTGAACCTGGTCAGATTCATGCCATTATGGGGAGGAATGGTAGCGGTAAAACGACAACTGCGAATGTCATAATGGGCCATCCGGACTTCGAGGTGGAGTCGGGTGATGTTTTACTTGAGGGCGAAAGCCTTCTGGAAATGGAATCGTGGGAGAGAGCACGTAAGGGGGTCTTCCTCTCTTTCCAGTACCCTCAAGCGGTTCCTGGCCTCCAGGTTGGAAATTTCCTCAGGAAGTCGGTTGCTAGCATCAGAGGCGAAGAAGAAGCCAAGGGGCCTGAATTCAGGGAGAGGCTGACAAAGGCGATGGAAGCTCTCGATATTCCACGAACATTCATGTCGAGATACGTCAATGATGGGTTCAGCGGAGGTGAAAAGAAGCGCTTTGAGATCCTACAACTGATGCTCCTTAGGCCGCGACTTGCGGTTCTAGATGAGACCGATAGTGGCTTGGACATAGATGGGATCAGGACTGTAGCGCAGGGAGTAAATGCCGCTATCAGGGGTTCTGATTCCGGGGCATTGATTATCACCCACTACTCCAGGATCCTGGAACACGTGCAACCAGATATGGTGCATGTTCTATTGGATGGCAGGATTGTATCGTCTGGAGGGCCCGAACTGGCTACAAAGCTTGAAGAGAAGGGGTACGAATGGCTGAAGTAAGGATGAGGTGTTGAGTTGGACGGAGAAAACGATGCTAGGAGTGCGGTAGGGGAATACAAGGCTGGATGGCATGATTCTGAGAACTCGACGATCAGGTTCGACTTTGGCCTCTCAGAGGAAGTAGTCAGAGAAATCTCCAAACTGAAGAATGAGCCCGAATGGATGACTGAGATTCGAGTTAAGGCATTCAAACACTTCACGAAGAGGCCGATGCCTACGTGGGGGAACATGTCTATGTTGGAGGAGATTGACTTCGACAAGATTTGCTACTACCTCAGATCATCCGATTCTACTGAGAAGGACTGGGACGATGTCCCGGAAGAAATCAGGAACACGTTCGAGAGGCTTGGGATCCCCGAAGCAGAGCAGAAGTGGTTGTCTGGAGTGACCGCTCAGTATGAGTCTGAGGCAGTATACCACAGCATCAGAGAGGACTTGGAAAGCCAAGGAGTGATTTTCCTGGACATGGACAGCGGGCTTAGGGAATATCCAGAATTAGTTAGAAAATGGTTCTGTTCCGTGGTTCCTTACTCTGATAACAAATTCTCTGCCCTAAACACCGCAGTCTGGTCGGGTGGATCGTTCATCTATGTTCCAGAAGGAGTCCATGTTGAGATGCCGGTACAGGCATACTTCCGGATAAATGCGAAGAATATGGGGCAATTCGAGAGGACTCTGATTATTGCAGACAAAGGCAGCAGCATTCACTATGTCGAAGGGTGTACGGCACCCACCTACTCTACTGACTCACTACACTCAGCGGTAGTTGAATTGGTAGCACTTCCGGGATCACACATTCGGTACTCGACTATTCAGAACTGGAGTTCAAATGTTTACAATCTAGTTACAAAGAGGGGGATAGCACATGAAAAAGCCAAGATTGAATGGGTCGATGGAAACATCGGAAGTAAACTCACAATGAAATATCCTGCTGTGATTCTCAAGGGAGAAGGGAGTCATGCAGAAGTAATTTCGGTTGCATATTCCGGAGAAGGTCAACACCAAGACGCAGGGGCCAAAATCCATCACCTAGCATCTAACACAACTAGTAAGATTCTATCAAAAAGCATCAGCAAGAATGGAGGCAGGGGGTCCTACAGGGGAATGGTCACAGTTTCCCCTAAAGCGGACAACTGCAAATTGAATGTGGTCTGTGATGCATTAATTCTCGATGAGGGGAGCAGGTCGGACACATACCCAACAATGGAAGTAGCCAACGCGACTGCAAGGTGCGAACACGAAGCTAGCGTTTCGAAGGTTAGCGATGAGCAATTATTCTATCTGATGAGTCGGGGTCACTCGGAGGAAGAGTCCCTAGCAATGATAGTGAACGGTTTCTTCGAGCCATTCACCAGGGAGTTACCAATGGAATACGCTGTGGAACTCAATCAACTGATGGCTCTTGAGATGGAAGGAAGCATTGGTTGAGGTCGAATTATGGATTCGGCCTCTAGATACCTCAACATGGAGGAGCCAAATAGGGCAGACCATCTTTGGAGGTACACGCCTTGGAAGAGGGTACACCCAACTGGTGACATTTCGGAGATTCCTGAACTAGTGGAGCCGGAAATTAGCCTGGGCATTATTGACGGTTCGGACCTACCTTCTGGAATCGAATTAAAACGAGGTGTTGTAGGGGAGCCAGATTTTTCGAAGAGTAGTGCTTTGACAAATTCGTTCCTCCATGCCTCGGCCAAGTCTTCACAATGGACTTTGACCGTTGAAAGGGGTTTCTCCGCAGAAACGCCAGTAATTCTAGAGGTGAGGACTGGAGATTTACCTTCCGTTGCCCACATTTCATTGGAGATAGGGGAGATGGCAGAGTTTGAGTTGATTACCAGAGTGACTGGTTCCAGTGATTGGTTCGGCCTCCTGAGGACAGGCCAGATTAAAGACGGGGCTGTGATGAATGATGTTGTGATTGGGCTCCTAGATAGGGGCACAATGCTTCGTTCAGACAGTATCGAGATTTGTCGTGATGCTCAGGTCAAGGCGGGAACGGTTTCTTCGGGCTCTGAGAGGACCAAGAGCGACCTTCGATACATAATGACTGAAAATGGCGGGAATATCAAGGTCTTAGGGTCAATACTATCTGCAGATTCAATGCACTTGGACCATCATATAGAGATCCATCATGAAGCACCGGAAACATTCAGCAGACTATCTTGGCACTCAGCTTGCGGAGGCAGGAGCAGGACAATAGGCACTGGGATGCTTACTATCGACGAAGGGTCAAAGGGGGCTGATGCCGCACAGATCTTCCACAACCTTCTGCTCTCCGAATTCGCGGAAGCCGATTCGATTCCAGAACTCGAAGTAATGGAAAATGACGTCGTCGGTTGTGGGCATGGGACTGCGAATGGGCCAATAGACGAAGAGCAGATGTTTTACCTAAAGACTAGGGGTTTCGACGATGAAAGTGCAAAGAGGGCATTGATTGCAGCGTTCCTCAATTCAACTCTCACCGAGATGGGGGGGTCGACTTTGCATGAATGGCTCGTAAGCGAGTTGACCCTACAATTGGAATCCTTAGAAGCGTAGCCTGGGAAATTGATTTATCCCGATTGCTGATGCTAGTGACATGGATAGTGACCATTGCAAGAGTTTTCGCTGTCTATGTGGATTCGAGGGTGATGCCATCCCGATGCGTCAACACATGGAATGCCCTCGTTGCTTCAGAGTGATAGAGGCATGTTGCGAAGGGGTTCCCGAATATCACTAACCTAGCAAAACGTATTGTTTGTTTTTCGATGCTAAATTAGTGAAATCTATGAAGTCGACCATTTCAGAATCAATTGTGGGACAGATGCTTCTGAAAAATGGATTAGTGGAAAGGAGGCATGAAGAAAAGGTCTCCAAGATCCTAGGTGGGGTCGCCTTTGGATATCTGGCACTATGCTTCTTAGCCCCATATTTCCTTCCTTCTGATTCGGTTCCAGAACTATCGGGAAGAGCAAATGCAATCGATTATGCATTCGAAAACAGTTGGGGCAATAGGGGGCATGACGAAGGTGGCTCGGTTGGTCATAACCAGGCTCTGCATGGTGGCAATTTTGCTTGGAGTGAGTTGAATCCGATTTGGGCACTGGCATATGGTTTTGGAGACTTGAATTGTCATCAGAAACACGAGAGATCGTGGGAAATAAATGGCAACCAGATGCCAGTTTGTGCAAGAGACATCGGAATCTTCCTAGGATTCTCCCTAGGTTGCTTGTTCTTCCTCTTAAGGGGGCACAACAGATGGACCGTGCGGGATACGTTCCTTTCAGTTTTCAATGATCAATCCCTATTTGGCATATACGAGAATGACAGGAGGATGTTGGTGATGCTATTCATCATGGGAGTTGGCCTGGTTCCGATGGGGATTGATGGTTCCACTCAAATGCTACTTGACTCATACGAGTCTAACAATCCTCTCAGGATCATCACGGGTTTGGTTTCTGGATTCGTTGGTGGTTGGTGGTTTTGTTCGGCTTTCTCTGCTAGGCCCAGGTTCTTCCAAGATGCTGCCGAAGTCAAACTTCCTGCTGGTTCTAGACTGGTCGTGAAGTAATTTCACTTTCCTAGCCACCAATCCACCAATGACTCGTAATTCTCGGGTGTCGCCCTCCCTTCCACCCCACTCCCCAATACTGACAATCGGCTGATTGTGTCCCTCAGTGCCCTTTCATGCCTTCCCGATTTGACAATCTGTCCCATGAAGAATCGGAGGTGGGTCTTTGGATTTCTAGACTGCCATGTGCTGATTTCCCTACGGAGGGGCCATATTGCCAGAACTAGCCTACCAAAAGGGAGTAACTCCTCCCTCAACTGTGACTTTGGTGCATCCCTCCCCACCAGATTCTTTCGCCTATAGACCCAACCCAATTCTTTGAGAAACTGAATTATCCTCTGGGTGTGCCTCTTGGAAACACAACGAACTGGCCCCATTGATGATCTGAGTTCCGAAATCTCGGCTGAATTGACGAGGGAGAGGGTCCCACAAACTGAGGCCATTGAGTGGTTTAGGATGTTTTTTGGATAGTTATGGCTTTCTTTTTCCATCGATTTGATGGCTTTATTGTGACTCTCCTTGGCTGATTTGAGGACCTTCCATGGAGCTTGTCCATCCAGCCATCCTGACTTGGTCTTCGTTGGTTCTATGCCGATATCTGAAAGTGTACTTTGATTCTGTGTTTCACGAATCATTGCTCTTATCTGAAATTGGTCAACTTTCTCCATTTCGACATTGATTGGGGTTGGCCTACTGTTCATGAATGAACGAATTGCTTCTCTCAGAAGGTTTCGTAGTTGGCTCTGGGTCCCCTCGTTTGAGATCGGACCTAGAATCGCACCCATGTCAAATGGGGTCGGCAATTCCATTTCCCCTGAGAGGAGATGCCTGTACCCATCTCTAATCCTGACCTGTAATTCTGATGTCTCAAAGTACTCTTCTTTGCTAGATAGGCCACGGAGAGTTCCCTTTCTGATTCTCTCCAAGGCTATTTCTGGGTCGCAATCTACCCAAATGCAAAGATCAGGTATCAATGCGGCTGAATTCATCTGAGCGGTCCTCTCCACCCCTATCCCACCAACTATTCCTTGATACACAAGGGAAGAGTGGATATTCCTTCCACTTACTACCGCTCTGCCTTCTTGGAGGCGCGGGAGTATCCACCCGTGAGAGTGGTCAAGCCTATCTGCTGCGAAAAGTCCCGCCTCCTGCTCGGGAGATAGGGTCTGCCTCCTCACTGAGTCTATTGCCAGCCTGCCTAATGCGTGATCCCTCCTAGGTTCGGCTGTAATTTCTACTGATTTGAAGCAGAACTCGGATTGTAGGATTTCGCACACGATCTGTGTTGCCAAGCCCTTTCCGCTGCCATCGCCGCCTTCAATTGAGAACAGATACATACGACTCTCCTGATGCCTAATGGCGGCTACCAGAAAACTGTTCCTTAGACAATGTCACCAATCCCATACCAATCAAAATTAGCAAGGGGCCGATGAAAATCATCCCCCTGCTCCAGAGGCCTAGGAAGGAAAGCCACCAAGATCTCCTGTAGCTATTCCCTCGATAGGCCTCGACACCGCCATAGACCCCCATAAGTCCAAGAAGCAGGGTAATCAATGCAATAGCAGTGGCTATTGAAACCGAAGTAGACTGGTAACTCTCGCCAAGTCTGTCTATTACATTCTCGCCATTTCCCTCGGACATGGTTATAACAATCTGAGTTTCATCTCCAGGAACGAAAAACAGCTTTGTGGTATTGTTCCCGCTATGCGTAAAGGACAGTAGTGCAGGATCTCTGCGAACTTCGAGCAAGGTGAATCTTCCGTCGGAATCTGTGAATGTCTCCTTTCCTGTGGTTTCACCGTCTACGGACAGAAGTCTGACCCTAACCCCTTCAACCGGCTCTCCGCCCGAGTCGTTTCCGACCATTTCAGACATAACTATCCCGGATACGTCAGAATATTCCTCGGACGAGTCTAGAGTTGCTGAGAGTATGTCATCTGGGTTGCCTGAGATTAGCATGACCCCCAGCCATACGCCGAGAATGCTTCCAATGATGATCAAAATGGCACCTGCAACCCTAGTTGACGGTTCTTCGGAGATGTCTTCCAAGAAGTACTCAAGGTCGATACCCCCTTCCTGATCTTCGTCGCCCATGTCATGTCCTAACGAGGGGAGTCCTTGAAGTTGGGCGTTTACGGTGCCTCCTTCTTGCGGGTTGCTCGTAAAATTAAGACTGAGGAAAGAATAGTTGCTAGGATGAACGCCATAGATGTGGACAACAGGGGATCCTCTTTGAGACTCGATTTTCCTTCTGGAGAAATGAAGTTGACCAGATACATCTGAGTCCAGTTCTTTCCAGTAATCCAGAAACCACCCGAATTGTTATCGAATGCTATGCCATTCAATACCTCTTCGTGGCTTTCTCCCTGAATAGAAGTGACAGACGATGGCGATGAGAAGAAGTCTACTTCCCCCGAAGAGCCCGATATCCTAACAATCGTCTCCTCCAACCAAATGTTTGCATATATTTTGTCACCCACGCATTCCAATTCGTTCAGGTTTGAAACAGGAACCCCATCCCAAGTAACCATCATTGTGAAATCTACGTCAAAACTATCCGGGTCTCTGAATGTGAGATCGGATGAGCCATTGGAAGTCACCATGTGCTCCCCATTGTAACAAATTCCCCAGCCCTGTCCTTCGAAACTGAAATTTCCAATTATACTCAAATCTGAGATGTTGAATTCCAATGCCACTCCTGCCCTCCAAGTCAGCATTATGATTGAGTCGCCCCTTACAGTGATTCCTTCTGCAAAGTAAGAGTCATCAACCTCAATCTGCCTGATTATGTCTCCGTTTTGAGAGTCTATCTCGCTAATTCTCGAATGCCCATAAAGTCCAGAACTCTCGAAAATTGAGCTTTCCAGCACTTCTAGACCTTGTGTGAATGAAGATGGATCATGAGGCAGAGTTCGTAAAATCTCAATGTCCCTCTCTTCGGCCCTTTGGTCGTCCACATCTGCCAATGATGGGTGCGAAAGTAGTATGAGGAGCACTGCGATGGGAACGATTGATGGCCTCGTCCCCCTGCCCATGTACGAACGATGCTCCATCGATGTTAAAATAAGTCCTCGAGCAGTTTGGAGCAGACCGGTAAACTAGGTGCTAATGATGAGT
>MDTE01137255.1_pt1 | contig 19390 bp, 15 predicted proteins | sample 811231 | NCBI WGS metagenome assembly MDTE01 (sample SAMN05326651, study PRJNA326480) | marine metagenome | isolation source: seawater | place: Indian Ocean: Red Sea | collected 2010 | reverse complement strand
CCGACGGTGCCGATGATCGATGATCGAGATCGATTCCACCGACCGATCGTTCGTTCGTTCGTCCCTCTCTCTCTCTCTCGCCCCACGCGACGGACCGCTCGCGCGCGCGTCGACGCTCGACGCTTTCGACGATACCGTTCGCCCGCGCGCGTCCGCCGCCTCCGCCGACGACGGCGCGCGAGAGAGTGATGTCGACGGTTTGCGAAATTGTGCACAATTAGGTCCCGAGAGACGACAATCGGCGAGTCATGACTCACGAAGAAGGGACTCTGTACTGGCCCCCTATCCAGAAAAGATATTTTTCAACGCACCCGCGCGCGCGCGTCTCCGTCTGTTGTCTGTTGTCTGTCTATCTATCTCTCCGCTGCGAGCGCGCCGCGAGTGCGCTGCGCTACGAGTTCTCTTCGTCGCGCGGGTCGGTCGCTCGAACGACGTCCACGGTGAACGCGACGGCGGGCGGGTCGCGCGCGGCGACGGCGTCGCTGCGCGCCGCCGACGAAGACGCGGACGTCGCTCGGAGTTCGCCTCGAACGCGCGCGCGCACGCCGAGCGCTCGAAGACCGCCTCGGATGATGCCGGCGTGAAGGGCGAGGTAGGCGCGAACGCGAGGATCGTCGTCGACGGCGGCGGCGGCGGCGGCGGCGTCCGAGGACGCGCGCGCGGCGGAGGACGACGACGCGGAGGCGTCGCTCACGAGTCTCCCACCGCTCGTCCCGCTCGTCCCTCGCCCGCGCGCGCCGCCCACGACCCCTCGCATCGCCCTGAAAGAATCGTCGTGAAACACGAACGTGCCCTTATTGTTCGTCTTGAGCGCGTCGGCTCGTTTCCCGTGCGTCTGCGTCCAAAACTCTTTACACGCGCACATGATGGCGCTCTGTTCGTCCGCGAACGGATCCATCCCGCGCGTCGCGCGCTCGGCGCACCGTTCACCTATTCTCTCACCCGTGCGCGCGAGCGTTTCGCACGCCGCGGCCACGGTGGCGTCGTCGCGGACGTCCGCGCGGACGTGGACATCATCCGCGCGCGCGCTCGCCTCGACGTCATCCCTCTCGCGTCTCGTCCACGCCCGTTCGAGGGCGTCGTTCACCATCTCCACGCACAGATAATCGAACGCGCTCGCCGATACCTCTCGTCGCGTCATCGTCGAGCTCGCGCGTCGCGCGTCGCGCGTCGTCGAGTGACGACGACGATGATGATGACGAATGACGAATGACGCATTCGACGGCACGTCTCTCCCTCCCGAGCGTCCACCTCGGATGAACTCGCTGGAGGACGCGCTCAGATTTCTCGCCCCCGACGAGACCGCGCGCGCGTACCTCGATCGCGCGCTCGCCGAACCGATCGCGAGCGGGATCCCGTGGATGGATGACGACCCCGAGCCGGCGCTTCGCGCGGGGGAACTCATCGAGATCGTCGGCGCCGGGGGGTCGGGGAAGACGGAACTGGCGATCGAGATCGCGGCGCGCGTCGTGCTTCCGCGTCGACGGGACGGGACGCGGTACGGGGGGAGCGAGGCGCGGGTGGTGGTGATCGATTGCGACGGGAAATTCGACCAGTTGCGCGTCCTGCGGGCGCTGAATAGAAACATCACGGATGCGCTGGTGGGGGCGAAGGAAAACGCGCGGGAGCGAGCGCGGGATGAAGTGTACGAGGAGTCCATGTCGAGGTTCACGCTGGTGCGAGCGCACTCGATGGTGGACGTGTTGAAGACGCTGACGGCGCTGGACGCGGCGTGGGCGGGCGAGGTGGAGGCGGCGAAGACGGATGGACGGTTCATGGATGCGGTGGTGACGGGGACGGACGGTGGAGACGAGAGTGGTGGTGGAGTCGGTGGTGGGACGACGACGGTGGGGATGGGATCGACGCAGCGCGTGGTGATTTGTGACAACGTGGCGGCGTTTTATTGGCTCGATAGAGCGTCGAGGAAAGACCACGGGGCGCCGTATAACATTCAGCGCGTCTTCACCGCCGCGGCGAGGTTGTTCAAGCGTTTGTCGAACGCACATCGAGCGGCTGTGTTGGTGACAAAGTCCACGCTCGCCCCGCATAGAGGAGGTGAGTACAAGGATTTTCTTCCGGTGGAGTGGTCGAACGCCGTGACGCAGAGAATTTTGTTGACGCCGTCGACCGAGACGGTCGGGTACGGTGAGTACGCCGGCGTTGCCACGTGGGACGCACCGGCGAAACGTCGTGGAGGTACGTTCACGGTCACCGAGGAGCGGTTGCGTTATTAGTTGAGCGCCACGAAGCGTACGCATACATTCATGTTCTACCGGGACGCCCGAGGCTGAGCGAAACACGCACACAGACACACGCACACAGACACGCACAGACACACGCAGGCGCGCACACGCAGGCGCGCACACGCACACACACTAGACATTAGATAGGCTTAGCTCGTAGCTACATGTTACATTTGCACATTTCTTGTCAACTCGGCGTTGAAATTGTGCGAAGGCCGTGAGTCGTATTACCCAGCTCCTCTCTCTCTCTCTCTCTAACCCTCTTTCTCTCTACACCCTCTCTCTCTCTCTACACCCTCTCTCTCTTTCTCTCTTTCTCTCTCGCCACCCAAGGATACTGTCATCAGTGCTGATGACGACAGTTAATATACACGTTTAGGCGAGAGTGGCGGCGGCGGTGCGAGACTATTCGTCCCAGTGCATATCAAACGGAGACACAGGCGACGCGTTCTCTGTCAATCTCTGCTTTTCATCCGCATAGAGATGCGCGTTGACTTCCGGGACATTGATCGCGAGCGAGTTGAAGTTCTTCGGCTCCTCCTCGACGTAATCCATCGTATCGTCGTCAGCGCACGCCTCCTCCCACATTCTGTGGATCCGCATAACGATGGGATAAATCTGTTGCGGCACAACGTTCGCGACGGTGCGAAGCGCGGGCGGACACAGAGGCTTCAGACCCAAGTTGAGTCGCGCCGTCGCGATCACGGCGGCGGCAACGCGCGACGGCGGCTTATTCGTCAACTCGATGTCGTGCACGCACAGCGAGTACAACTGACACACGAGCTGCCTGAGATCTTCGCGATACCGCGGCGTCCACACCCCGACATCGACTTCATCCTCAGCCGTCGTTCCATTGCACGTCATCGCCAAGAAGGACTCCAAAAAGTGCGCCGGCGTGATGACGCCCAGCTCCCACTTGAGTTCGACGAGCACCGCCAACTCCATCTTTTGAATGATATCCGACGAGTACATGTTCGACGTCCACGCTCGAAGCTTGGCCATCGTCGGCATTCTTTCTTCAATCTCCTCGTACTTCACCGCAATCTGCAAGCAACACAACGCGACGAGATGTAAAGACGTCTTCGGCACGACGGTTTTAGAGAGCACTCGGTCCTGCGCGCGTCAAAAAGTCGAGTCAGTCAGTCACGGCTCTCTCTCCCTCTCCCTCTCTCTCTCTCCCCCTCACTCACACCACCACTTCACACCATCCACGACGCGTCACCGCTTCGAAATTCGCGCGAAACACCCCCCCAATCTCCTCGCGCCGAGGGACACACAAACCCCCCTCCTCGAGGTGACAGTTACGGCGACCGACCGGTCCGGTCCGGTCGGTCGCCGCCGCGCGCGATCGATCGATCGTCTCCGAAGACGCACCGTGTACGCGATCGCCACGTCCGCCGTCGTCGGCCCGTATCGCTCGCCCGCGCAGACGTCCAAGATCCATTCCACCAATTCCCCTCGATACGGCGCGTGATGCGCGCGGCCGACGTCCACGGTCACCACGGCGTCTCTCCCGCGCGCGCGCTCGCGCGCCAGGAGCGTCGCGCACACGTCGGCGTGTAATTCAAACCCGTCCGGGCGCGCGACGTCCGCGTTCGCCTCCGCGAGCGCGCGCAGGGCGTCGAGAGAAATTTTCTCTTCACCGTTCACGCATCGTCTCGCGTCTTCGCGAGTCGCGTCGTCGTCGGGAATCGGCGACGATCGATCATCGTGACACCGCGCGCCATCCCCCGCGATCGTGCGCGCCGAGCAATCGGTGCTGAAGGAGTGTCGACGCTTGGCGGCGACGTCGTCGTCGTCGCCGTCGTCGCTCACGCTTCGCGCGCGAGACGAGATCGGTATCGTCTCGGTCGGGGCCGTCATCATCGTCGTCGTCGTCGTCGTCCTCGCGCGCGCGTTCGCGCCCTCTCCGTCACCTCGACGCGTCGACGCGGGAAAACGCGCGCGCGGGGCGCGCGATACTGAATCGGTGGGATCGATCCGCGGTAACGCCGGTGTCGAACGACCTCCGTCCCCTCTCGCGACGACGCGACGAGGGGGAGAGGAGGAAGAAAATAAAGAGCCGCGCGATCGACGCCGCGTGTCGCTCTGTCGCTCGTCGCGTCGCGCGCGCGCGCGCGCGTCCGACCATCCATCCATCGCGACCGCCCGCGCGTCCGAGCGGTCGGTCGTTCCGAATGTCCGTTCGTTTCACCACCGATCGCCGCGGTGTCGTACTTACGGCGAGTTCGAGGACGTCGGGCGTTGTTACCGTGTGCGAGAGTGGTGTTTTTCGATTGATGGGATACGTTTGAACGGTATACGTACACAAAACCATCTCCGGGCGACGTTTGGATACACCGTGTCACTTGGCGATGGTGTCGACACCCCGGGGGGGACTCACGACGAGTGGTGATTCGAGAAAATCAATCTCGACCACCCGCACGCGGAAATCGCGCGCGCGCGGGGACGCGTATTCCCGCGATCGCGCGCCCCAAGCGTCGCGCGAGGGGGGGGCTAGGAAAAATAGAAAAAATATCTTCGCGCGTCCGACGTGGAAAAGGCGACCGACCGGTCGCGCGCGCGCGCGCGATCGCGATCGCGCGGGCCTCGTCCTGGGTGCGTGCGCGCTGGGCGGGATGGACGAGGTGGACGGGGTGGGGTGGACGGTCGAGAATGCGCACGCGCTCGTCGCGCGCGCGACGGCGACGACGGCGACGACGGTGACGACGGCGACGACCGCGAGCGAAGGAAATATCTTCTCCCGGACGCGTCGAGTCGTCCTCCGACGGATCATCGCGCGCGCGCGCGAGCGACCGATGTTTTTGTATGTGATGGCATGCGTTTACAAGTACGTATTGTGTCAATTATTAAGTCTATGTATGGTGAAAAAAATTGTGAAAATATGTCGTCACACCGACGCGTCGCGCGCGAGAGTGTCTCGGTTGTTCTCGCTTTTTCTATGATCTTTTTTGAATGGAGCGTTTTTTTCGCGCGAGAGGGTTTAGGGTATATGTCGTTCGTGATATGTACATAGATCTTCGTTTTAATATCTGTGTACGATATATAATACCATACAAAAGAGATTTGACGCCTATCTATATGGGTGTTGGCAAAAGATGCGCGCACCGGCGGGCGACGCGACGCGACGAGACGCCGTCCGCAGACGCGCGCGCGGTGCGAGAGGAGACGCGCGGTGCGGGAGGGTGTCGTGGACGTCGTCGTCCTCAGCGTTGTCCGCGCGCTCGCTCGAGGAGAGAGAACTCGCGCATTCATTCATTCATTCATTCGAGCGCGACGCGATCGACCATGAAGTGTTGCGCGAGAGGACGCGCGGATGGACGTTCGGAGACGTCTTCGGACGCGGGAGACGCGTCGGCGACGATGTCAGAGAGCGAACGGTTCGATGGCGCCGAACGTGGGATCGCGTCCGACGAGGAGGACGCGCGGTGGGACGAGGCGCGAGGACGCGGCGACTCGGAGGTTGGCGACGAGGGCGACGAGGGGGAGAGGTCGAGGCGACGAAGCCCGTGGGATCGCGCCGGAGACGAGTACGATGATGACGGTGGAAGCGCGTCGCCGACGCATAGCACGTTCGGGAGGGACAGCGAACGGAGACGAAGGATGCGGAAGACGTCTAAATTAGTGGCGGAGCGTTTGGGCGGCGCGGCGAGCGACGAGAGCGACGACGACGAGTTCGCGGGGGGATTAGAGCGCGCGCGGAGCGCGGCGTTGGATGAAGAACAAGGATTTGGATTCATCACCCGGGGCGACGTGGAGAGGCGGCGAGAAGAGCGCGCGAGGGCGAAACGGGAGGAGGAGGAGGAGCGTCGGAGACGCGAGGAGGCCAAGGAGGCGAAACGCGCCAAGAGGGAACGAAGACGCGCGGCGAAGAAGCGCGAGCGCGAGCTCGTGGAGGAGAGCGAGACGGCCTCTCTCTTAGATGGAACCGCAAAGCCACGCGTGCGTCGATTCATCGGCTTGAAAGTGTCGACGGTCAAGTACGCCGCGGTGGCGGTGTCCGCCGTCGTGGCGTGCGGTGTCGGCGCCGTGCTCTACTCGGGTGGGTCGACGAAATCGGGAACGATGGAGATTAGAAGCGGGGAAGACACGTTAAAGACGGCCGACCCCACGTTACAGCCGCTCAAAGCGACGACGGATCGAATTCTCAAGGGGATGAAGGAGCGTGTGACTGGGAAAAAGTCTTCGGATGCGGAGACGAAGAGCGCCGGCGAGAGTGTGGATGCGGATAAGGATTCCTTAAAGACGAAAAAGTCTTCCAAGGGAATGAAGAGCAAAGACGACGACGAGGATGACGACGGTGGCGAGAAGAAGAAGAAGAAGAAAAGGTCCGCCGCGGACGACGACGAGGAGGGCGCCGACGCCGCCGACGACATCGCCGATGGCGACATCGACGACGACGACGACGACGACGACGCCAAGTCGAGCCACGATAAAAAGAAAAAGTCGCAAAAGAAATCCAGGCGCGAAGCATCCCTCGGGGTCGTGCCCATGGTCGCCGAGGACGATAGCATCAAAGCCTCCTCATCGTGCGCTCCGGTGCACGTGAAGTCCAGGCACGGCGTGTTTCGCCAGTACAACAAGGCGTGCATGGGCGACGAGGAGCGACCGCTCGGATGCGACGCTAAATCGAGCGAGGGATGTCAGAGCTGTTTCATCGACGGATCCGCCGCCGCGACGCAAGTCAAGTCGTACGCGCGATGTTCTCACCACGTTTGCGACGCGTACGACGTGAAAGGATGCGATCCGAATCCGAACGAACGCGTCGTCGAAGAGGAGAGCTCTTCGGGCACGGAAAAAGATCGTCTGGGCAGCCCCAAACGCGCCCCCACCGTCCCTCGACGACAGAAAATGTTCGCCAATCCGGCGTCGACGCCCGACGCCGACGCGGAGACGGAGGTGTGTCTTCCGAATTTAGAGGACGCCAAGCGCGGTATTTTCCAATACTCGGAGCGTTACTGTCGCACGCTCGGCCATACCGACGTCGATTATTCCGGGTGCATTTCCGTCGGAAAGTCCTCGTGCAGAATGTGCGTGACGAAGAGCGCGCGGAGTTCCTCCGCCGCCTTCTCCGTCTGTCCTCGCGCCGTGTGCGAGCACCACGATTTACTCTATCAACAGTGTCTCGAGGACGCCGAAAATTAAATTGTAATCAAAGAAAATTAAATTGTAATCAAAGCGCCGAGGCGTCCCGCGCTCGACCGACGACATCGCGCGAACGCGCGATCGATCGCCGTCGTCCCGGACCGGTCAACCAGGTGACCGACCGACCGCGCCCGCACTCTTTCGCCCGCCATGCCCGCGGACGCGCGCGCGAGCGCCGCCGCGGACGCGCGAGCGCCGAGAGAGATGCGTCACTTCATCGCGCGCGCGCGGGAAATCGCGCGCATCGCGCCCACGGTGGCGTATTATTGTCGAATGCGCGCCGTGGAGACGGGCATGCGAATGCGCCCGCGTCCCGACGACGCGCTTCGCGCTGTGTTGGACGTGTTAGAGGTACGCGCGGGAGACGAAGGGTGAACGCACGATGGACTGACCTCGACGGCCGCGCGCGCGCAGCGAACGAAACGGTCGACGCCGTTATCCGGGGACGTTCTCGTGGATTACTCCACCTGTCGAAAATTCGCGCTCGAGGTGTACGACCGCGCCGATCGCGCCGATCGCGCGGGGAAGCGAACCAAGGACACCGTCGAGGCCTTCAGCGCGGCGTCGACGTTTTTGCGAGCGCTCGAACACTTCGAGGAACTGCCAGAGGAGAGGCGAGTGACGCGGGACGAGGATTGCTCGCGAAGGCGAGAGTTCGCCGAGTGGCGCAGTTTTGATTTGATGCAGGCGATGCAATTGGGACGAAAACCGACCGAGTTGAAGACTCTGAGCGATCCCGCGCCGCCGGCGGTGGTTTCGGAGAGGAACGAACCGGTGGTGGCGCCGCCGCCGGTGCGGCGGTCGTCGTCCTCGGCGGCGGCGGCGGCGGCGGCGGCTCCGTCTTCGCCTCCCGCGCCTCCTCCTCCTCCGCCTCCGCCCGTCGAGGAGACGCGCGAGTCGCCCGTGGACGCCTCAACGTCGAGCGCGGGGACGGATGTCGAGCAAAGTATCGTAGAGTCAGAATCCGAGACGAAGCCGCCGGCGCCGAGCGCGCCTCCGCCGCCTCCGCCTCCCGCGGATGAGGTTTCGGAAAAGATGGAAGCGCTCGACGTGAACGAGACGAGCGCATTGGATGAAGACGCGAGCGAGGAGGCGCGATCGAACGTCGAGGACGAGACGAAAGAGGAGGAGTAGAGCGTAGAAGGAATTTGTTTGAATGAACTATTACATTTGCTGAGACGGCCGCGCTTAAAGGTAGAAGTCGCGCTGTCTCGATTCGCCGCCAACTTCCTTCAATTTCGCCAAAATCTTGGAGAAGTACTCTTCTAAATATTCCTCGAGCGTCGTCACCTCGTCCTCGCTCATCCCCAAAATCTTGTACGTCTCCGTCATGTCGGCTTCGAACTTGATTCCGCTCGCCAACACTTCCGCGAACGCCAAGCGGTCACTCGCCGAGCTGGTCCACTGGAAGAAGCGAGTGACCGCGCGCGTGAGCTTCAACAAAGCGACCGGCACCTTGGAAACCTTGGCTTCCGCGCCACCGAGCTTTTCGCACAACGCGATGACTTCGCGAACGCTGTACGATTTGGGTCCGGCGAGCGTCATCACCTTGTTCGCCGCCTCCTCTCTACGGACCGCGGCGAGGGTCATCTTCGCCACGTCTTGCGTGTCCAAGTACGCCGTCTTCGTGTCGTCATCCGTACCCCAGAGCGGTTGTTCCTCGAGAACCGGGACGGCGTATCCCGCGATGAGCGGCTGCATGAAACCGCACAACCGAAGCACCGTGTAATCCATCCCACTCACCTTCAAGTACTCCTCCACCGCGTACTTCATGTTCATCAACGGAACTTCTCTGTGCTTATCGCATTGATCGATCGAGTAGAACACGTATCGCGAGATGCCCATGGCCGCCGCGGTTTGAATGGTCGCCACCTTCGCCTCCCAGTCGATCGCGTACGAATCTTCCTCCGGTCTCGCCGTCGACGCGTCGATCACCGTGTGCACGCCCACGAACGCCGGTGGCAACGTCTCTGGTTTCGTCAAATCCGCCGATACCGTCGTCGCCCCCCAATCACGCAAGAAATCCGCCGGGTTCAGTCTCGGTCGCACCAAGCACCGGACGTCGTAGCCCTCATCCAGGGCTCGTCGCACCACCTGTCTTCCGAGCGTCCCCGTGGCGCCGATGACGAGCATGGACGTCTTCTTCACCGGCGTACCGGCGGGTTCGGCCGCGGTTTCGACCTCGTCGTCGCCGTCCTCGGCGCGCGCGCGCGTCGCGCGTCGCGCGCGACGCGCGTCGGTCGGCGACGCTTTTCGGGACCGCGCGCGCGGGACGCCGGTGATGGACGTCGCGCCGAGCGCGCGCGCGTGAGAGATGGACGCGAACATGACGCGGGCGACGCGGAGTTCCGTTCGCTCGGTCGAGGGGGCGGAGGAGACGCGAGGCGTCGACTGGCGAGCGCGACGAACGGGGCGCGATGGATGCGATCGAGGATAGACGTCGACGTCATTGGCGCCACTCGTACATGGTTGTATGCATCGTCTTAAAAAATACACAGTATAGGATCTAACGTCCGAAGAAATGTTTATATGTGGTCGTGACTCGAGGACGCGGAACGACGACTCAGAGCATGTCCTCGGCGGCGTCGAAGGTGCCGGACGAACGAGGGAGATCGTTCGGTCGTCTCATCGCGCGATTCGTGGGCGGTGGCGACGGATTGGGCGACGATCGAGGTCGGCGGTCGTCTCTGCGCGGCGGTTCGCCGCCGCGAGGGAAACGATCGGCGGGCGGGGACGCCGCGGCGCTCGCGCGACGCGTGGGGGGTTCCCAGTACGCGTCCACGGTTTCGAACTCGCGCTCGGTGCGTCGGGTGTCGCGAACGACCCAATCGCTGAACCCGGGACGGTCGCCGTAGCCTCCGTCGACGTCGCGGCGCTCGTACGGCTGCGTCGGTCGAACGAGCGGAATACCCTCTCGTCTCGCGCGAGGTCGCTCGTACGCCGATCGCATCGCTGGTGCGCGCTCGTCTCCGCGTCGTCGGTCCGAGTACGCCGCGTACTCATCCGCGACGCGTCGAGATCGAGCCGCCCGCTCGGCGTACTCGCCGTAGTAGGCGTCGGCGTAATACTCGTCTCCGTACATCTCCTCCTCCTCCCACGGCGGCGCGGTGAGCGCGAGTCGCTGCAACACGCTCACACTGAGCTGTTCGACTCGACTCTCCGCGTCTTCGGCGACGAGAATGCGCTCTTGTCCGCATTCGATGACCTCGGCCACGTCCACGGCGTACGTGGACACCACGCCCTCCGGCACCGTGGGCACGCCCCACGCGTCCACGATCAATCTCGCGATCGCCCCGTCCTCGGGATCGAACTCAAAATCCCTCACTCGACCGATGAATTGTCCGCTCTCGGTGAGGACGTCTTTTCCCACCACCTGCGAGTACCCGTACGCGCTCCATCGCTGCTCGACGGCGTCCTCGTCGTGCACCAAAATCACATCCCCGACTTGCCTCAACGACTCCAACAACACGTGATCCACCGTTCCGACGAACGCGTTCTGTCGCACGTCCAGCGCCACGACTTCCCACTCGTCCGTGTCCACCCAAAGCTCCGTCGCGACGCCCAACCGCGATCCGCTCGTGCGCGTCACGACGAGCTTGTTCAGAATCAATCCCCGCGTGAGTAAAATCTCCTCTCGTCTCGCCGCGCCTCGGCGCTCGTCTCGACCTCGCGCGCGCGTCCGCGACGTCGACGCGTACGTCCCGTTCGCCCTCCTCGTCGTCCCGCCGTCGCCCGTCCCGCCTCGTCGTCCGTCGTCGTCGCGCCCGTTCGGGACGAATCGTCCGTTCGCCCTCGACGTCGTCGCTCGTCCGCCGTCCCTCGCGCGCGCGCGCGTCTCGCGCGCGTCGCCGTCCACCTCGCGCGCGCTCACGACGCGCGCGCGCCCGTCGCTCGACGCTTTCGCGTCGTCTTCCCTCGCCCCTCGCCCCGCGTCGCTCGCGCGCGCGCCGCGCGCCGCCGCGAGGGGGCGCCGAGGCCGTCTCTCTCGCGCGACGCGAGTCACGTTCGGCGCTCGACGCGACGCGAGCGCGCGCGAAGAATTCATCGCCATCGTTCGCCGCGTCGCCGTGCCTCGCGGACGCTCGCGCGCGGCGACGTGCGAGGTCGCGAGACGCGCGCGGCGCGGTTTCGGGCGCATTGGGCGCGTGTTTATCACCATTGGATATCGTTATCTAATAGATTAGAATACTGTATAGTACGAGTCGTAGGTCCGAGTGAAGAACAAATCTGATGAGCGTTTCGAGCGTTTTCGCGCGGTGACGACCCGCACACGGCGTCGGTCGATCGTCGACGCGCGAGCGAGGCGCGCGCGGATCGGGGACGAGCGATGAGCGAGGGTACTTTCGCGCCGTTTTTCCGCGTCGCCGGGTCGGGATACGCCATCGACGAGAAAGGGACGCCCGAGTATAATCAATTGCGGTACGGGTGGCAGAGCCAGTGGCGCGTCGAGGACGACGAGCTCGAGCGACACCTGCGCTCGAAGAATCCGTGCGTCGTCTACGATCTACCGCGTCGTCGACGAAACGCGGCGGACGTCGTCGCGGCGTGCGAGGCGGAGGTGAAACACAAGATCAAGAGGTGTTTCATTCCCGAGGGCGAGAGTTTCGCCATTCTGACGTGCGCGTCGGAGGAGGACGCCGCGGCGCTGTGCGAGCGAGGCGTGCGCTTCGACGACGACGACGACGACGACGACGACGACGACGATGAAAACGAAGAGACCACATCGCGCGCTCGCGAGAACGACGACGCGCGCGAGCGTTCCGATGCATCGAGGACGTGTCCCGTGGAGGCGCTTCGCGTGCCGGGACCGGCGGTGACGGCGTGGCGACGACGCCTTCGAGGTGAGGACGCGCGCGCGTGATTCCCCACCGCGCTCGTTCGCGAGAGGATTGTAATGCAAAGCGCGCGAATCACCCCTCGCTTCGTCGCGTCGTCGCGCGTTCGCGACGACGTCGTCGCGTATCGTCGCGTGTATACGATTCGACGAGTCATGACTCAATACAGAGTCCCACACACCGTCGACGTCATATCCATTCGCCCATCCCGTCCCGCGCGACTCGAACGCGCATCCCGCGACGCGTCGTCGTCGACGACGACCGCGCGCGACACCATCCGCGCGTTCGCGACTTCTCGCGCGTTCCCATGTCTCTCGCGCGCGCGTCCGCGCGCGATGTCGCGAGACCGCGCGCGATGAAACGATCGGGACGCGCGACCGCGACGAGCAAGACGCGCGCGATGAACGCGTCGACGTCCTCGTCCGAGACCGTGTCCCCGCTCGATCGCGCTCTGGAAGAGCTGCGCGCTCGCGCGGAGACGCTCGTGCCCGAGGAGGCGAAGAAAGCGGCGATGAGGACGGCGTACGCGTCCTCGGCGGGATTGCGTTTCGCGTTCTTCTTGGCCCAAAGCGTCGCCGTCTCGCGAGAGACGGACGGGAGGGATCTGGACGTCGTCGCGATCGGTTCGGCGGTGGCGAGGGTGATGATGAAGGAGGATGGAGAGAGCGAAGGGGCGAGACCGATCGTGAGGAAGACGATGGATGGGAACGACATGTCGGAGACGCGAGCGCGAGAGGTGAGCGCGTTTTTGGAACAGCACATGGGGGCCATCTTGGACGTGTTCAAGAGTGAGTCGGAGTACGTGGAGAGGGGTGTGTATAAGTTTCCGTACGATATGGACCCGACGACGGCGCCGGCGTCGCAGTGGAATCCGGTGGCGGTGAGCGCGTTGGCGAGAGCGAACGCGCGAGACCAACGCGTCGTGGCGGAACGAAGAAACGCGAAGAATGGGCAAGAATTGCGCGAGAGTTACCTCGCCGATCCGAAGAGGTATCCGGATTACTACTTGCAAAACTTTCACTACCAAACGGACGGGTGGTTGAGCGCGCAGAGTGCGAGACTGTACGATTTCCAAGTCGAGATGCTCTTCTTGGGATCGGCCGACGCGATGCGTCGTCGCGCGTTGCCGTACATCGCGGATTTCATGCGCAACCGCGACGCGAGCGCGACGAAGCACTTAGACGTCGCCTCCGGTACCGGTCGTTTCCTCTCCTTCGTGCGAGACAACCACCCGGAACTCAAGAGCACGGCGCTCGAGCTTTCGCCGCACTACCTCGAGGCGACTCGCAAGCTCAACAAGCGCTTCGAGGGCAAGGGTGGTAGCCTTCGACTCGTCGAAGCGAACGCCGAAGACATGCCTCTCGAGGACGACGAGTTCGACATGATCACGAACGTGTATTTATTCCACGAGCTCCCGCGAGCCGTGCGCTCCACCGTCGCCAAGGAGATGGCGCGCGTTCTCAAACCGGGCGGCAAGTTGTTCTTCGTCGATAGCGTTCAACTCGGCGACGGCAAGGAGAACGGCATGGAGGACGCGTTCGAGCTCGCCCTCGATCGTTTCCCGGCGTTCAACCACGAGCCGTACTACAAGGATTACGCGGCGACCAACTTGGTCGAGCTCTTCGAGGAGGCCGGTCTTCGACACGAAGCCACCGCCACCGCGTGGGTCTCAAAGACCATGGTCTTCTCCAAACCGTTCGACGGTCAAGAAAATCAAAACGCGTCCAGCGCCGCGGCCGTCGAACCGACCGCGGTCGTCGTGGAAGACGCGGTGGAAGAGACCCCGGCGAACGAAACCGTCGAGGCCGTCGTCGTCGAGTCCGCCCCGGAGGAGGACGAACCGGAAATCGGGACTCGCAAGTTTTAAGTACATTCCACGCGCGCTGTATTTATTCACGTAATAAAAAGCACTGGGTTTTAATTTTACTACAGTACAAGAATCAATCTATCATCAACGAGCGTTGTACGCGTCCAAGCTCCACGCGATCCACTCCTCGTTGAAGTGTCCGACGAACGCTGCGAGGCCGACGACGGCGACGACGTTCTCCACTACGCCCGGACCCTTGCGACCACCGAGCGCGAATCTGTGATTCGCGGCGTCCGTGTACCCTCTGGACGTCACGGCATCGCTGATGGCGGCGGCGTTGGCGAAGAGTGAATCCAACAGACGGCTCAGCAATCTACCGAACACGTCCGCGCTCCCGCGCCATCCGAGCGCGCGCCAGTCCACGTCGCGCGCGGCTAATCCTAAACTCAAGTTTCTCACCTCTTCGAACACGATGGACGTGAATCTCAGCGATAACAACAGACTGAACATGATCTCCTCCACCGGCACTCGAAGCGCTCGAAGCGGCGTGAGATACCATCGCAATCCGGCGGCCATGGCCTCGGGCGTCGTGACGCACAGCGCCAAGTGCGCGCTCTGCAACACCGTAAACGTCATCGCCGACGACGTCACCGCCAGGTTCACCCCCTTTTTCGTCAACTGCAACGGTCCCAAATGAAACAACACGTACCTATACGAACTCACCAATTCCGGCACTCCCTCCAATCCCTCTAAACTCGCCGGCGGTTCCCTCGCCGAGACGACGGGCGCGACGGAATCCGCCCCGAGCGCCACCGCGACGAAAAATATCCCACACACCGTCATCAACGACCGCAACTGCGGTCTCCACACTCGTTTCGGCAGCGACACCACCGTGACCAACGTCACGCACGCGCACGTCATCAATTTATCCTCCGTCGTCCCGCTCGCCGGGAGCGCCAAGAGCGCGCCCAACCACGCCTGTTTCACCCTCGCGTCCGTTCGGTGCAACGGCGACGTCGGGGAGCTGACGAACGCGCCTATGGGCACCGCGGGAAGGTCCAGAAATTTCGTCAGCGCGCGCTGCGCCACCGGAGGCGCTCGCTCGGGACCGCGTTCCCCACGGCTCGCGTCGCATCGCGTCTCTCTCGAGCGCGGGGGATGAAATCGTCGACGACGCCCCGTTCGTCGTCTCGCGTCTCCCGCGACGGGCGCCGATCGATGACGCGAACGCGTCTCCGTCGCGCGCGCGATGCGGCGATGCGGCGCGGACGTCGACGGCGTCGTCGCGCGCATGGGCGCGTCGACGTGTGATGATTTCGAATCATCCACACACGCGCGCGCGCGCGTCATGCGTCCTCCTCCCGCGCCCGCGCGCGCGCGCGGGAGCGGGAACGACGTCGAGGGAATCATCGCCACCGCGTGCGACGCCGCGCGGGCGAAGAGGTGCGTCTCGCGGCGAAGAGGGCGTCCGCGCGCGCGATCGCGTCCCGAACGCCTCGAGGAGTGACCCGAGCTCGACGCCCTCGCTGACCGCGCGCGCGCTCGCGCAGGGACATCGTTCGATTGGGATACCTGGAGGACGATCGCGTCGACGCGTTCGCGCCGTCGACGTCGACCGGAGACGATGGGAGACATCCACCGTTGGTGCACAGAGGCTATTGGGCGAGGACGGCGGCGGTGCGGGCGCTGACGAACGCGTTCGCGTCCTCTGTCGACGCGAGGGAGACGTTTAACGTCGTCAACGTCGGGTGTGGGTACGATACCATCGGTTTGTACGTGTTGGATCGTCACGCGAACGCGAGGGTGGTGGAATTGGATCACGAGGCGGTGGCGACGACGCGGCGGAGAAAAACGAGCGAGGCGGAGACACAGGCGCGGGGGGACGCGTACGCGGTCGTCGGATGTGATATCAGGGATGTGGAGGCGTTGCGGCGCGCGTTTGATGAATTACCGCGTGCGTTTGATTGGTCCGCGCCGACGTTGGTGATCGCGGAGTGCGTGTTGGCGTATTTACCGCCCGGGAAATCCGTCGACGTCGTGAAATTTTTTGGCGACCGCGCGCGGCGAGGCGCGTTCGTCGCCTACGACCCGATCGAACCGGACGACGCGTTCGGGAGACAGATGATGCGCAACGTCGAGAGTCGTGGATGCGCGTTCGCGGGCATTCGAGACGCACCGACCGTCGACGGCGCGCGCGAGAGATTTCTCGCCAACGGATGGCGCCGCGCCGTCGCGCTCGACATGAATGAAACCTACGCCAGACTCGATCCCGTCGAGCGCGCGCGCGTCGAGCGCATCGAGCGATTTGACGAGTTCGAGGAGTGGACGCTCATCATGTCCCACTATTGCGTGTCGTACGGCGTCAACGACGACGTCTCGGACGGATTTCTAGTCGATTTCAATCTGTAATTCTACGTTAGAGTCCATTCTTCTCTTCGCTCTCCTTGTTGCGCGCGGCGGCGGGGGCGTGTAATCGTTCGAGCTGTTCTAAACGCCGCTCGGCCCACGTCGCGTCGAACCGCTGCACGCGCACGAACCCAGCCTCCCCGGCGCTCGCGAGCCACCACTCATCGCTCGGCGCTCTCGACCATCGCGCGCGGTGTTGCGCCGTCGTCGGCGCGTCTCGCGAGCCCGGCGCCGCCGCCGCGCCTCGCGGAAACGCATCCTCTCGCGCGCTCGCGTCGTCCGCGCCCGGAACGATGAATTCGAAACGCGTCGGTGGGTCCACGGGATTCGCGCGCGTCGTCGTCGCGTTCGTCTCGTCGTCGCTCGCGCGAAGGCCCGCGCACGGCTCGAACGCGGGCCGAGACGCCGCGCGAAGGCGTTTCCCCACAAAGCGGAGCGGCGACACGGCGACGACGCCGTTTGACGACGCGCACGCCACCATGGCGGCGGCGCACCGTGGATTCGAGCTCGCGCGGGCGTCTATGCCCCACGGGGCGCCGCGACCGGGCATCTGGTACGTCGACGTCGGTTGCGCGCCGTCGTCGTCCGCGTCGGCGACGAGATCAAACTGTTGAATCAAAGATTTGGAGGCGGCGGCGGCGGACGTCGCCGATCGAAGCGATTTCGCGCTCGATCGATCGGAGGTCTCCATCCCGGCGACGAGAGAACCTCGAGGTAACCACGCCATGTCTAAAATCCACGGCGCGCCGCGCTCGAAGACGTCGCCGAGGGGCGCGAACGGGGCGCGTAAATCCAAGACGTGCGGTTTCGCCGCGTTGTCCGCGCCGGCGGCGAAGACGTTGGCGCACACGGATGCGTCCTCGGGGTGCTCTAACGGTGGCCACCGAACGACTCGACACGGACCCGATTGCGCGGCGGCGGTGATGACGAATTTCGGGTACGTCGGCGCGGTTCCGCGCGCGTCGGCGTCGACGTCCCACACGCAGACGCGCCCGCTCGAGTATCCCGCCGCCAGGCGTCCCGGAACAGCGGCGTTCCAATCCACGCACAGAGGCGCGCCGTAGTCCTCAGGAACGACCCCCGCGAACGACACGTTCGCTCTCCGCGTCCTCGGCGTCGAAGGACTCCATCTCGGCACCGTCCACACCTCGACCCTCGAGTCGCCCAGACTCACCGCCAACCGTCCGAGCGCGCCGTCCCCGTCCCCGTCGTCGTCCCCGTCTTCGTCCACCGAACGCACTTCCGGCGCCCACCTCGCGTCCGTGACGCACCCACCGTTCCCCAACAGCATAACCTCCATCTCCGGTCCACCCTCGTCGCGCACGCGCCAAATCTGCGCGCCGACCTCCCCTCGACACGTCCCCGCCGCGCGCGCGGCGTGCGCGTGGTGTCCCTCGCCCCTCGCCGCCACCGCGAACACGCGCTCGCTCCGGTGCCAATCGAGCGCCCACACCGATCCACCGACGTAGCACGCGTGATCCTCTCGCACGAATCCGTCGCTCGCGCGATGCTCGGCGCTGGACGCGTCGCGAGCGCGCGCGCGCACGCGTTTGGTTTCAAACAATGCGAAACGAATCGTCGTCGTCTCGTCGTCCTCCGTCGCGAACGTCGTCGAGGCGACGGGCGGGGACGTCGCGCGAAGCGCGTGGGACATGTCGGCGCGCGAGGGAGAGTCGTCGCCGCGCGTCTCGAGACGCGGCGGCGATGGGCGTCTCGACCGAGAACGACAGTGTCTGGCGTGAAGATGGGCGCCGAGCGTCGAGTCGACGTGCTCGCGGGAGAGGTGCGCGATGACGACGCGATGACGACGCGAGGCGCGCGCGGAAAGGCGACGCGCGCGAGGAGGACGGGGGATGACTGACGATGGCGCGCGCGCGCGACGCAGGTGACGGTTCGATTGGATTTTAACGAGAAATCACTTCACGCGCGAGCGCCTCGCACGTCGTCGCTCGGCGCGTTTCTCGCCCGCGAGGACGTCAAGACGAAGCTCGTGACCGCGCTCGGCGCGCCCGAGGATTTCGACGCGCTCGAGGCGAGCGACGCGGCGTTCGGGGACGACGGGCGCGCGTTGGCGTTGGGGACGAGCGTGAGCGCGTGCGCGGACGGCGCGAGAAAGGGCGTCGACGAGGCGTGGGGCGTGCGTCTGCGCGCGAGAGGCGGTCGAGGGACGAGTGAGGAATCGGTCGAGGGCGAGGACGGGTGGTCGAGACTGCGACGGGAGTGTAGACAGAGTTTTTTCAACGCGTTGAAGGAGTCGACGTACGCGACGCACGCGAGCGCGAGCAAGGCGATGACCATGTCGAGCGAATCCGCGGACGCGCTGTACGAGGCGACGGTGGATGGAGATTTTAGGCGATTGCACAGAGCTGAGACGCTGGCGAGAGAGATCGCGGAGGGGAAGAAGCGTGAGGTGGTGCCGATGCGAGTGTATCGAGTCGTCGAGGATGATTTCTCGAGGGCGACGTTTACGAGCGCGCCGGCGAGCGTCGAACGCGAGGGGACCACCGTGAGCGATGGATTACGTGCGTTTGGAGTGAATATGGACGACGTTGACGTCGTGCTTTCGCAGGGCGTGCGCGTGGATCTCGGGTTTGATTTAGCGAGCGCGCACGACGTCTTGCGTGGATGCGATAATTTTCTTCACCTCGTCGTGCACGCGAAGAAACGCGACGAACGCTCGCAGATAGAGTAGAAGTAGAATGGCGAGCTACTATTGTATACAATTCTTCACAAAGTTACGAGCGCGAACGCAGCGCGAGGATCACCAACCGAAGATGGACTTCTTCTTTCCCTTTGGTTTGGATTTGGATTTGGCCGCCGCCTCTTGTCCCTTTTTCGTTTGTTGACCGATGGAGAAACCCTTCATGAGATCAATCGGCGCGACTTCCGACTCGAGCGGACGCTTTTGCGTGATCGAACGCGTGATGTGGCCGTATTTCTTCATCGTGCCCGAT
>MDTE01156872.1_pt1 | contig 19391 bp, 15 predicted proteins | sample 811231 | NCBI WGS metagenome assembly MDTE01 (sample SAMN05326651, study PRJNA326480) | marine metagenome | isolation source: seawater | place: Indian Ocean: Red Sea | collected 2010 | reverse complement strand
GGCGGTGGCGGCGGGTGTCAAACTCAGACCGTGCCGTGGGGGATCGATCGCGTTGGAGGGGCTCGTGATGGAAGCAGTATTGGTAAGACCGCTTGGATCATCGATACTGGTATCAGTGCGGTGAACGACCTCAATTTGAACACTGCCAAAAGTGCTAATTTCGTCACCAAGGGCAAGAATTCTTTTGATGATAAGAATGGTCACGGAACGCACGTGGCCGGTACGGTGGCCGCGAAAGACAACGCTTGCGATGTCGTTGGGGTGGCGGCTGGCGCCGAGGTGGCGGCCGTGCGGGTGCTGGATCGTGGTGGAAGTGGCTATACTTCCTGGATCGTAGGGGGTATTGATCACGTTGCAGAGAATGGGGCGGCAGGTGATGTCGCGAATATGAGTCTCGGCGGTTATACCGGTTCTTCGGCCTATACGGCAATGGACTATGCTGTGATAAACGCAGCGAACCAGGGGATTCTCTTCGCTGTTGCTGCCGGCAATTCAGCGGATGATGCCAGTTATTATACCCCGGCGCATACCAATTACAGCGGTGTCTACACCGTTTCGGCGATCGGCACGAACGACTGCCTGGCCTCCTTCAGCAACTACGGCAGCCCGGTCGATGTTGCAGCACCTGGCGTCGGGGTCGAATCGCTCTCGAAGGACGGCGGTACGGTCACCTATAGCGGAACTAGCATGGCCGCGCCCCATGTGGCCGGTTTGCTGCTCCTCGGGCCACTGGGTTCCGACGGAACAGCCTGTGGCGATCCCGACGGGAACCCCGACCCGATCGCCCACAACTAATCTCTCCCAGTGGGGCGTTCGTCCCGTGTCAATTTTGCTGCAACCGAGGTGCGCTGTGCCTCGGTTGCAGCAGAATCTCTTCTAAGCCTCCTATTTTTTCGTCTTAGAGCTACCTCTGCAGCACGCTGCTCTGTCCATTGCGGCCCCGGATGCCGATAGCACCGCTCTCTTGATCGTCTGCACTGAGAAGGTGAGGTTGGCTCCGACGGCGGCGTTGATGTATATCGGCTGCTGTGGCCTTTGTCGTTAGCGTCGGGGACCGAATACGGGTTTTCTCCGCTGGTATTTGGCTGTATTTTCAAGCTCAATATTTCGCAAGGAGAGCCTCTATGGCCAAAATAAAAGAAGTTCGTTGTATCCGCACCCGGCAGAACGGCACCTGGGTCATCGTCAAGATCATTACCGACCAGCCAGGTCTCTACGGAATCGGCTCGGCCAGTGAGCACTACCACGCAGCCACGGTGGTGACCGCGATCGAGCAAAGCCTGGGGCCGCTGCTGATCGGCCGCGACCCCAGTCGGATCGAGGATATCTGGCAGTCGGTCTATACCAGCGGCTATTGGCGCAGTGGTTCGATTCTCAACGCGGCGCTGGGTGGGATCGATATGGCGTTGTGGGACATTAAGGGCAAAGAGGCCGGGATGCCGGTCTACGATCTTCTGGGTGGGGCTTGTCGTGCGGCGGTGCCCTGTTATGCCCACGCCGCCGGCGGCGATTACGAAGCCCTGGTCGAAGATATACAGCGCTATATCGAAGAGGGCTGGCCGGTGATCCGTTGCCAGTTGGGAGGGTATGGTGGTGGGGGCTTTTTGCCGGATGCGATCAAGCCGCGCAATCCCTGGTCCGATACTCCAGCCTTCGACGACGAAGCCTATCTCGAGGCGATTCCGGCGATGTTCGAGCACTTGCGCAAGAAGCTGGGTTTTGGTCCGAAGCTGACTCACGACGTGCACGAGCATCTCAAGCCGCAGATTGCGGTGGCGCTGGCTAAACGGCTCGAGCCCTACCGGCTCTTCTTTCTCGAGGACGCGCTCGCGCCCGAGCAGATCGACTGGTATAGGCTGATGCGTCAGCAGTGCACTACTCCGCAGGCAATGGGCGAGCTTTTCGTCAATGTGCAGGAGTACCTGCCGTTGATCTCCGAGCGCTTGATCGACTATGTGCGGGTGCGGGTGGCCAAGGGAGGTGGGATCACTCCCTGTCGCAAGATCGCTGCGCTTTGTGAGTTCTACGGGGTGCAGACCGCCTGGCAGGAAGGCGGCGACAACGATCCGGTCAACCAGGCGGCGGCGATGCACCTGGATATGGCCACTTACAGCTTTGGCATTCAGGAGGAAAATGGCTTCTCACCTCATGAGTTGGAGGCTTTTCCCGGTCATGCGACGATGGAGGGCGGCTATATGTATCCCAATGATCAGCCGGGGTTGGGCATCGATATCGACGAGGAGAAAGCCAGAGCGCTATTGGTATCCGATCAGGTGCGATCTTTTTATGCGGCAGAGGATCGCCGCGCCGACGGCAGCGTGGTCAGACCCTGAGACCTGGCGAGGCGTCGTTCCCGGGTATCAATGTTGTTTGGGCGATTTTCGCTGGGGCTGATAAGCTCGCTCAACCGTGCATGATGGCGTGGCCGTTACCGGGAAAGAAGGCCAGGTCGACAAAGAAGGAGAGTCCGACGCCGAGGAAGTAGCCGACGATCAGGCCGATGAAAAAGGGTGCGGCTTTGCGGTAGAGTTCTATACCGCCGAAGCGCATGATCAGGCTTTTGGCCGCCCAGGCGATGAAAATCGCTGCGGCCTGATTGCGGATCATCCAGATTGCAGAAATGGCTAAGCCCACCGGGTGCAATGGCCACCATGGGAAGCGGTACTGCGCGAAGGTGAGCAGGGCCATTGCCGCTGCGCCGATGCCGAAGAAACCGAGTTTTTGGGCGTGGAACTCGGTGGGGGATTGGATCTTGGCCATAGCGTCGCCAAAGGCCATGACGCTGGCACCGGAAGAGACGCGAAAGATCCAGGAGTTGAAGTTGGAGGCGCCCTGTGCATAGGCCATGGTGATGAGGTTGCCCAGCGAAACGGCGAAGGAGAGCACTACTGCCAGGCCGATGGCCAGCGCGAAGCCGCGGCGGGCGATGCGCATGCTGCTCTGCAATTTGGCGGCGTGGGCAGCGGAGGTCATGAAGATCGACTGCACATCGCCGAAAAAGCAATAGGAGAGCCCCAGGGCCGCTAGGCCCGGGGGAGAGATCGCACTGGTACCGAAACTCATCATGGTCATCGCCTGACTGACGACCGGAGTGGTCAGGTAGTAGACGCCGGTCTGGACGACCAGCCGGGTAATGCCGAGATAGGCGACGAGGACGAAAAATAGGAACGAAGTTGCTACCCACACTTCCATACCTGCCTGGTTGAGCCAGACCAGCATATAGGCGATACCGATGAGCAAGCCTAGTACTGCGCTGCGGTAGGAGATCAACTCGCGGCTGTCGTCGAGGGAGTGCTCGGGGTTCCAGGCCTTGTGGCAGACCTCTTTGAGGTGGTCGCGGGCCATCCACAGGCCCCAGAGCACCAGCGTTACAAAAGCTCCCCAGCACTGCCACGAAGTCGAAGGCAAGCCCCAGACGAATTTATCCGCATCGGTGACGCCCAGTCCGAAGCGGTTGAAGAGACCTTCTTCGACCAGCGTCAACAAGAAAAAGAACCAGATGCTGAAGCTGACGTTGAGGTTGGCGAAGTACATGAAGCCGACGACGGGGAAGTAGAGGCGGATATTGATCGACGGAAAGGCGTGGATGGTCTGGATGGGGTAGTCCCAGGCGATCTGTGGGAAGAAGTGAAAGAAGTGGCCGGCGATATTCCAGCAGACTATAAAGAGCGGAATCGCCGCACCCAGCCAGAAGATTTTGTTGCGCAAAATAGTCGGCAGGCCACGGTCGGCATTGGCGACCAGGGTCTGGGGTACTTCCATCAGTGGGTAGGCTAGCCGTTCGCGCTCGACCCACTGTCGGCGCAGAATGACGATGATGCAGAAGCAGGCGAAGAACAGGGTGAATATAAAGCTCAGCCACCAGAAAAGCGGCGTAGCCCAGGCATGCAGCAGGGTGCTCCAGGGGATCGGTTCGCCGAAGGGCAGGCCTTCGAAAAACCAGGTCATCGCCTGTCCTTCATTGGAGGGTAGAAGCCAGGCGGGCAGATGGGGGAGGACATAGGTGCCCCACTGGTTTTCGGCCGAGGCGAAGTAGTAGGGCGTGGTGGGGATGGCGAGGAAATAACCGGTCAAAAAGACCGGGATGCCGATGATGGCCAGGCTCATGGCGACTACGGTGATCAACTCGGGTGGATGAAAGGCCCAGGTCGAATTGATTTTTTTGAGCAGGGCGTTGAAAAAGATAAGGCAGAGAAAGAGAAAGCCTACACCGCTGGGAAAGAAGGACCAGGTAAATTCGGACGAGCCGAAAGTCCAGATCGAATGCGGTGCTCCAAAACTGATCAAGATGACCATGGTACAGCCGGCGATTAACGAGCGCGGCGTGATGCCACTGGTTAATTGCCGATCGGCATTTTTACCCATAGGCGGAAGGTAGGGCGGGTGAGTACGCGCTGTCAAGAGAAGGTCTGGAATACGGGATCGTCTACGATTCCGTCCTATACCGCTTTTGCTTGATATTGTGCGGCAGGGGACTCGTTTCCGCAATAGTGTCCCCGTTTTTTTCCGGTGCTTTTTAGAGATCGTTTTTCGTGATCGGGTCCGACTAACCGTGGAGGATGGGGTGGCCGTTGCCGGGAAAGAAGATCATATCGACGATGAAGGAGATCCCAACGCCAAAGAAGTGCCCGAGGATCAGACCAATAAAGAAGGGAGAGGCCCGGCGATAGAGTTCGATGCCGCCGAAACGCATGATCAGGCTCTTCGCTGCCCAGGAAACGAAGATGGCTGCCGCCTGGTTGCGAATCATCCAGATTGCCGAGATGGCGAATCCGACCGGGTGCAGCGGCCACCAGGGAAAGCGGTATTGCATGAATGTGAGCAGGGACATGACCATGGCACCGATGCCAAAGAAACTGAGTTTCTGTGCGTGGAAATCGGCCGGATTTTTTATTTTGGCCATCACATCATCAAAGGAGCGCACGCCAGCGCCGGAGGAGACGCGGAAAAACCAGGAATTGAAGTTGGAAGCTCCCTGCTCGTAGGCCATGGTGATGACGTAGATAATGGTTGCGCAGAATCCGACCAGCAGTGCCAGGACAATGGCCAGGCAGAGGCCGCGTCGACTCATGCGCAACGAGTCGTGGAGTCGGGCGGCGTGGGCGGCGGAAGGCATAAAGATCGACTGCACATCGCTGAAGAAGGAGTAACTCATCCCCAGAGCGGCCAGACCCGTGGGTGAAATGGCTCCCGATCCGAAGCTCATCATCGTCATCGCCTGGCCGACGATAGGTGTGGTCAGGTAGAAGACACCGGCCTGGACCACCAGGCGGGTGATGCCGAGATAGGCGATGAGTACAGAGCCGAGAAAGACGACCGCTACTGCGATTTCCATCCCGGCCTTGTTGAGCCAGATGAGCATATAGACGAGGCCGAAGAGCATTCCGACCACTGCTCCGCGATAGGACATCAGCTCACGGCTGTCGTCTATGGGCAAATCCGGGTTCCAGGCTTTGCGGAACACATCGACGATGTGATCGCGGGCCATCCACAGACCCCAGAGTACCAGGACCACGAAAGCGCCCCAGCACTGCCACGAGGTCGATGGCAAACCCCAGACGAAGTTGTCGGCTTCGGTGACACCGACTCCGAAGCGGTTGAAAATTCCTTCCTCGAGCAGCAGCAACAGATAGAAGAACCAGATGCTGAAGGTCACATTGAGGTTGGCGAAGTACATGAATCCGATGACCGGAAAGTAGAAGCGGATATTGATGGTGGGGAAACCGTGCGCGATCTGGATCGGATGCTGCCACTCTATTTGGGGAAAGAAGTGGAAGAAAAAACCGACGATATTCCAGAGCGCGATAAAGAGCGGTATCGATGCGCCGACCCAGAAGACTTTCGAGCGCAGCACGGCAGGGAGACGCGAGGGGCCATCGGCATCGGCGACCAGGGCCTGGGGCACTTCCATCAGCGGGTAGGCCAAGCGCTCGCGTTCGACCCATTGTTTGCGCAGGATGACTACTAAGCAGAAGCAGACGAAATAGAGGGTCCAGATAAAGCTCAGCCACCAAAAAAGTGGCATTGCCCAGGCGTTGAAGAGAGTGCTCCAGGGCGTTGGTTCACCAATGGGCAGGCCTTCGAAGAACCAGGTCATCGCCAGGCCGTCGTTGGAGGGCAAGAGCCAGGCTGGCAGGTGGGGCAGGACATAGGTGCCCCACTGGTTTTCTGCCGAGGCGAAGTAGTAGGGTGTGGTTGGGATCGAAAGCACGTAGCCCATCATAAAGATGGGGATGCCGGTGGTAACCAGGCCCATGACTACCACGGTGATCATCTCGGCGGGGTGCAGCGCCCAGTCGGGGTTGAGCGTCTTGAGCAGGATATTGAGGATGATCAGGCAGCAAAAGGAGAAGCCGACAGCGATCGGAAAGAAGGACCAGGTGATCTCGGAGGAACCCAGGACCCATATCGCGTAGGGGGCACCTAGGCAGACGATGAGGACCTGGATCAAGCCCAAAAACAGTGAGCGGGGGGTCAGGCCGCCGACAGTATGTTTTTGAACTCCGGGTTTATTTTCCACTGGGCATGTCTTCGGATTGGAAGGCCTGAAAGATAATTTGTAGGATTGCAGTGGTCAAGCGTATGTCAGAATAACGATGAGGGCTGGATAAGCGTTGAGTTTAAGTGTGCTTGCAGTCCTCCGGTCGCAAGCGTTGCTGGTTCAGGAGTGGAAAGTGGCGATCGGTTTGGCACTGTCGACAGATAGCTTAGGCATTATCGGTAGCGCGCGCGAGCTTGAGAACGGCTCGACGCGATAAGAGAGATCGCTCAGAGTTCAGCAAATGCTCTGGTGATCGGAGTGGCGAATTAGGTGGTTAGCTAGTTAGTGTCGCCGTCGTGGAGGCGGGCTGGAGCCAGTGGATCTGAATGCGTATTGACTCGCTATATTCAGGTCGCATCGAGGCCGGCGGCATGGCGGCGGGCAGCCGGATCGCCAGCGGTATAATAGGTGCCTTGGTCGACACAGAGCATGATCGGGGTGGCAATGGGTCCGTTATGGACTTCGACCTGGTGACCGCGCTGGGTCAACTCGTCGCGGATATCTGCATCGATGGCTGCGCTGATGCTCAGTGAGCCCGCCTTCTTGAAGGTTTGTTCGCGGTTCGGGTTGGGATTGAAGGAGTCCTGGTGGTGGGCGGTGGAAAAGCGCGGTGCGACCACCGCTGCTGCGGGCATCATGCCGAATTCGGCAACGTCGAGAAAGAGCTTCAGGGCCGCTTGATCCTGCAGATCGCCTCCGGCGACGCTGATCGCGAGTACCGGTTTCTGGTCTTTGAGGACCAGTGTGGGGGTCAGGGTGATCCGGGGTCTTTTGCCGGCCTGGATGCAGTTGGGATGTCCCGGGGTGGTGTTGAGACTGCGCAGGCGGTTGCCGAAAGAAACGCCGGTTTGTCCACTGCCGCCGGCGTGGTAGACATTGGCGCTGGGCGTGGCAGAGACGAGATTACCCCAGCGGTCGGCGACGATACAGGTGGTGGTGCCGCCGAGACCGGGACGGAAAACGCCCGATTCCTGCAGGGCCTCCATATCGATCGGGTCTCCGGGCCGAGCTTCGAGCGCGGCCTGTTCCATATCGATCAGCGGCTGACGGAGTTTGGTATAGGCATCGGAGAGCAAAGCGTCCATGGGCACGTCGACAAAGAGCGGGTCGCCGTAGTAGGTGTCGCGGTCGGCGGTGGCCAGCTTAATCGCCTCGACTAGGGCGTGTACATAGTCGGCGGATAAATAGCCCATGCCTCTGAGATCGGAATTTTCGAGCAGGCGCAATGCCTGGCAGAGATAAGGGCCCTGGGTCCACGGACCGCACTTGTAGACCTGGTAGCCCTTGTAATGGACCGACACTGGATCTTCGATCAACGTCTGGTGTGCCGCGAGGTCTTGGCGACGCAAAAATCCGCCTTCTGCAATATAGAACGCCTCTAACTCCTCGGCGATATCGTTGCGCTCGGGGTGGCGGCCATAGAAACGGTCGCAGGCCGCCTGGAGTTTCTCTTCGCGACTGCCGTTGGTCCGTGCTTCCTCATCGACTAGGCGCCTGAGCGTATGGGCCAGATTGGGATGCCATTCCTCCTGACCTTCATCGAGCAGGGCCAGCGTCGGAGCGATAATCGTTGCTAAGCTCAGGGTGCCGTAGCGTTGCAACAGGGTAATGCAGAGATCGACCACCGAGGGCACCGGCGCCATTTTTATGTCCCGATCGGGAATGCCATTTTTCATATACCAGTCGATCGCCGTCTGCGCCAGCGGTGCCCGGCCCATACCGGAGAGCGATTTGACCTGGTGGCCGTCCCAGATGAGGACCGGTACTTCACCTCCGATCGAACAGGCGCCGTGGTCGGTGACGTTGAGCGCGAGGATGGTGCCGGCTGCTGCGTCGGCGGCGTTGCCGCCCTGGCCGAGGATATCAATCCCTGCCGCTACCGACTCAGCGGCTCCGGCAGCGACGACGCCGGTCTTGCTCTCGGCCTTCCAGCCTATTTCCCGGGCGTTAATCATGGACATGATTGAGGCTTCTCGTTGAATGAGGGGTGTGGAACGACAGGTGCAATATCGGTTTTCGATTGCACTTTGTCGAGTTGTGAGCTTGGGGTGAGGCCAACGGCGGCTCGAATAATCTGTCACCTGCTAGCCTGTTTATTCGAGCCAATGATCGGGAAAGTCGGTGAGCACCGCATCGACACCCGTTGCGGGGATTGCGGCGTAGGCACTCTGATCGTGGTTGGCTTTGAGGTGCATGGCGTGGACTTCGATACCGAGATCGTGGGCTTGATCGACGAATGACGAGGCGATGATTCTCCAATCCAACTGTATAATCCGACACCCTAGCGCGTACGTTTTTTGTAGAAATTCACGCGTATTGCGCGGATGGGGGCCGAGATGGCAGCCGTTGAGTCCGGGCAATACGTTGCGCATTGCTAACCAGGTGGTTGAATCCATAGATAAGTAGCTGTTGCTCTGCTCTGCGCTGCTGCCGATGGCGGCGACAAGCGCGGATGGCAGCCGTCGGTCCTGGGTTGCTTTGAGATGAATATTGATACGCAGCGATTTATCGAGATCTGACCAGATCGCACCCAGGGATGGTATGCGCTCACCGGCACCGGCGTCCAGATTACAGAGCTCTGCCCAACTCAGCGCTTCGACCGGACCCGCACCATTGGTCGTGCGGTCCACGGTTTCGTCGTGGAGGACCACGGCGTGTCCATCGCGCGTGAGGCGGAGATCGAGTTCGATGCCGTGGGCGCCGAGTTGAGCCGCAGCGCGAAAGGCGCTCAGTGTATTTTCGGGGTAGTGTCGCCAATAGCCCCGGTGGGCAAAGACCTGCAGCGTCATAGCCCGGTTTCAGCAGTGCCAGGCAGAGCAAAGGCGCTCGTTTCGGGATCGAATACCGGGTTGCTCTTCTGCGATGGCTCGGATTGCGAGAAGTCGCCGTTACAGGTACGGAATTTGATGGCGGTCATGCTCATTTAGCGAGTCGGCCGATGGGCGTACGTGGGCCGACTAGAATCATCCGCCCCCAGGTGATATCGTCGTCGCCGTTGCCGTAGATCATGAAGTGGCCGCCGTACTCACCGCCGTCGGGGTCGGTGTGGACGATCTCCATACCGTATTTATCGCCGACTTGTGGTGGCTGCCAGCGGGGGTCGCTCTGGCCAAACGTCGCGGCCATAGCGACGCGGGCTTCGAGTATGAAGTCCGCTGGATTTCGGCCCCAGGGGTTCATGCGCACGGTATAGTCGAGTGCGGATGCGGGGATCGGTTCTTCGATGTAGTGCTCTTTGGGTGCGCCGTGTCGCCACCAGGCGTTTTGCGGTTTGTGTTCGGGGTCGGCGAGGAAGCAGAAAGCGTTGTCTCCCTGGCCAAAGCGTTCGTTGGCCTCATCGCGCGGTCCTTCCATAAACCAGCAAATCGCGTCTTTGAAATACCAGCGCTTATCGGCTGGCTCTGGATCTTCGAGATCGTTGAAATTGTCGCGGACTTCGGCGCCGAAGTAGAAGTAGTGATCGTCCCAGGCGATATAGTAGCGAGCGCTTAGATCGTCTTCTATGTGCGGTTCTGCGCCGTGGTCGGTGAGGCGGTTGCGCGCACCGCGATCGAGGGTATAAAAAGAGCTTTCGCTGATGCGGCGCATATCCCAGACCCCGTCGTTGTGAGCGAAGTCTTTCCACTCCGACAGATCGCCGTCGATAGTGGGGGCTTCGAGAAGCAGGGGGACATTGATGGTCGGCTCAGCCCGGAGGGCGATAGGGGCGAGGAGCAGGATGGCCAAAAGTACAGTATTGAACATAAGTTATCTCCCTTTTCTGAAGGAGAATAGTATACTGCAAGGCGCTATCTTGCACATAATGATTTTTAGCGGTAGTTCTCGGCGCTATCTTCGGGGACGAAGCCGACCTGGAGGTGGGCGTGCTCGAGGTCGCGGTAGCCCCAGCGGTTGTCGGAGTTGACAAAGAAGGTGTCGAAGCTCAGATCCGGTGGAGCTTCGATACATTTTTCGATCATCTGCACCGCGTCGCGCTGGCTGCACCAGACGCAATATTCGCGACTCTGGGTTGGGCGGTTTTCGCTGTTAACTCGACCGAAGCGCAGGCAAAGTACCGAAAGAGGGTGTTCATCGGCGTAGACGCGGCCAAGCTCTTCGCCCCATACTTTGCTGGCCGCGTAGAGACCGCTGGGATGGAGGGGCGACTCGTGGGTGAGCATTGGCCAGGATGCGGGGATTTCGTCGTAGCGTCCCGCGAGGAGTTCGCGGTAAGGGCTGAACTGGGCGTAGCCGGAGGTGACGGCACCGCTGCTGGCGAAGATCAGACGGCGGACTCCGGCGCGCAACGAGGCTTCGAAGACATTGGTGGTGCCCTGAATATTGGTGCGTTGTATGGCCTGGCGGTCGTTGTCGATATGGGCGGCGAGGTGGACGACGGTGTCGATTTTTTCGAAAGCCGGCCGGATCGCTTCGAGGTCGGCGATATCGGCGCAGTAGCAGTCGATCTCGGATAGGGATCGTCGGTTGAGTGCGCGGAGGGTGTAGCGGTCTGCAAGTTTTTGAGTTGCAGCTCTGCCGATGAGGCCACTCGCTCCGGTGATAAGGATTCTCTGCATGGGATTACTCGTAGTTTCGGGTCTGGGCGTCCACCTTCATTAGTACGGAATTTGTACGGGTGTGTCCAGCAGGGATACCGGGAAGTCTGGTGTTGTGGATAGGAAGTAATTGGGCTACCCTATCCGGTATGAGAAAGACGGTGACTAGACGATTTATCTGTGCGGTCTTCACGCTGTTGTCCATCGGCTGCTACTCTGGCAAGGAAAGAGCCGCTGGGGAGCCGGTGGAGGTATCGATGTGGATGTTTGGTGGGGTGGAGGAACAAGATCGATGGTTGCGTCAGGCGGTGGATGCGTTCAATGCCGGACAACGCGATATCCGGGTCGAGTACGAGAATCGCGATTGGGCCACGCAGCGAGAAAGTCTGATTACTTCGACGATTGCAGGGGAAGGGCCGGATATTATCCGCGTGCACCACAAGTACTCGGTGGAGTTCGGCGAGTTGGGGGGCTTGTACGCGCTGGATCAATTTGCCGATTTCCCTCAAGTGGAGGAGCGGATCCTCGACAACTTATGGGAACACGTCGAATACGGAGAGCAGCATTTCGGACTGCCGACCCAGATCCTGCCCTTTGTCATGGCAGTCAACAGGGATATGTTGGAACGACACGGGCTGGAAGTGCCGTTGAGTTGGGATGATATGATGGCGTTGGGACCGGTGCTCAAAGAGCGAGGGCTCTACGCCTTTACCATGCCTGCCGGGCCGAATGAGGGTACGGCCTATCGCTTTCTGCCTCTCTTGTACAAGGCCGGGGGTCGGGTCTTCAACGAAGATTGGACCAAAGCTGCCTTTAACGGGCCTGCCGGGCGGGCAGCGCTGGAATTTTTGGTCTCTCTGAAGGAGCGGGGCTTTATGCCCCAGGCCTGTGCTGCCTATGCCTTTGACGAGAATGCAGCGACCTGGTGTACCGAGAAAGCATTGCTCTCTATCGAGGGACCGTGGTGGCAGTACATCGTGAGCAATAGCTACGATTTTCCGACGGAGAAGATACAGTTGATTGCGGTGCCCGGGCCGGTCGAGCACCTGGGTCCGCATCCGTCGCGGACTTTGCTCGATCTGGTCATGGTGGCGATCACTGGCTACACCCAGGTGCCGGATGAGGCCTGGACGGTGCTCAAGGCTCTGTGGCTCGACGATCCGCAATGGCACACGCCAAACGCCGAAATGCTGGGTTTTCCCACTCAGAAGATCGCTTATGCACCGGGCATCGAATCGAATTTTATCGATAGCGAGGTGCTGGCGGCCGCCGGTCGGAACGGGCTGGCCTGGCCTGGTCACCCGGCCGTGACTCAGATTCAGAGCCAGATGGCCGATGCGGTGAATATGGCGCTGAGCGGGGTGATGAGTCCTGAGCAGGCGCTCGATCAAGCGGCTGAGCAAGTCGATGAGATCCTGGCGGATTATTGACCATTCTGTTTCGATTTCAGTAAATCGTACCGGTGACGAGTGAGAAGCCGGAGCATATAGTTGGCCGTATCCCCCGTTTTTCAGGGCCTAGACCGCCGCCGTATTCGTCTGCTAGTTCTGTGCCCAAGCCGGGCAGACGCCCGGAATAGCAAGTTGTCTGCGACGCAGAGTGCCGATATGGATCTGGGGTGTCTCTCTTGCCGGTGGCTCTGCAATTGTCTATATATATGTCCTTGAAAAAGATAATAGTTCTACCGATTTTTCTCCTGATCGCCTGTGCAGGAGACGACGTTTCGCGTCCGGGCGGGCCGACCAGAGTCGTACTCTGGGAATTCGGCGGGGTCCCCGGGTTGCGCGAGTGGGTGCGTCAGGCGGTGGAGGATTTCAACGCCACGCAGAGCGATATCCATGTCGAACTGGAGTTTCGCGACTGGGCGACGCAGCGCGAGAGTTTGATCAGCACCACGATCGTTGGTGATGGTCCCGATATTGTGCGGGTACACCACAAGTACTCGGTGGAGTTCGGCGAGTTGGGGGGGTTGTACGCGCTGGAAAATTTCCCCGATTTTCCCCAGGTTAAAGAGCGAATTCTGGACAATGTCTGGGAATTGGTCGAATACGACGGTCAGCACTATGGTCTGCCAGTGACGATGCTGCCTTTCGTACTGGCGGTCAATACCGAGATCATGTCGCGCTACGGACTTGCAGTGCCCAGAACCTGGGACGAGATGATGGCCTTGGGACCGGCGTTTTCGGGTACGGGGATCGAGCTTTTCACCATACCTGGTGGGGTCAATCTCGATACGGCCTATCGGTTTTTGCCGCTGCTATACAAGGCGGGTGGGCGGGTTTTCAACGCAGACTGGACCCAGGCCGCCTTCAATGGCCCGGCGGGTCAGGCGGCATTGGAATTTCTGCTGGCGATGAAGGATCGGGGTTATCTGCCTGCCGCCAGTGCCGCTTATCGCTTCGACGAAAACGCCGCGCATTGGGCCACGGGTCGAGCGGCGCTATCGATTGAGGGACCCTGGTGGCAGGATATCGTTCACGGCAACTACGGTTTTGACTTGGACCACCTGGCGCTGGCGCAGGTTCCCAGCCCCCTGGAACCTTATGAGTCCAATCCGTCACGGACCCTCCTCGACGTGATAATGATCGCGATTACCGGCTATACCAAAGTGCCCAATGAGGCCTGGGAGGTCGTCAAGGCGCTGAACCTGGACCACCCGGTCTGGCGCAACCCCAATCCGACGATGGGCGGAATCCCCACGCTCAAGGCGGCCTATGCCGAAGGTGTTCAATCCGACTATATCGACTTGGACCAGCTGGCCGAAGCAGGCGCCAATGGGCTGGGTTGGCCGGGGCATCCGGCGGTCACTCAGATCCAGCGCCATATCGCCGACGCGGTCAATATGGCCCTGACCGGTTCGATGTCTGCCAAGGAAGCGCTGGATTTTGCCGCTGAGGAAGTGAACGAGGTTTTAAGTGACTACTAGTGCGAATAAGTTGCGCAAAAACTTGACCCCGTACTATTTCCTCTTGCCTGCGATGGTGGTACTGGTGGTAGTGATTCTCTACCCGGTTTTCAGCAACCTGGTGATGAGTGTGTACAAGGTCAAGCTTTTTCGCGGTGCCGGAGACGAGTTCATCGGGCTGACCAATTACGCCAAGCTTTTGAGCAGTCGCACTTTTGTAGAGAGCATCTGGAGCTCGGTGCGTTTCACGCTCTACTCGCTGCCGGTGGCCTGTGTTCTCGGATTGGGGATGGCGCTGATCTTCAACGAGATCAAGAAGTATCGGCCGGTCTTCACCGGCTTCTTATTGATCCCCTGGGCCATTGCTCCGGTCGTGACCGGCTATATGTGGCGCTGGCTTTTCCACGACAGTTTCGGATTGATCAACCACGCACTGCTGAGCGTCGGCGTGATCGATGCCAATGTGCCCTGGTTGGCCCAGCCCGACACGGCACTCGGTGCAGTCGTAGTCGCCAATGTCTGGCGCTTCATGCCCTATATCACCATTATGCTCCTGGCCGGCTTGCAGGGGGTATCCACCGAATTGTACGAGGCGGCGCACGTCGATGGAGCTAATGTACTAAGGCGATTTTTTCACGTGACGCTGCCCCAGCTCAAACACGTATTCGGAGTGGTTTTCCTTTTTGCTACGATCTGGATGGTCAACGATTTCGCGCTGATCTTCATCATGACCGAGGGCGGTCCGGCCAAGGCGACACAGGTGGTGCCGATCACGGTTTATCGCATCGCCTTCGAGCATCTGCGCCTGGGTAAAGGTGCGGCGGCGGCGCTCATTTTACTCGTCTTTCTGCTCGCGATGAGCTTGGTCTTCATTCGAGTGCTCTTCCGCGAAGAGAGGAAGAATGTCGATGCGGATTAGGACCCAGGAAAAACTCCGCGCTTGGCTATCCTACGGATTGGGTTCGGCTTTTGTGCTGACGCTGGTGTTACCGCTGATCTGGGTGGTGACTACCTCGGTGCGTCCGCTCGCGGAGATGACCCGTACGCCACCGCTGGTCTTCCCGCGCTCGATAACCTTCAGCGCCTATTTCGAGATGTGGAATACGGGGCCGTTTGTGAAATACTTTATGAACAGCGTGGTGATTTCACTCTCGACGGCGCTGATTGCGCTGGCGTTCAGCATTTGCGCAGCCTACGCCTTTGCCCGGTTTCGCTTCCGGGGCAGCGTTTTCCTGCTGATGGTGGTGGTGATGTCGCAGATGCTGCCGGGATCTTCGATTCTGATCCCCCTTTTTCAGGTGATCCGCGCGATGGGATTGCTCGATAGTCATGTGGGAATGGTGCTGATCTACACCGGTTTTGCAATACCGTTTTGCACCTGGCTGCTCAATGGCTATTTCCGCGCTATTCCCGCGGACCTCGAGCAGGCGGCGTTGATCGATGGATGCAATCGATTTGAACTGCTCTATCGGATTATTTTGCCGCTGGCGGCGCCAGCGATAGTCGCGGTGGGGACCTTCGCCTTTCTGCTTTCGTGGAACGAGTTCTTGTTCGCCTTCGTCTTCACCAAGTCTCAGGCTCTGACGATTCCGGTGGGACTGCGTGCGGCGTTTCTGGGACAGTACGTCAACAAATACGACCAGTTGTTTGCCGCTTCGCTGATTTTCAGCATTCCGCCGATTGCGCTTTTTGTGGGGCTGCAGCGCTACTTCGTGCAGGGATTGACGGCGGGAGCGGTGAAAGAGTGAAAGCGAGGCGAGCAATGGGTTCGCTTGGCGAATTGCTGGAACTCGATGGTTGATCCGAGACCGTTCTGTCAATCAATGCGCGTTAAAAAACGATAGAGGGGTTGACTATGTTTAAGAAATGGCTGCTCTGTGCTTTGGTTATCTGCGCTGCTTGCGGATCGCAGGAGAGCGGACCCGAGAAAATAAAGATCGGCTACGTAATTAATTTCATGTCGCACGAGTGGTATCAGAATATCAGCAAGTCGGCATATGCGCGGGCCAAAGAAATCGATGTGGATCTGATCGTTGCCGATGCCAACCTCGATGTGGCGGCACACGTCTCCAAGGCCGAGAATTTACTCGCTCAGGGTGTCGATGTGCTGATCCTCTCACCGGTCGATGCCAAGGCGATGGGGCCGATCGTACGTCAGGCTAGAGAGGCGGGAGTTAATGTATTCACTGAGTCCAATCCCGTTCCAGAAGCCGATACCTACGTAGGTATCAACAACTACACGGGAGGTTTCAAGGCCGGGCAGTGGTTCGTTGAATATGCGTCGGCGAAGGGGATCGAACCTCGGATTCTCGTAGTTGGCTTGCCCAACTTTGACGATTGTCGGCAGCGGGTTGACGGTTTCAAAGATGCGCTTGCAGAATCGGATCTCGACTACAAAATTGTGCAGGAAGTCGATGGACAGGGGCTTAAAGAGAAAGCGTTCAAAGTGGCTCAGGACGCGTTGACTGCCAATCCGGAGATCAATACGATTTACGGAATTAACGACGATTCGACGACTGGGGGCATGGCCGCCTATAAAGCGGCGGGGTTGGACGAGGAGGTGCTGACGGCGATCGGCTTTGGCTTCGAGGGGACGGTGGGGCAGACTGCGTTGACTGGAGATACGCCCTATCGAGCCGCTCTGGCGATGTTTCCCAATTTTGTTGGTGCAACATTGGTCGATGCGGCGGTGAAACTGGCCAAGGGCGAGGTATTGCCCGCGCACTACGAGACGCCGACGGTCGTTGTCACCCGCGATAATATCGATCGTTTCTACGATCGCAGCACCGAGCCGCCTTTTGTACTGAAGGTCGATGCGGTACGGGCGTTGATGTCGCAATGAGCAAGGTGCTCTCGCGAATTTTTCATAACGAGCAGGCCGGGTTGCTCCTAGCGCTGGTGTTGCTCTGTCTGGTTATTTCACTGCTGACCCCAGTTTTTTTCACCGCCATCAATATCAAGAACGTGCTTCGCGATGCCTCACTGGTGGCCATTGCCGGGATGGGTATGGTGATGGTCATTCTACTCGGCGAGATCGATTTGAGTGTCGGTTCGACACAGGCGGTAGCCGGAATTGTCGCGGTGGCGGTACTAAACCAGACCGAGAGCGTGCTGCTGGCATTTGGCGTGGCTTTGTTGGCGGGTGCGCTTATCGGTTTGTGCAATGGGCTGCTGGTGACTAAGGCGGGGATCAATTCCCTGATCGCGACTCTGGGGATGATGGCGATTTTGCGGGGAGGGGCAATGGTCAGCACCCAGGCGGTATCGATCCAGGCGAAGGTTGCGGGTTTTGTCGAGGTGGGCACTGGATATCTGGGGCCGATCCCGATCCCGGTACTTTTGACCTTTGTGCTCTTTGGCTTGTTTTACTACGTGCTGCACCATACGATTCTCGGTCGCTATATCTATGCTATAGGCGGCAATATACAGGCGGCCCGACTATCTGGGCTAGCAGTAGATCGCACGCGGATCCTGGTCTTTGTGATCGGTGGGATGCTGGCGGCGATTAGTGCTTTTATCCTGGCTTCGCGGCTCAATTCCGGGCAGCCGAATGCAGGATTGGGATTCGAATTGCAGGTGATCGCCGCAGTTATTCTGGGTGGAATAAGCCTGACGGGTGGGGTGGGCACACTGGCTGGAGCTTGTATAGGAATTCTGATTCTGACTGTACTCTCGAACGGTTTGGTGTTGCTCAATGTGTCGTCTTTCTACCACGATATCGCCCGCGGCGCGGTGATCATCCTGGCGGTTTACTTGGATATTCGGCGCAAGGAGAGTCTCCTGCGACGCCTGCTGGCATCTCAGACAGAATCGAAAGCATGACGACGGCCCTGGTCGAGCTCGCGGGTATACACAAGCGCTTCCCCGGTGTCTATGCCCTTAAAGGCGTCGATTTCAGTGTTCTACCGGGGGAGGTTCATGCGCTGGTAGGCGAGAATGGGGCAGGCAAGAGCACGCTGATCAAGATTGTATCCGGTGTCTATGACTTCGAGGAGGGCAGTTATCGGATGGCGGGAAAGGCGGTGGAGATTCGTCACCCGCGTCAGGCTCTAGATCTGGGCATTGCGGTAGTCTACCAGGAATTGGAGTTGGTGCCCTCGCTTTCGGTGGCGGAGAATCTATTCTTCGGGCGCTTGCCGCATGGTCGCGGTGGGCGAGTGCGGTGGAGTGAGCTCTATGCCGAATCAGAGCGGCTTTTGGCCGAGGTCGGTCTGGAGGTCGATCCGCAGACCAAGGTTGGCTATCTGGGTGTTGCCGAGCAGCAATTAATCGAAATTGCGCGGGCGCTCTCGTTGGCGGCGCGGATAATCATCATGGATGAGCCGACGTCGGCGCTGAGTCCGCGCGAAATCGAGAAGCTCTTTGCTCTGATCGCCCGACTGAGAACGCGGGGAGTGGGTCTGGTCTATGTCTCGCATAAGCTCGATGAGATCATGGCGCTTGCCGATCGGGTTACGGTTTTGCGCGATGGGGAGCGGATCGCCTGTGAGCGGACCGAGGATCTCGATGAGCAGCAGCTGATCGGATTGATGGTTGGGCGGGAATTGGGGCAGGGGTTTCCGGCACTTGATCGCGAGCGGGGTGCGAGTGTACTCGAAGTGGATGGTCTTTCAACAGACCGGGTCCGAGATATTTCTTTTCGAGTCTGTGCAGGGGAGATCGTTGGATTTTCCGGATTGATGGGGGCGGGGCGCACAGAATTGGCACGGGCGGTTATGGGAGTAGATCGTCGGCTCGCGGGATCGGTCGTGATCGCAGGAGCTAGAGTGCCTGCTGCCGCGCCGACGCAGGCGCGGAAACTGGGGTTGGGGTTGGTGCCCGAGGATCGCCGTAGCGATGGCATTTTCGCCCAGTTGAGCGTGCGTGAAAACGCGAGTATAGCGGCTTTGGAGCAGTTTTGTCTGGTGGGTTATGTGCAGCAGGGGCTGGAGCAGCGGCAGGTCGGGGTGCTGGTAGAGCGGCTCAAGGTACGGACGCCGGATCAGAAGCAGACCATTGCCAAACTCAGCGGCGGCAATCAGCAGAAAACGCTCTTGGTCCGCTGGTTGCTGAAAGAGAATTTGAAAGTGCTCCTCGTCGATGAGCCGACTCGGGGTATCGATGTGGGTGCCAAGGCTGAGATTTATCAATTGTTGGACGGGTTGGCGCGCGAGGGATTGGCGGTGGTGGTGCTTTCGTCAGAAATGCCCGAGATCCTCGGACTTTGCGATCGGATTTACGTGATGCGCGCAGGGCGGATCGCTGCTGAGTACGGGCATGCGGAGGCCACGCCAGAAAAGCTCCTGGCCAGCGCGTTGCCTGGTGTTGAGGTTTGAGCGCGTATCAGCGGGCTTCTGATTGACGTTGTGGACCGCTGAGTTTTTTTATCGCGTCCTCGTCCAGAGCGCCCGAGTAGAGTCGCAGGTCCGAG
>MDTE01156332.1_pt1 | contig 19397 bp, 12 predicted proteins | sample 811231 | NCBI WGS metagenome assembly MDTE01 (sample SAMN05326651, study PRJNA326480) | marine metagenome | isolation source: seawater | place: Indian Ocean: Red Sea | collected 2010 | reverse complement strand
CGTTCAAGAGAAACACCAGTGGCATTCTCAAACATCAGCCCAAAACAACTAGAAGAAGAGCTAGCAGGACAAGATATTCCACTTATTCTTAATAGTACGCCTGGGGTTTACGCTACTCAAAGTGGGGGTGGTGACGGGGATGCACGAATTTCTATTCGAGGCTTCAACCAGCGAAATGTGGCTGTTATGATAGATGGTATTCCAATGAATGACATGGAAAATGGATGGGTTTATTGGTCCAATTGGTTTGGCCTTGACCTAATGACAAAAACAATTCAAGTTCAACGAGGATTAGGAGCTTCAAAATTAGCAATTCCTGCTGTTGGTGGAACCATGAATATTCTTACCAAAGGCATCAACAATAAAGAAGAAGTATCGTTTTCACAAAATGTTGGAAATAATGGCTTTTTAAGATCTACCTTAGGTTATAATAGTGGAAAGCTTAAAAATGGTTGGGGTTATTCTTTAGCTGGTTCTTACAAAAGAGGAAACGGTTGGGTAGACCAAACATGGACTGAAGGCTTCTTTTATTATATGAAGGTCCAAAAAAAGTTTAAAGACCACAGCCTTTCCTTTACTGCCTTTGGTGCTCCACAAGAACACGGACAACGCTCCTACAAAAAAGCCATCGCACTTTATGATATGGATTATGCTGCCAGTCTAGGAATAGACACATCTGGCGTTGACGGGGGTTATGGCCTTCGATACAATGAACACTGGGGAGATCTCAATAGATATATTGTGAATTTTGACGAAAATGGAAGCTCTATAGACACGACTTTTGCTGAAAATGAAGTAGTAAACGAAAAAATGAATTACTACCACAAACCCCAACTAAGTTTAAACCACCTATGGGCGGTTAACAAAAAAATGGTTATTTCAAATGTGTTATATGCTTCTCTAGGTAACGGGGGAGGAACAGGGGTAACACCAAGCCTTGTTTCTGGGAGCTTTAATAGTAATCGTCAGATAGACTTCCAAAGTATGTACGACCGTAATAGTGGAAATACAAGAGAATCCTTGCTAGGCTTCATTTATGACCCCTCCATAGACCCTTCATACAGTAACACTGAACATAAATCCACACAATTTTTAAGAGCTTCTATCAACAATCACAGGTGGTTTGGTTTGCTTTCTTCTTATAACTATCAACCCAATAAGGAGTATACTTTTTCTGGGGGGATAGACTTAAGACATTACACTGGAGAGCATTACAGAGAAGTTTATGACCTTTTAGGAGGAGACTACTATGTGGCAAATGAAAATGTTGCTGCAAGAGACAGCTCTGCCGTCATTAGAAAAGGAGATAAGTTTGCGTATCATAATGATGGCCTTGTTAAATGGTTAGGTCTTTTTCAACAAATGGAATACAATACTGGAAATTGGTCAGCCTTTGTTAATGTTTCTTTTTCTTCTACAGGATACAAGCGTATTGACTACTTCAGACCAATGGATCTTGTTTTAAATGACACGACAATGGTACAAGCCCTTTCTTATGGAGACACTATTATAAATAATGGTAACGCATACACTGTTGACTCTCCAGAGGCAAGACATACAGAAACTAAATGGAAATGGATTCCTGGCTATACCTTAAAGACAGGAATAAATTACAATCTAAACGAATTTAATAATGTATTCATGAATATTGGATATCTTGAAAAGGCACCAAAATTCAGAAACATATTTGATTTTGACAATCGGCTCTTTGCAAATATTCGTAATGAGGAGGTTGCTGCAATTGAGTTTGGTCACAGTTATAAAAGTAATAAATTTAGCTCCAACCTAAATCTATACCACACCCAATGGAGAAACAAACCTCAGTCTGGAAGTGCTGTAGTTGGTGGCGAACCCATTATGTATAATATCAATGGTATTGATGCACTTCACAAAGGAATTGAATTTGATGTTTCAATCAAAGTAACTGAAAAAACTTCTCTTGAATTCCTTTCTTCTATTGGTGATTGGAGGTGGACTTCAGGAGATACGATTCGTAGCTACGATGACAACAACCAACTTATCGGCTTAGATTATTTTGATGCTTCAGGTGTGCATGTGGGTGACGCAGCTCAGCTTCAGCTTGGTTCAAGTCTTAGATACCAATTTGATAAAAATGCATACATAAAATTAAAAGCAATGCATTTTGGCAATCATTATGCAGATTTCAACCCTTTTGACCTTCAGGGAGAAGATGTGGGAAGAGATTCCTGGAAGACTCCAGCTTATTCACTTATTGACCTCCATGGAGGTTATCGTTTTCGATATGCTGGAATGCATTTTGACTTCAAAATCAATGTTTTAAATATGCTTAACACCATATATATATCTGACGCCCTAAATAACGACAGTTATATTGCCGGAAATCAATTTAATTTTGACGCTTCTTCTGCTTCGGTATTCTTCGGAATGGGAAGAAGGGTAACTAGTTCACTAAAAATTTCATTCTAATTTACATATCCCATGAAAAAAATTATTTCCCTTTGTTTTTTAGCTTATTTACCTATCCTAGCACAAAGCCCGGACTATTATCAATCAGCCCAACAATTATCAGGAGAAGAATTAAGAAATGAGCTTCACGAGATTATCAAGAACCATAATGAGTTTTCTTACAGCTCAAGCAAAAATATTTTAAAACTGGCAGATCAAGACCCTGAAAATGAAAACAACATCATTCTTGTTTACAAGGGCAACTCTATAAGCAAAGATGATTTTTCTACAAACATGCAGCAAGATTTTTGGAATCGAGAACATGTTTGGGTGAAGTCTCAAGGGGGGTTTATTGGAGATGAAACATATGGGGCTCTTGGAGCTTATTCAGACGCGCACAATTTAAAACCATGTGATGCCAGCATCAATACAGCTAGAGGCACTAAAGATTTTGATAATGGCGGTACTCAAAACTCTGAGGCAACAGAATGTTACTCTACCACTACAACATGGGAACCTAGGGATGCTGTAAAAGGGGATGTAGCTCGAATTATTTTTTATATGGCAACTAGATATATGGGCGACCCTGGCGAACCAAGCCTAAACGTTGTTGATTTTATAAACAATTCTAATGATCCTTTAATAGGAAAGCTCTCTACACTTTTAGAGTGGAATGAGCAAGACCCAGTAGATGCTTTTGAGCGTAGAAGAAATCAAGTTATTTTCAACTGGCAACAAAACAGAAACCCTTTTATTGACTACCCTGAATTGGCTAATTTAATTTGGGCAGAGGCAAGCCCTAATCCTTTAGTCTTCTCGTCTGTGGAATTAGCTAATAATGCTCCTCTAGAGACTGAAATTCAAGAAGTATTTGTACATATATTGAGTGATGTTAATACTTCAGTTCAAGAAGTAACTTTAAAATGGGCCACCTCATGGTCAGAGCTTTATGAGACATCCTCAGAAAACATTATATCAATGACTGAAGGCGCTGTGAGTTGGAGTGCAACCATTCCTGCTCTTCCAGAGGGTACAGATGTGAAATACCAAATTACAGCTACAGCTAATGGTTTAGAAAACAGATTTTATGGAAACTATGTTGTGGCTCTAAATCCTTTTGAAGGAACAATTACAAGTATTCAAGACGTACAAGGAACAGGAGATTACTCCCCTTTCGAAAATCAAACCATATCTACTAAAGGAGTTGTTACAGCCGTTTTGGGAGATGATTTTTACATTCAAGATGGTATAGAGCCAAGAAGTGGTATTTATATTTATACATCTCCAGTTATTCCATCTATTGGGGATAGTGTTATTGTAACTGGTGAAGTTTCTGAATTTCAGTATGAAGACCCCACTGATGAGAAAATGACAGAGTTTGCATTCCCAGATCAGGTTTATATTCTTAGCTCAAACAACCCGATACCAAATCCTATAAATATTACTACTGGAGGTCTGGCCAATGAGGATTATGAAGGAATGTTGGTTCGCGTATCAGACGTAACAGTAACATATGCTGATCTTATTCCTTTTGTTGATTATGGGCAGTGGCGAGTTAATGATGGAACAGGAGAGTGTAATATTCATAACACACAAGAGGGGTACGAATATGATCCTCAATTAGGCGAATATATTTCTTCCATTTCGGGTATTAGCACATATCTTTTCGGCGATTGGAAAATTAGTTTACGAATGGAAGACGATGTCGACGCCAGTGGTGTTGATCTAACGGCTCCATCGATTATTGGAACAACTGTTCTAAATGAAAACTCTATCGCTGTATTTTTTAGTGAAAATGTAGAGCTCTCTAGTGCTGAAAATACAGCCAATTATTCTATTAATAATGGAATAATTGTTGAATCAGCATCAAGACACCCCTTTCAGTGGTCTCGGGTTAACCTCACAACAAGCTTTCACCAAGGTGGCAACTATGAAATAACTGTGTCAAACGTAATGGATGAAGCAGGAAACCTTTCATCGGCAACCCAAGGCTCTTACTCAATTCTTGGATTACAAGTTCATTCTATTCCTCAATTGAAAATCTATCCAAACCCTTCAAACGGGTCAATATTTATAGAAGGCCTTGAAGTAAATAATGAGATTGAAGTTATTGATATTCTTGGTAAAAATCTATATCAAACTAAGTCTTTCGATTCAAAATTACAATTGAGTTTAGACTTAACTAAAGGGGTTTATTTTATTAAGCATAAAAATACGAGAACTCCATTTATAATTAAATAATTAGTAAACAAAACTATTTTCACAACAAGAAGCTTTTATTTTACAAATCAATTGTAGTGGATATATATCAGCCTTACTATTAAAAATATGATAATTGTAGAGTTCTTAAAAACAGGTTTGTATAAATCATAAACAGAAGTCTTTTTTCAAGACTTCTGTTTTTAAAAATATGTAATACTTAATTCTGGAGAGGTGTATTTATAATTTAATGTTTTTAATCAAAAATAGGTAATTATACCTATAAATATATTTATTTATATGTGTTTTCACAATTCTTCTGTTGTTTTTTATAATTTTTAATGACTGTAATCTTTAAGAAAGCTCGAAAAAGAATCTTTTAGGATCTAATAAATATGGCTCGGTAAACAACCTTGAAAGAAAGAAAGTAATGGGTAGGCAAAGGCAAACGTTATACCTAAAAAAATTAAGCTATTATAGAACCTTTGGAACTAGGCCCAGAAGTTCTTACAAAACGGAGTGCCCCATCTTCATCTTCAGCCATTAAGACCATCCCTTGAGACTCAATTCCCTTAATTTTCTTGGGCTCCAAATTTACCAATATAGATACCTGCTCACCAATAAGGTTCTCAGCTTTATAATACTCTGCTATTCCAGAAACAACAACACGCACATCAATTCCTGTATCTATAGTTAACTTAAGCAATTTATTGGTTTTCTTTACTTTCTCTGCTGCAACAATTATTCCCACGCGAATATCCATCATGCTGAAATCATCAAAGCTTACATTTTCTTTTTGTGGTTTTACCATTTTATTTGTCAATTTAGTTGCCTCTAACTTTTCTAATTGGACCCTAATTTCCGCATCTTCAATTTTGCGAAATAGCAAGGTAGCAGTTTCTATTTTAAACCCTTGAACTAAAAGATTATCTGCTCCTGCATCATCCCAACAAAGCCGACCAAGGCCTAACATAATCCTTAGCTTCTCGGCTGTAAAGGGGAGAAAAGGCTCAGACAAAACACTTAAATTTGCAGCAATCTGAAGGGCAATATTCATAATTGTCTTGGTTCGGTTTTGATCCGTTTTAACCAATTTCCATGGCTCTTGATCTGCCAAGTATTTATTCCCTAGACGTGCCAAATTCATCATTTCCATTAAAGCTTCTCTGAAACGACATGACTCAATAGATTGACCAATCTTTGCAGGAAACAATTTCAATTCAGCAAGCACCTCTTTATCTGTATCTAATAATTCCCCTCTTTCTGGAATGTGCCCTTGGTAATATTTATTCGTTAGTACTACTACTCTATTAATAAAGTTCCCATAGATACCTACTAACTCTGAATTATTTCGTGTTTGAAAATCCTTCCATGTAAAATCATTATCTTTTGTTTCTGGAGCAGTAGCACATAATACGTAACGAATTACATCTTGCATCCCCGGAAAATCTTCCAAATACTCATGCAGCCAAACCGCCCAGTTTCTAGAAGTTGAAATTTTTTCACCTTCTAAATTCAAAAACTCATTTGCAGGAACATTGTCTGGTAATATATATTCTCCATGGGCCTTAAGCATAGATGGAAAAATTATACAATGAAAAACAATATTGTCTTTTCCAATAAAATGAACCAATTTGCTGTCGTCAGACTTCCAGTATGGTTCCCAATCTTTCCCTTTGTCTTCTGCCCACTGCTTGGTAGCAGAAATATAACCTATAGGGGCATCAAACCAAACATAGAGGACTTTTCCTTTCGCCCCTTCTACTGGAACGGGAATTCCCCAATCTAAATCTCTAGTTACTGCTCGAGGCTGTAAACCTTGATCTAGCCATGATTTACATTGTCCATAAACATTTGTCTTCCAGTCAGATTTATGCTCCTTAACAATCCACTCTTTAAGCCAAGATTCGTATTTATTTAAAGGCAAAAACCAATGCTTAGTTGTCTTCATCACGGGCTTATTTCCGCTTAATGCAGATTTAGGATTTATAAGTTCTATGGGGCTCAAAGAACTTCCACAGGCCTCACATTGATCACCATAAGCCTCTGGGTTATTACAGTGAGGGCAGGTCCCAATAATATACCGATCTGCCAAAAACTCTTTTTCTACTTCGTCAAAATATTGCTCATTTTCCTGTTCATCAAACAAACCTTTGCGATGTAGTTGTTTGAAAAATTCTGAAGCTGTTTCATGATGTGTTTTGTCAGAAGTTCGATGATAAATATCAAAACTAACCCCTAATTCCTTGAAAGAATCTCGAATAATTTTGTGGTATTTATCAACAACTTGCTGCGGTGACACCCCTTCCTTTTTTGCAGAAATCGTAATCGGAACTCCATGCTCGTCAGAGCCACAAACAAAAAGTACATCCTTTTTATTAGATCGTAAAAACCTAGCGTATACATCACTTGGAATATAAACCCCCGCTAAATGTCCAATATGAACAGGCCCGTTGGTATAAGGCAGAGCTGCAGTTATGGTATATCTTTTTATTTCTTTCAATATCAAGTAGTAATTTGTTTGAACAACAAATATAAGAATTTGCTTTAGGTGAAATTACTATCTTTAATGCAATTAAAAATCTATTTTTTGCAAACTAAACAAATCCCAAAACTTAAGGCAGGAGATACTGTCGCCCTTATTGCTTCTGCTCGCAAAGTAAGTAGACAAGAGCTAAGCCATGCATCAAAGATTATAAAATCATGGGGGTTAAAGGTGTGCTGTGGAAAAAACCTCTTTAATCAACATGATCAATTTTCAGGGACAATTAAAGAACGGGCTCAAGATTTACAATGGGCTATAGATGACAAAGAAGTCAAAGCAATCCTATTTGTTCGTGGTGGTTATGGTTCTGTGCAAATCATTGATTATATTGTTTGGGAAGGTTTTCAAAAAAATCCAAAATGGTTGATTGGCTTTAGCGACGTTACAGTATTTCATTCACATATACACCAGAACGTTGGTACTCCAACTTTACATGCAGCAATGCCAATCACCTTTCCTAAAAACACGGAATCTTCTTTACATAACCTAAGAAATATTCTTTTCGGAAAGCAGGTATCTTATAAAATTGAAAACCATTACCTTAATCGTAGAGGGATTTGTAGTGGGAAAATTGTAGGCGGTAATTTATCCATCATCTACTCTCTTTTAGGTTCTAAAAGTCAGATGAGCACAAAAGATAAAATTCTTTTTATTGAAGACGTCGACGAATATCTATATCATTTAGATCGAATGATGCAAGCTCTTAAAAGAGCTGGAATACTTCATAATATAGCCGGATTAATTGTTGGCGCTATGAGCAAAATGAATGACAACTCCATTCCTTTTGGGAAAACAGCTCAAGAAATTATTCTTGATACTGTTTCTGAATATTCTTACCCTGTTTGTTTTGAATTCCCTGCTGGACATATTAACAATAATAATCCCCTTTTATTTGGGGAAAAAGTTACTTTAGAAGTCTGTGAAAAAACAATATTAAAATAATAATTAAAGCCTTTTCTTTAATACTATATATTTAATTACTATAAAATTATCATGGCAAGACACAATGAATTAGGTGAAGAAGGTGAAATCATTGCACAACATTTCATAGAAAAAAAAGGATTTAAAATTTTAGATTGCAATTGGCGATATCTTCAATATGAAGTTGATATTATTTCAAGAGATGAAAAAAAAATAATCTTTATAGAGGTTAAAACTCGCTCTACATATCAATATGGTTTTCTGATGAATCCGTAACCCCACAAAAAGAAAAAATACTTGTTGAAGCTGCAGAAATATACCTAGAATAAAAAAACTACTCCAACGAAGTTCGCTTTGACATTATATCTATTGTGAAAAATGAAACGGAAGAAAAAATATGTCATATTGAAGATGCTTTTCAAAGATAAACGAGTTTATAGATGATCGTGTTTCATCTTTAAAAAAACACTCTTAAAATCTAGCTATTACAAATAGGTGACTGCACAACAAATTTTCACTACTTTTGCAGCTCAAAATCACATAAAATGTTTCGATCACATACTTGCGGAGAGCTAAACATTAGCAATATAGGAAATACTGTTACCCTTAGTGGCTGGGTGCAAAAATCTCGCGACCTTGGAGGAATGACTTTCATCGATCTTCGTGATCGCTATGGAATAACACAATTGGTGTTCAATATGGAAACAAATGAAGACCTTTGTACAAGAGCTCGTAAATTAGGTCGAGAATTTGTAATCCAAATAGAAGGTGTTGTTGTCGAGCGAAGCGCAAAAAACAAAAAAATACCTACTGGAGAAATCGAGATTCAAATTAAAAAATTAACCATTTTAAATGCCGCTAAAACACCTCCTTTCACGATTGAAGATGAAACTGATGGAGGAGATGATCTAAGGATGAAATACCGTTATTTAGATTTGCGACGGAACCCTATTAGAGAGAATATGATTCTGCGATCTAAAGTAGCAATTGAAACAAGAAAGTATTTAGCTGATCATAATTTTATAGAAGTAGAAACTCCTGTTTTGATTAAATCAACTCCTGAAGGAGCTCGTGATTTTGTAGTTCCAAGTAGAATGAACCAAGGTCAGTTTTATGCCCTTCCTCAATCGCCACAAACCTTCAAACAATTACTGATGGTTTCTGGTTTTGACAAATACTTCCAGATTGTAAAATGTTTTCGCGACGAAGATTTAAGAGCTGACCGCCAGCCGGAGTTTACTCAAATAGACTGCGAAATGTCATTCGTGGAACAAGAAGATATATTAAATACTTTCGAAAACTTAACACGTTACTTACTGAAAACGGTGATCAATGTAGATCTGAAAGACTTCCCAAGAATGACTTTTGAGGAAGCCATGAGAGATTACGGTAACGATAAGCCAGACATCCGCTTTGACATGAAATTAAAAGACATTAATGCCTTTGCCCAAAACAAAGGTTTCAAAGTATTTGATGATGCAGAATTAGTCCTAGCGATAAATGCAAAAGGCTGCGCTACATTCACACGTAAACAATTAGACAAACTAACCGATTGGGTAAAACGACCTCAAATTGGAGCGAAAGGATTGATTTATGTAAAATGCAACGAAGATGGTTCTTACAAATCAACAGTAGATAAATTCTTTGGTCAGGAAGACTTAGCAGAATGGGCTAAAGCAACTGATGCCGAAGTGGGCGACTTAATCCTTGTATTAAGTGGAACTGCAAATGAAGTTCGCAAGCAAATGAGTGAATTGCGTTTGGAAATAGGAGAACAACTAGGATTAAGAGATCCAAAAGTATTTGCTCCACTATGGGTTATCGACTTCCCTCTTTTAGAATGGGACGAAGAAACAGAGCGTTACCACGCCATGCATCACCCTTTTACATCTCCAAAACCAGAAGATTTAGATAAACTTGACACCGCTCCTGCAGAAGTAAAAGCAAGTGCTTACGACATGGTATTAAATGGTTCTGAAATTGGAGGAGGCTCTATTCGTATTCACGATAGAGATCTCCAAAAACTTATGTTTAAACACTTAGGTTTTACAGATGATGAAGCCCAAGAGCAATTTGGCTTCTTAATGAATGCTTTTGAATATGGAGCTCCTCCTCATGGTGGGATAGCATTTGGTTTAGACCGTCTTTGTGCTTTAATGGGTGAAGCAGAATCCATTCGTGATTTTATTGCCTTCCCAAAGAATAATTCAGGAAGAGACCTAATGATTGATTCCCCTTCAAAAATTGAGGCAATTCAACTTGATGAGTTGAATTTGAAATTAAAATAAGTCTTAAGGTCATTGCAATTCTTACAGTAGCAAAATACGATGCTTTTTTATTTGGTGAGTGGTTCTGACTAAGAACAAAAAAAGTGTGTAACTTTATAACAAAATCACCTTAACAAATACCTAACATAGAAAATAATAATGAAAAAAGTAATCGCCATATCTTTTCTGCTATTTAGCCTGGCTCTTTTTTCACAAACAGAAACACACTATTCTAATTCTTTTAACCAAAATCCAGAATGGGTAGAGTTAATGTATAAGGAAAGTCTGGATGCAGGACAGGTCATAAAAGCTTATCTAGATTACTACAAATCACACCCTTTTGTAAAAAATAAACATACGCAATATTACAAAAGATGGCAACGCGCATTAAGTAGGTCAGTTGCTCAACCAACACAAGAATATATTAATGCTACACTAAACGAAAAAAAATCTTCGACGGTATGGGAGGCAAGAGGTCCTTTTGATTTTGATATTGATGCAGCAAGCCGATCGTATGCTCCTGGAGCTGCTCACGTTTACTGTGTAGAACAATCCTCTTCAAATGAAAACATAATTTATGCTGGAACAGCTACTGCTGGTCTATGGCGTTCAAATGATAAAGGAGAAAATTGGTTTTGCTTATCAAAATTCCTCCCTATTAATAGAGTATATGCCCTAGAAATTGACCCTGACAATGAAAACATCATCTATTTTAGTGGAGGGGGAACTTTGTATAAATCTGATAATGGTGGAGAAAGTCACACAAATATTGGCGCTGGGGAATTTAACTCTGGAATTGAAATTAAAGAGATTATGTTCCATAATGGAAAACTATGGGTTGCGTCTAATCAGGGGCTTTACTATTCTACAAACAACGGCAATACTTTTTCTCAAAAAATGTCAGGGACATGGCTTGAAACAGAAGTTCATCCTACAGACAACAATGTCATTTATGCTGTAAAAGAAAACTCCTCATCAACTTCATTTTATAAATCTATAAACAACGGAGATAGTTTTACATTATTCGAAAACGGATGGCCCAATCCTAGTTCTAATGAAGAACAAAAAAGAACTGAAATTGCAGTTAGCCCTGCCGCTCCAGATAAAATTGTTGCACTAGCAACAGGAAATGCAAATGGAGGATCTGGCCTTTATGGCATTTATGTTAGTGAGGACCGAGGCGAAACATGGGAGTTTAAGTGTTGTGGAGATCAACCAGGGGGAGTTCCTTCTTCCTCTAACATTAACATGATGGGTTGGCAAGATGATGGTTCAGATGACGGTGGCCAATATTATTATGATTTAGCCTTGGCAGTGAACCCAAATAATGCAAATATCATCCATGTAGGTGCAGTTAATCATTGGATTTCTGATGATGGAGGTGAAACCTTTTCTTGTCCAGCAAAATGGTCTCATCCAGATAAAGATGAATACATTCATGCAGACATACACGATATTCGATATTTCGGAAATGACCTTTGGGTCGCATGTGACGGTGGAGTTTTCTATTCAAATGATGCTGGAGATAACTTCGACAAAAAAATGTACGGTATTTCAGGAACAGATTTTTGGGGATTTGGCTCAGGATTTACTGACGGCGAAGTGATGCTTGGAGGGACATACCACAATGGAACACTAATTAAAGATAATGAAGTTTATGATGGAGGATGGCTCTGTGCAGAAGGAGGAGATAACTACAGGGGATTTGTCAACTTTGCAGACGACCGAAAAGTATATACTGATGCCGGAGGAAGAATATTATCTGGTAATAGAACTCAGGAATTAGGCTCGTTTAGCATGCAATATAAGCCAAACGCCTCCTACACTATTGGTGAATCTAGTAACCTAGAATTTGATCCAAGATGCCCAAATATATTATACATAGGCAACGAAACAACCCTCTATAAGTCATATGACAATGGCGCAAACACTACAGCCCTTCATGATTTTGGTGAAAAAATTACTTCTGTTGAAGTAGCTTGGTCTAACCCAGACTTCATATACCTCGCAACATTTAATGGTTGGTGGGAAACAAAAAAATTATATAAATCAATAGATGGGGGAAACAATTGGGTTGACATCACCCCAAACTCTTCTATAATTAATGGTCAAGATTGGATTCCTTATGATATTACCGTTAGTAGTGAAAATGAAAATCATTTGTGGATTGTTAGATCCTCTATGTATGGAACCCCAAGTGATGGGGTTGGACATGATGTTTTTAAATCTATTGATGGTGGAGGTTCCTGGACCAACTTATCTACTAATACTATTAAAGATGAGAACATCACAAATATTGAACATATTAGAGGTAGTAATGGAGGGGTATATATTGGGACTAGACAAGCTGTATACTATAGAGATAACACCATGAATGATTGGGTTCTTTACAACAACAACCTTCCTATGCAAACCTTTTCTGTTCAATTAATTCCATACTACAAAGAAGGAAAGCTAAAAAATGGCACAAATCAAGGAGTTTGGGAAGCCAATTTTTACACAGAAAACCCTCCTTCTGCTCAAATTGCTGCCGACAAACTTTCTATTGACTGTACGAACAATATAGTACAATTCTTTAACCATTCCGCAATGAGAAGCGAAGGGGCTGAATTTGAATGGTCCTTTCCTGGGGGTATTCCTGAAAATTCTACGGATGAAAACCCTTTGGTTTACTACTCAAACCCTGGAATGTATGACGTATCTCTAACCATAACAGATGTTAATGGAACAGACACACAAATACAATCCAATTTTATTGATTTTAATGTTCTTACGATTTCTGACCTAAATGAAATGGAAGAGTCGTTTGAAAGTTCAATATTCCCTCCTGAGGGTTGGTCACTTCCAGAATCTGCTTATTCATGGCAACAAATTGAAGTTTCTTCCGAAGCTAATTGTGAAACAGGAAATGCGGTCTATGTAGAAAATTTTTCAATTGACCAATCTGGAGTTGAGGCAACATTAATGAGCCCAAAAATTAACCTAGAGTTATTTGACAACCCTACCTTAACATTTAATTATGCATATGCACAATATGGAACAAACTATTCTGATGGCCTAAAAGTGGAAGTATCTTTAGATTGCGGCAGCACTTGGGCAACTCTATGGGAAGCCTACGGCTCTAATCTAGCAACTCAAGAAAATCAGTCAAGTTGGTGGGAACCAGAATGCGAAGACTGGGAAAGATTAAACATTAGCTTAAGTGAATATACTAACCAATTTGTAAACATTCGTTTTGTAAATGTGAATGGATATGGAAATAATCTTTTCTTAGACAACATAAACTTTATAAATAATGATGGAAGCATTGATGTTGTAAATCCAATTCCTGGATGTATGAATGCAGAAGCTAATAACTTTAATCCAGAAGCAAATGTTGATGATGGTACATGCATATTTATGGCTCTTGGAGAGCAAATTATCTCACTCAACCAAGGGTGGAACATATTCTCTACCTATATTTCCCCTTCTAACTCAGCTTTTGATGCTGTAATGACTCCAATTGTAAGTGAAATTACAATTGCAAAAGATTATGCTGGAAACTCCTATCTGCCTGAATGGGAATATAACTCAATAGGTGATTTGAGCAATTTAGAGGGCTATTTAATTAAGGTTAACTCAAACTGCAGCATTACTCTTGAAGGGGAGTTGGTTGCTCCAGAAAACACTCCTATTCCTATAAGGGAGGGGTGGAGTATTATTTCTTACCTAAGAAATAATGATGCTAATGCCGAACTGATTCTTGAACATATTGCAAATGACTTAATTATTGTTAAAAATTTCTTAGGAGAAGCATTCCTTCCTCAATGGAACTATAATGGAATAGGTAATTTTAAACCTGGGCAAGGATACCAAGTAAAGTCATACTCTAGTACTGAGCTTCAATATATTTCAAACAGCTCTAGCTATAGACTAGGGCAAAAAAATAACATAAAAAATAATCCGTCGCACATCTCACTTGACATAAATACAGGGTCTAACATGCACATTGTGATCCCAAAAGATGCTTGGGGGCTAGATATAGAAAATAATGCAGAAATATATGCATACGACGCCCAAGGTAAAGTTGTTGGGGGTTCAAAAATCACTTTCCCAAATACAGTATTATGCCTCTGGGGCAATGATGAATATAACAATGAAAAAGATGGACTTTATGACGCTGAAGAGTGGGATTTGAAAATATGGCAGCCACAAACAAAAACTTTAGAAAATATTCACCTCAATCAACAAAATGGATGCTTTTTCAAAAAAGACGATCTTATTATTGCACAAAATATTTCCTTAAATGAGTCACTAAATGAATTAAAGTTGTTTGATGCCATTCCAAATCCTACAAGCAACAAATCAATAATTCGCATGTACTTAAGCGAAGAGGTAGAAATAAAATTAATTCTGTACAATATTCTAGGAGTTAAAATGATCTCTATTGCAGAGGAAAAAATGAATGTTGGCTATCACAAATTTGAGCTCAACACTCTTGCCCTTCCTTCTGGAACTTATTTTTATACCCTTTCCACGAATAAATACCAAAAAAGCAAACGTCTAGAAATTATGAAATTATAAACCCCTTCATATAAAAGGGGTTTATAATATTAATATTGTATAAACTTCTACTTTGCAGCAGCAAAATTAGAGGCAACCTTTCCCCAATCAACTACATTGAAAAAAGCACTAATATAGTCTGGCCTGCGGTTTTGATAATTCAAATAATATGCGTGCTCCCAAACATCTAGCCCCATGATAGGATGACCATCACACCCTACACCGTTCATTATAGGGTTATCTTGGTTTGCTGTAGAGCAAACCTCTAGCTTCCCATTTTTAACACACAACCAAGCCCAACCAGAACCAAAACGAGTTGCTGCAGCATTAGAAAAAACTTCTTTAAAAGCCTCGAAAGAACCAAAACTCTGATCAATGGCATTAGCTAATTCCCCAGAAGGGATTCCACCCCCATTAGGGCTCATTACTTCCCAAAAAAGACAATGATTGTAATAGCCCCCTCCATTATTTCTCACACCTACTGAAAGAGTACCCGAACTCAAAATTTCTTCAATAGACATATCTTCAAGCTCCGAGCCTTGTATAGCCGAATTTAATTTACTTGTATAACCGGCATGGTGTTTCCCATGATGAACTTCCATGGTGCGAGCATCTATGTGAGGCTCCAAGGAATCGTATTGATAAGGTAAATCTGGTAATTTAAAAGCCATTTTATCTTTTTTTAATTAATATATAGCAACAAATATATAGAAAATTTATCCACTCTATATGGTTTTATTCTTTATAAAAAAAGTGATTCATAATGAGTTCAACAAAAAATTATAGCTAAATTTTAAGAATAAAAACACCACTAACAATAAACCAAAAAAAATATTAAATGATTAAACTATCTTTGTGAATTTGGCAAAAGCAATAGGTGGGAAAAAAAGAATCTATATTAAGAAGCATAATCAAAAGTATTACATGGCGTATTATTGCCATTTTAGACACTATTGTTATTGTGTTGCTTTTTAGTTGCTATATGGGAAATTGCGATGTTGATGGTGCAATAACTATTGGGTTTTTAGAGTTCTTTTTTAAATTCGTTTTTTATTATTTGCATGAGAGGGTGTGGCAAACTATTAAACTTGAAAACCGATCAAGAAAACATGTAACATTAATAAAAACATTTACTTGGAGATTGATTGCTACAATTATGACCATTATTATTGTTGGTAAAGTTTTAATTGGATCAAGCTACATTGCTGTTTATATTGCTTTGGTGGAGGTGTTAACAAAAACCTTACTTTATTATATTCATGAAAGGCTGTGGCTATTAATTCCACTAGGAAAAATAAAGGCGTTCATTAAAAAATAATATATGGATAAAAATATTATCAAGCATGCTTTCTCGATAGATAAAAAGACTCGATCAAAATTAAAAAAGCATGCACCTTTTCTACTTTGGTTTACTGGATTATCAGGATCTGGAAAATCAACCATAGCAAATCGTGTAGAGCAACTACTTCATGAAAATGGAGTTCACACCTATATCCTTGATGGTGATAATATTCGGAATGGTTTAAACAAAGACCTGTCATTTAAACCTAAAGATCGTGAAGAAAACATTCGGAGAATTGCAGAAGTAAGTAATTTAATGATTGATGCTGGATTAGTTATCTTAGCAGCTTTTATCTCTCCTTATGAAAAAGATAGAGAAAAAGTTCGAAAAACTGTAGGTGCAAGAAATATGATTGAAATATATATTAACACATCACTAAAAGAATGTGAACATAGAGATGTAAAAGGTCTTTACAAAAGAGCTAGACAGGGAGAAATTAAAAACATGACGGGCATCTCTGCACCTTATGAAGAACCAAAAAACCCTGAAATCGAAATAAAAACAGAAGAGCTTTCAGTAGAAAATGCTGCAAAAAAAATAACAAATTATTTATCTTTAAAAATAGCCCTCCAAAATGAGTAATTACAGTATAAATCACTTACGCGAACTTGAGTCAGAGGCCATTTTTGTCATTCGAGAAGTTGCTGCACAGTTTGAGTCTCCAGCCTTATTATTCTCTGGCGGAAAAGACTCTATATTAATGACTCATTTAGCAAAAAAAGCCTTTTATCCTGCTCGAATTCCTTTTCCTCTAATCCATATCGATACAGGACATAATTTTCCTGAGACAATTTTATTTAGAGACCAACTTGTTAAATCTTTAGGGGTCAACTTAATTGTGGGGTCTGTACAAGAATCTATTGATAAAGGGAGGGTTAAAGAGGAAAGCGGCATAAATGCCTCAAGAAATTCATTACAGATCGTTTCTCTTTTAGACACTCTAGAAGAATATAAAATTGATGCAGCAATGGGAGGCGCTAGAAGAGATGAAGAAAAAGCAAGAGCAAAAGAGCGCTTTTTTTCCCATAGAGATGAATTTGGTCAGTGGGACCCTAAAAACCAAAGACCCGAATTATGGAATTTGTTCAACAGTAAAAAACAAAATGGAGAACATTTTAGAGTTTTTCCAATATCAAATTGGACTGAAATGGATGTATGGGAATACATCAAACTAGAAGAGATTGAGCTTCCCTCACTTTATTTTTCTCATGAACGAGATTGTGTTGTTAGAGATGGCGTCATCCTTGCAAACTCTGAATACATTACTCTAAAAGAAAATGAAGAAGTTGTAAGAAAAACAGTGCGATATAGAACCTGTGGAGATATGCCAATTACTGGAGCTGTGTATTCAGAAGCGAATACTTTAGAAAAAATAATTGAAGAAATTGCAACAACCAGAACTACAGAAAGAGGAACTAGAGCAGATGATAAGCGAGGTGAAACAGCTATGGAAGACCGAAAAAAAGCTGGCTATTTCTAAACAATCACCCTATACAAAAAAACTAAAATGCAAAATAAACATACGGAACTACTTAGATTTACAACTGCAGGAAGTGTTGATGATGGAAAAAGCACCTTAATTGGTCGCTTGCTATTCGACAGCAAATCTATTTTTCAAGATCAGCTTGAAGCTGTCGAAAAATCAAGCAAAAATAAAGGTTCTGATTACCTTGATTTATCATTATTAACAGATGGATTAAAATCTGAACGAGAACAAGGAATTACAATTGATGTTGCCTATCGCTATTTTGCAACCCCAAAAAGAAAATTTATTATTGCAGATACGCCTGGTCACATTCAGTACACAAGAAACATGGTAACTGGAGCCTCAACAGCAAACCTAGCTATTATACTGGTGGATGCAAGAAAAGGCCTTTTAGAGCAAACTCACCGACATGCATTTATAGCTTCTCTTCTTCAAATTCCTCATGCAATTGTGTGTGTCAACAAAATGGATTTAGTAAACTACGACAAGGGTGTATATGATTCTATTGTAGAAGATTTTAAAGCGTTTTCATCAAAACTAAATATCAAAGATATCCAGTTTATTCCAATTTCTGCGCTCAATGGAGACAATGTGGTAAATCGTTCAGAAAATATGTCTTGGTATGAAGGAAGTACACTAATGTATCTTCTTGAAAACGTTCATATTTCAAGCGACTACAACCATATAGATTGTCGTTTCCCCATTCAGTCAGTTATACGTCCTCACACAATAGAACACCAGGACTACAGAGGTTATGCTGGTCGAATCGACGGGGGTGTATTTAAAAAAGGAGACAAAGTTAAAGTTCTTCCTTCTGGCTTTTCTACAAGTATTAAAGCTATCGAACTGAATGGAGAAGAAATTAAAGAGGCCTTTAATCCAATGTCTGTTACCATGAGGCTAAATGATGAAATTGATGTTGGAAGAGGAGACATGATTGTCAGAGAAAATAACAGTCCAGAGGTTACTCAAGACTTAGAGGTAATCGTTACCTGGATGAGTGAAAAGCCCGTTAGTAATAAAACCAAAGTCTTTATAAAGCATACTACGAATGAATGCATTGCAATGATTAAAGAAATTAAATACAAAATAGACATCAACACCCTACACCGCATAGAAGATATAAGTCAAATAGAAATGAATGATATTGCTAGGATGTCTATTCGTTCTTCTAAGCCTGTTTTTGTTGATTCATATAGCCAAAATAGGCTAACAGGAAGTATTATTCTGATTGATGAGCAAAGTAATGAAACCATTGGGGCGGGAATGATTATAAACAAAAAATAATGCTTTCAAAAAACACACAACTTGCAATAAAAGCGTCCATAGAGGCTGGGAAAAAAATTCTCAAAATATATCATTCTGGGGATTTTGAAATAGAAAAAAAAAAAAGATAAAAGCCCTTTAACAAAAGCAGATAAAGAGGCTCATAGAATTATTCAATCTATTTTACAAAAGAGTGGCATACCAATATTATCAGAAGAAGGAAAAAGTATTCCATTTACAAAAAGAAAAAAATGGCCTGAATTATGGATTATTGACCCTATAGACGGAACAAAAGAATTCATCAAGCGAAATGGAGAATTTACAGTAAATATTGCCCTAGTAAAAAACAACACTCCAATTATAGGTGTTGTATATGCTCCCGAATTGAAAACGATTTATTTT
>MDTE01135378.1_pt1 | contig 19397 bp, 16 predicted proteins | sample 811231 | NCBI WGS metagenome assembly MDTE01 (sample SAMN05326651, study PRJNA326480) | marine metagenome | isolation source: seawater | place: Indian Ocean: Red Sea | collected 2010 | reverse complement strand
CGACTCTGATAAAAGTATTGAAGGGCGTTCATTTGCATATCCAATTTTGTGGAAATCATTAAGAAGTGGTGGGTTATTTATATCAGATGATATCGCTGATAATCTATGTTTTGCAGAATTTGTAAAAAATACTGGTGCTCCTTTTTGTGTTGTTAAAGTAAAAGGAAAACAATACATGGGAGCTATACGCAAACCATAATTAATTAAGCATAATTTAAATTTTTTAATAGATTTTTAATTATTAATTTTTTTTATTTTTATGATTTAAATTAGAAAATTAAAATTATCCTTTTTAATTTCACTCCGAAAAATTTTTAGATTTTTTTCAGTAGAAAAGTACTAGTTCATGTAAATTGGTATGAAACTGAACCTGCAACATTTAATATTAAGGTAGGGCATGAAGATTTTAGAAAGGTTTATTAATTGAGTATTATAAAAAAGTTATTGGTTTTTTTATTTAGCACACATATATATAAATATTTGCTAATTTAAATTTACTAAAAAATTATTAGATATTTTATTTGCTTTAAAATTATCTATCAATAAATTAAATAAATGGATAAAATTGTTGCAACCATTGAGGCAAGAATGACCTCAAGCCGCTTACCAGGTAAGCCACTTTTAAAAGTTTTTCAAAAAACTATGATAGAGCACTTGGTTTTGAGGTTAAAAAAAGTCAATTCCATTGACAAAATAGTTCTTGCTACAACAGTTAATGAAGAAGATGACGTATTGATAAGTGCTGTTAAAGATTTAGGAATAAACATTTTTAGAGGTGATGAAAACGATGTTATGCAAAGAGTAATTGAGGCTGCGGACAGTGTTGATGCAAGTACAATCGTTGAAATAACTGGAGATTGTCCTCTAATTGATCCTCAAATAATTGAACAGTGTATTAGAATGTATAAAATTCACGATGTTGACTATGTTAGTAACGCAGTTATTAGGTCATACCCAGATGGAATGGATACTCAGGTTTTTAGTTTAAAAACACTTAAAAAATCTGCTTCCATGACAAATGATTTACTGGATAGAGAGCATGTCAGCTTACATATAAGAAATAATCCCAAAATCTTTAAACAAATTCATTTAGTTGCACCACCAGAAATTCATTGGCCCTCTTTAGGTATTACTTTAGATGAAATAGGAGATTACGAACTAATAAAAATTATTATAGAAAATTTATATAAAAAAAACCCCTATTTTAGTTGCTTAGATATTGTTAAATTTTTGAGAAAAAATCCAAAATATTTAAAATTAAATGAACAAGTAAATAGAAAAGGAAATAATTGAAAAAAAAAGTTTTGATTGCAAGTTACGATGCAGGAGGTGCTGAGATACTAAGTAATTGGCTTAAATATAAAAAACCCAAAGCATTTGTAGTTGTAGATGGCCCAGCAAAAAAAATTTTTAAAAAAAATTGCCCAAATGTAAAATTTGATAAATTAGATTATGCTCTTTCAAAATCTGATTGGGTTTTATGCAGTACAGGGTGGTCAAGTAATTTTGAGTTAAATGTATTAACTAAAGCAAAAAAATTAAAAAAAAAGTCTGTTGCTTTCCTAGATCATTGGGTTAATTATTTAGATAGATTTAAGCGTCAAAATAAAAAATATATTTTTCCAGATGAAATATGGGTCGGTGATCTTCATGCAAAAAAAATTGCAACTTCAATTTTTAAAAATATTCCAGTAATTCAAAAAAAAAATCCGTATTTTCATCATATAATTTTGAAAATTAGGTCTATGAAAAAAAAGAAAAAAAAGAAAAAACTTTATAAAAAGGTTCTTTATGTTTCAGAACCAATCAAGGATCACATTAATTTAAATAATAAATTAAAAACAAAATTCTATTATAATGAACATGATGCACTAAAATATTTTTTGAGGAACTTATATCAAATTGACAAAAATATTGAAGAAATAACCTTGAGGCCCCATCCAAGTGAGAAGATTAATAAATATAATTGGATCAAAAAATTTGATAAAGTTAATCTTAAACTTTCTAAAAATAAATCTTTACTAGAAGATATATTTTATTCAGATATAGTGGTGGGATGTGAAACTATGGCAATGGTAATTGCCTTATTAGCAAAAAAGAGAGTTGTGACTTCAATACCTCCAAATAAAAAATCTAAAATAAACATAAGTTTACCCTATAAAAAAATAGAAAAAATACCTTTGTTAATTAATAAAAATAAATGAATGTCTAAAACTTGTTTAATAATCGGTCTTGGAAAAATAGGTATGGAATATGATTACAATTTAAAAAATAATAATAAAATTTTTTCTCATACCAAAGCAATTTTTCTTCATAAACATTTCAAATTAATTGGTGGAGTAGATCAATCTAAAAATAAAAGATTAAAATTTAAAAAAAAATATTTTTTACCTGTTTTTAAAAATGCACAAGAAGCATTTAAAAAATTAAGTCCAAATATTATTGTTATTGCAACACCTACAAATACACATTATAAAATTTTTTTAAGTGTAATTAAAATTTATAAACCAGAAATCATTATATTTGAAAAACCACTCACATATAATTTAGATAAAGCCAATCTAATTGTAGAGAAATGTAGAAAAAAAAATATATCTATATTTGTAAATTATTTTCGAATTTCAGAGAGTGGGGTAATAAAAATTAAAAATTTGTTAAACAAATTTAATAAATTTGAAAAATTTAAAATTAATGCTTGGTATTCAAAAGGATTAATTAATAATGGAAGTCATTTAATAAATTTATTTCAATTTCTTTTTGGTAAAGTGAAGTTAATAAATATCATTAAGCCATCAAGAATGAATAATAATGATTTTGAACCAGATGTGAAAATTGAGTTTAAAAACAGTTCAATAATATTGCGCGCTGCTAAGGAAAAAAATTTTTCACTTTTTTGTTTTGATATTATCAGTTCGGAGTTTAGATTATTTTACAATGACTTTGGTAATTTAATTGAGCTTCAAAAAATTTCAAAAGATAAAAAATTTAGTGGTTATCAAACTTTATCCAAAAAAAAAGTTATATCAAATAGCACTGATATTTATCAAAAAAAAGTATATGATCAGATTCACAAATTTAATATTAAAAAAAATTTTAATCTTTGTTCAGGTAAAAAAGCTTTGGAAACTCACAAAGTAATTAATATTATTAAAAGAAAAAATAATTATGGATCAAAATAAGTTAGCACTTTTTGGTGGTAAAAAAGTAATTAATAGACCCTTTAGGCGTTATAATTCAATAGGTAAAGAAGAAGTTCATGCTGCAAAAAAAGTAGTGCAAAGTGGAAATTTATCTCAATTTATTGGTGGAAATGGTCCAGATTTTTTAGGTGGACCTAAAGTAAAACAATTTGAAAAAAAATGTGCAAATTACTTTAAAGTAAAGCATGCCATTACAGTAAATTCTTGGACTTCTGGACTTGTAACTGCAATAGGTGCACTTGATATAGAGCCAGGTGATGAAATTATTGTGCCAACTTGGACTATGTGTGCTTCAGCAACTGCCATACTTCATTGGAATGCCATACCTGTATTTGCCGATATAGACCCTGAAAATTTTTGCATAAGTCCTTCTTCTATAGAATCAAATATTAGTCCATTTACTAAAGCGATTATGGCAGTTGATATTTTTGGCCAATCAGCAGATATAGATCAAATAATGTCAATTGCAAAGAAACATAACTTAAAAGTGATTTCAGATACCGCCCAATCACCGGGTGCCTTATATAAAAATAAATTAGCAGGCACCTTATCTCATATTGGAGGTTATAGCTTAAATTACCATAAGCATATTCATACAGGTGAAGGAGGAGTTTTAGTGACGAATGATGATAATTTAGCAAATAGAATGAGACTTATTAGAAATCATGGAGAAGCAGCAAATCAATTTAAATCCAAAAATAAACTGAATAATATTATTGGTCATAACTTTCGTTTGGGAGAAATCGAATGTGCAATCGGAATTGAACAAATAAAAAAACTAAATAAAATCATTAAAAGAAGACAAGAAATTGCTAAAAAAATTACTTTAGGCTTGTCTGGTTTAGACGGGATTATTTTGCCACAAATAAAAAAAGAATTAACTCATGTGTATTATGTTTATCCAATGATACTAGATGTAAAGAAATTGAAAATATCTAGGTCTAAAATTATAAAAGCACTAGAGGCAGAGGGATTAGAAGGATTGAATGCTGGATATGCCAATGTACACATGTTGCCAATTTATCAAAAAAAAATTGCTTATGGTAAAAAAGGATTTCCTTGGACTTCTGATATTTGCAATAGAAAAATAAACTATAATAAAGGTATTTGTCCAATCTCCGAAAACTTACATGATAATACTTTTCTTGGATTTGAAATGTGCTTGAATGAAATGACAAATAATGAAATTAACTTAATGATTAGAAGTTTTAAAAAAGTTTGGAATAATCTAGATTTACTAAGAAAGTAAGTATGAAAAAAATTTTTGTTAAATCTAAAAATTTAGAAATAAGAAAATTCGAAAAAAAACATATAAGCGAAAAATATATTTCATGGCTTAATAATAAAAGATTAATGAAGTATTCTGACCAAAGATTTTATAAACATGATTTTAAAAGTGTAATCAATTATTTCGACTTTATGAAAAAAAAAAATAATTTTTTTTTTGCAATTATTGAAAAATCTTCGCATTTAGGTCATATTGGAAATATTAGTGTCTATTTCGATAAACACAATAAAACTGCTGAAATGAGTATTTTAATAGGAGAAAAAAAAGCACGTGGTTTTAGTTATGGTTTAGAAGCATGGAGCTCTGTGTTATTTGAACTTCTTAAAATGAAAAGTGTAAATAAAGTCGTTGCAGGAACAATGAAAATAAATAAAAAAATGGTTAGCATAATGAAAAAATCAAAAATGAAAAAAGCTGGAGAAAGAAAATCCTTTATCTATCACAATAAATCATATCAAGATCTAGTTTTTTATCAAAAATAATTTTATTCATTTTTTTTTATTAGGTTAAAATATATATAATTATGAAAATTTTATTTGGATTTTATGACAAACATATAGACAATCTCTGTAAATCTAGACCAAAAGATTTTGCAATAATAAGAAAGAGAAAATCTTTATTTAATGAAAGTAACTACAACGGTATAACAATCTATGATTTCCCATCTTTTAAAAATGAAAAAAACAAAGATTATTCTTTGGAAAATTATGAACAATTCATTCATAAAATTACTTGGGACTCGGTTACGCAAATGTTGTATGAGCGAGATTTTTTAGATTTTAAAATAGAAAGTTTAACCTTGAGGTCGATTAAAATATTAAATTATATTTGTTCTTGCATTTCTCTCTTAGAACAAATTAAACCACAAAGTTTTTTTACTTACAATATGCCACATCAATTCCAATCCTGGGTATTTTGTTGCGTTGCTGAATACATGGGTGTTGAAATTTATTTTGTAGAGCAAAGTCATATACCGTGGAGATATTATTTAGTTAAAGGTATTATTAAACCAGGTAAGTTGATTCAAATAAATGAACAAGACAAAAAAAATCTAAGTAAAGAAGAATTAAAGAATATAGAAACTCTTTACGATGTAAGGCGTTCAAATTCGCATCAATCTACTCCAGCTTATGCAAGATTTTCAAGAAAAAAATATAGTAGACCAATAATCTCAGAGTTAATTAATTGGTGGAAGAGGCCAGACATACTTATTAATAAATTCATTTGTATTAGAAAATATAAACAGTTAGAGACCAGCGAAATACCAAGTAGTAAAGACGTAGTATTTTTTTTACATTATCAACCGGAACTAACCACTACTCCAAGAGGTTATAAATATGGCCAACAATATCATGCTATAAATTTAATCTCACGATCTTTACCAAAGGGGTCATATTTGTTCGTTAGAGAAAATATTGCAACTTTTAAAGGTTTTTGTTCTTGGAAAGAACGTAATATTAATTTTTATAACTCAATACATTCATTACCAAACGTCAAGATTTTATCATTAGAGCGTCCTGCTTATGAAATTATTGATAATTGTAACACTGCTGCAACTATATCAGGAACAGTAACTTCTGAAGCTTTGTATAGGAAAAAAAAAGTAGTTATTTTTTCACCTTTAGGACCGTGCATGATTATAAAGAATAAAAATCTCCATCTATATGAGAGTATTGAGAATTTAAGAAATTTTTTAGAAACAGAAAATAAAAGTCCTTTAACTTTAAAAGATATTTATTTAAATCTTGAAAGTTATACAATGTCAGGTTTAGAGTTAGATGGCAAAGTTGAAAACGATCTGAATAAAACAACTCATGTCTGGAGAGATTTAGCTAGAAAAAAATGGATTAATTTCTTAGTAAAAAAATTTGATAATTAAATTTTTAAAAATTTTGGTATACTTTTAAAAAAATATAAAGTGAAGCAAAAAATTACTAGCACATCATCATCTGTTTATTTTTTAAAAAATAATATTGTTAAAAAGGTTTTTAAAAATCAAAATATTGAAACAAAGTTTAAAAGTGAAATATTTTGTCTAAAAAAATTATCAAAATATAATATTGTTCCAAAATTATTAAAAGTAGATAAAAAAAACAATGCTATTTATTTAGAAAACGTTGGAGAAAGAATCAGTAAAAAAAATATTCCAAAAAATTGGAAGTTTCAACTAAATAAAATATTAAAAATTTTTCATAAAGAAGGCATACAGCACAGAGATTTAAAGCTTGATGAAGTATTAGTCAAAAAAGGTCAAATCAAAATAGTTGATTTTGGTGCTGCGAAAATATTAAATAAAAATAAAAAAAATCAAATATTCGATAGGAAAAAATCTAGATACTCTGATGATCAATTTATAATAAATTTAATTGATTTTTATTTAAACAATTATAATAATTTTGGTGAGCTTCACACTATAATTGTTTGGGGAAATAAAAATAAAACTAAAGAAATAATTTCTCTTTTACCTAACAGCTTGAAAATTATATTTTCTTTTTTTTATAATCATTCTTACTTTGGAAAATTTGGATACCGAAGACTTTCTTTTTTAAAAAAATTTTATTCTAATAGAGATTTAATGCATGGTGAAAAAGGAAAACAAGGATTCTTTGCATATATAGTGTACGACAATAAGCCTAATTATGAAAAACGTAAAAATCAATTCTCAAAAGAAATAAGTTTTGTAAATAAAAATATATTTGATTTAAAAAATAAAATTAGAAAAGGAAGAGTAGGTTTTATTCATGCATCAGATAATTTGACAGAGTCATTTGATAATATCAAAGCACTAACTCCAAAGTGGGGGGTTTATCCACTTAATCTATGGAAATTTTCTCAACCTAAGTTTGACTCATTTAATGATTTTTTTAATAAACTTAATAAACAGAAAAAATTAAAATACGTTGTTTTAAGAGGGTTTAATACAAATAAAATGAAACTAGATGGTGCCGATATAGATATTCTGGTTAATGATCCCCATATATTCGAACGTGAAACATATTCTGAATATTACAAACATTTGAAAGAAAATAAAAGTTATTATGGGCCATCAGTAAATAATGGAGGTTATAAAGTTGGTGCAAATATATTAATTGGAAAAAAAAAATATAAATTTGATATTAGAAGAGTTGGAGATAATTACTTTGATTATAAATGGCAAAAAAATATGCTGAATAATTCTATACTGAGAAAAAATGTTAGAGTTTTAAATAAAATAGACGAATTTTACAGTTTAATATATCATGAGGCAATTCATAAAGGTCATTTTAGAAATTCTACTTTAAAATCTTTAAATAAATTAGCAAAAAAATTGAATTTAAAACAAGCTTTAAAATTACAAGAAGTAAATAGTTATAAATATATTTTAGAAAAGTTTATGAAAAAATTTTCTTATAAGTATGTTTGTCCAAATGAGTTATCATTAGGTTGTGGATCTAAATGTATAAAAAATAAAAAATACCTTAAGAAAAATAAAGTTGCGCATTTTGAAGACTTTCTTAATTCTGTAAAGAATTTAAATTTATATATTATGAAAGATTTATCTATAAGAAACATTAAAAATAATTCAAAATTTAAAATTTTTTTTTATTTATTTTACTTTTTTTCAAGAATTTTACTCAACTTAAGGCACTTAGGTATGATTAGATTTAAATTTATTGTTATTTATATTTGGTTAAATATTAAGAATATTACTAAATAATGAAAACAAATAAAAAATCTAACAAAAAAGCCCTTTTCTTATCTTATGATGGATTAACCGATCCATTAGGGCAAAGTCAAGTTTTGCCTTACCTAAGGATAATTTCAAAATATGTTAAAAACCTACACATTATAAGCTTTGAAAAAAAAAAAATAAATAAAAACGAAAAAGTGAATTTGCTAAATAACACCAGTTGGACAAAGTGTACTTTTTCAGATGGCGGGATACTTTCTAAGTTGTCAGATTTGTTTGTAATGATTATTAAAGTTTTCTATCTTTATAAAAAACATAACTTTAATATTTTGCATGCAAGGAGCTATCCATCAATGCATGCAGTTTATATTTTGAGAAAATTTTTTAATTTTAAAATTATATTTGACATGAGAGGCTTTTGGGCAAATGATAAAGTAGATGGAAAAATTTGGCCACAAAATAAACTTTTATATAAAATAATTTTTAATTATTATAAGAATTTAGAAAAAAAATTCCTTGATAAAGCAGATATTATTGTCCTTTTAACAAAAAATGCTGAAAAGGAAGTTTTAAAAATTTCAAAAAATCTGAAAAAAAAGAGTATTATAATCCCATGTTGTGCAGATTTTGATCATTTTAAGCCTCTTCCTATTAAAAGAAAATTAAGTTTAAAAAAAAAGCTAAATATCAACAATAACTCAATTGTAATCTCATATTTGGGTTCAATTGGAACTGTTTATTTATTTGATCAAATGATTAAATTTTTTAATGAAGTTTTAAAGGGAAATAAAAATAAAAAATTTATTTTCCTTATAATATCTAGAGAACCAAGTGAAAATTTAACAAATAAAATAATTAATCTTGGACTTGCTTCATTAATTAAAAACATACGTATAGTCTCAGCATCAAGAGCACAAGTTCCTAATTATTTGGGGTTATCAGACGTTATGATCACATTAAGAATGCCTTCATATTCGCAAAAAGCCGCATCACCCACTAAAATTGCTGAAGCTTTTTCGATGGGCATTCCTGTAATAAGCAACAAAGGTATTGGTGATGTTGATAATATAATCAAAAAATTTGATGCTGGTCTAACTTTTAATATTAATTCAAAAAAAGAGTTTAAAAATGCGGCTATCAATATTGACAAGGTGGTGAAAAAAGGTGGTAAACGCTTGAGAAATCAAACTAAAAAAAACTTTAGCCTTATTAATGCAAATAAATTATATGGAGAAATGTATAGATCATTAAAAACATGAGAGAAAAAGATGGTATTTTGGTAAGTGATGTTTGTGGTACTTTATTTTATGAAAATACAACGCTTGGCTTTATAAAATTTCATTTGAAAAAAACTTCAAAACTAAATTATTTAATTTTTTTATTAATAACTCACAAATTCTCACCGATATTATGGATCTTTAAAATAATTGAATACATTTCATATAGAAATAAAAATTTATTTAAAAATTTTATAGTTTCTTTTATCAAGGGACAAAGGGAAAGCGATGTCAAAAAAAATGCAAAAACATATGTGAAAATTCTTTTTAAAGAAAAAAAAATTAATACTGTTTGGAATTTTTTAACTAAATATAAGAATAAAAATTATAGGATAATTTTAGCTTCAAGTAGTATTGATCCTATTGTAAAAGAAATAGCAAAAAAAATAAAAGCCGAATATTTTTCAAGCTGTCTAGAAACTAAAAACAAAAGATTTACTGGAAATTTTTTAATAAACATTAGTGGTAATAAGATAAAATATTTAAGGATACTTGGTATTGAATATCAAAAAATTAATTTTTTTTTTAGTGATAATTTTGAAGATCTAGATTTAATTAAAAAATCTCAAAAAGGTTTCGCAATAGTACATTCTTTAAAAAGATCAGGTTTTTGGAAACAAAATAAAGTAAAAAGAATTCTATGGGTTTAAAAAAATATTTAACTTTTTTTCCTTTTTTATACTTTATTCAAACTAGGGTAGTTTTAAGTTTAAATTTTTTTTTCCAATATATTTTTGAAATAGTAACGTCGTTAGTTATTTTTTTATTTTTATTAAAACCACTCTATACTGAAGCTATAATTTTATTTTTATTTCATTACTTAGCATTTATTTCAATATATGAAATTGGCTATATAATTAATGATACAATAGCGATAAAATTTGAAAAAAAACCAAAAAAAAGATTAAATATTAAAAAATCAAGTTTATTTGTATTATTATTTATAACTGTCAGGATTATTACTTTTATTTTTATTAGTTTTTATCTTAATTATGAAAATAATTTTTTATGGTGGTTTTTTTACATATTCTTAATTTTAATTTTCACACTTCATAATTTTTTGAGAGATATTAATTATAGAATAGCAACTTTTCAGATTTTAGCATTTTTAAGATTTGTTGCTCCTTTTTTTTCAGTTGTAGACTTTTATTATTTTTTACTAATCGGAAACATAGTTGCAATGACTTATGTACCTTACAGAACATTAAGTTATATGACACATAGAAAAATATCTTATGAATATATCAGTAGAAATTATATATTTAGAATATTAATATTTGTTCTTCCGACATTATTCTTTGTAATGATGTTTTTTTTAAGTAATAATTAAAAATTGTTTATAAAGTTTAAATTATATATTTTAAATTAATTAAAAAAATTGTGAAAAAATCAATTAAATTTATATTAATATTCTCTCTCTTTTTTTTTAATAATATTAATTCTTATGCTGCAGGATCCTATTCATTTAGTAAGCATTATTTAAGTTATATTGATTATTTTGATGTAGTTGGATATTTTTTTTTATTATTAAATTTTCTTTTATTACTATTCTTAACGATAAAAAAACCACATCTTAAAGATATATTAATAATATTTTTATTAATTAGAGTATTGCTTTGTTTCATTAATGTAGAAATATTTAGTTTGCCCGATTCAGCTGGGGATGCTTTTAAATTTATTAGAATAGCATCCGAAATGTCAGATAAAGGTTTATATGAAAATATTGTAAATCCAGAATTTGGAAAATATTTCAAGCATTCTTATTCTTGGTTTTTGGCTATATTGTTTTCGATATTTGGAGAGTCATATTTGTTAGCAGCTTCTTTGAGTATATCTTTAGGTTTATTAACAATTTTCTTTTTTGATGATTTATTAAAATTGTTGTGGGGCAATCAGAACTTCAATAGGGTTATTTTTCTTACAACTTTAATTCCTTCATTGACTTTGTATAGCGTACTCCCACTGCGTGAGGTGGTTTTTGTTTTTACGTTATTAATGGCTTTTATAAATGCAGGAAAGTATTTAGAATATAATAACTATAAATATTTAATTTTTTCAGTAATATTTTTTTTTATAACAGGAACTATACATGGAGGTGGTAACGTAGGACTGATTCTATTTGTATTTTATATAACTTTTAGAAATTTTAAAATTTTTTTAAAAAAAATAATAGATTTAAAAATAAGTTTATTTAATTTAATAATTTTATTAATATCGAGTATAATTATTATAAATTACTTATCTGGCAATATCGTTTTCAGCAAGCTTGGATCATTTACTCTTATGACTGATGCAAATTATATATCCAAATTTGCAACTCAGCGTTCTTTCGGCGATGCATCTTATCCTAAATACTTAATCCCTTCTTCGAAAATAGAGTTAATTTGGATAATTCCAATAAAATTTTTTTATTTTTTATTTGGTCCATTTTTATGGGATATAAAATCTGCTGTGCATATAATTGGTTTTTTTGAAGGTTTAATAATTATGTATTTATTTTTGATTTTAACAATTTCATTTAGAAAAATTATTAATAATAATTTAGTGTTAATGCTTCTGATATGTTTATTTTTTTATATATTAGCTTTCTCTATAGGCACTTCAAATTTTGGAACCGGATTTCGTCATAGAGCAAAATTCTTTATTTTTATCATTGCTTTAGTAGCACCATTTATTTTAAAAAAAAAATTTGGAAAAAGCACAAATTTTTAAATGGATATAATTTAAATAAAATATAAAAATAAATTAATTAACTAAGTATTATTTAAAACATTAAAATAAAAATAATATGTGTGGAATTTGTGGTTATTATTCTGAAGCTTCACTTGCATCAAATTCTATAATTAAAAAAATGAACATTGCTTTATCTCACAGGGGTCCAGATTCCTCTGGAATTTGGCAAAATGATGTCATGGGTATTGCATTTGGTCATCAAAGACTTTCCATTATAGATTTATCTTCAGCTGGTAATCAACCCATGAAATCAAGTTCAGGCAATTTAATTTTAACATATAACGGCGAGATCTATAATCATTTAGAAATAAGAAAAGATCTTGAAAAAAGTTTACCAAATATAAAGTGGAAAGGAAATTCAGATACAGAAACTTTATTGGAAGCAATAGATTTATGGGGAATAGAAAAAACTTTAAAAAATATAGATGGAATGTTTGCTTTTGGAGTTTGGAATCAAAAAACGCGTCGCTTAATATTAGCTAGAGACCGTCTAGGAGAAAAACCACTTTATTATGGTTGGCAAGGAAAAGGTGAAAATAAAGTATTTTTATTTGCATCAGAATTAAAAGCACTGAAAGCTCATCCAGAGTTTAACAACATGATTTATAGAGATGCGATGACTCTTCAATTACGTCATAATTGTATACCAGCTCCCTATTCTATATATAAAAACATTTTTAAACTATTACCTGGTCATTATCTCGAAATGAAGCAAAGTGATCTTAAAAATAAATTATTACCATCCGCGAATAAATATTGGTCTCTGATTGATAAAGCAATTTATGGAAATAATAATCAGTTAATTTTAAATGATTTTAATATTCAAAGAGATCTTGAAGGAATTTTAAAGAACTCAGTTAAAAAACAAATGCTCTCGGATGTTCCTTTGGGAGCATTTCTATCTGGCGGTATTGACTCATCAACAATAGTAGCATTAATGCAATCACAGTCCAGTACTCCCATTAAAACATTTACTATAGGATTTTCAGAGAGTGATTATAGTGAGTCAGAAAATGCAAAAAAAATTGCAAATCATCTTGGCACAAATCATACTGAACTCTATTTGTCATCAAAAATAGCTTTAGATGTAATCCCAAAATTACCTGAAATTTATGACGAGCCATTTTCAGATTCTTCGCAAATCCCAACCTATTTATTGTCTCAACTTACAAAACAACATGTTAAAGTTGCTATTTCAGGTGATGGAGGGGATGAGTTATTCTGTGGCTATAATAGATATATTATTAGTAAAAAATTAGAGGGAATAATGAGCTCAATCCCAATTAACATTAGAAGAATTTTATCATCGGGTCTAAAAGCCGTATCGCCACAAAATTGGAATAAAATATCAAAGTTTGTACCTTTCTTGAGAAAGTATAAGAATTTTGGAGATAAAATTTACAAGAGCGCAAATTCCCTAGAAGCTAAAAATCTTTATGAACTGTATTACAATCTTTGTTCACATTGGAAAAATCCATCAGATGTAATTATTAATGGTAAAGAACCAGGAACATTATTAAATGTGTTTAAACCTGAACTTTATGGTCTAAATAATCAACAGCAAATGATGGCTTTAGACTCTATAACCTATTTACCTGATGATATTTTGGTTAAAGTTGATAGGGCATCAATGGCTTCATCACTCGAAACAAGATTACCTTTTCTTGATCATAAACTCATTGAGTATGTATATAAAATTCCTCATTCATTAAAATTTAGAAATGGTCAAGGTAAATGGATTTTGAAACAAATTCTAAATCAACATGTTCCAAAAAATTTAACAGATAGACCAAAAATGGGATTTGGTGTCCCGATTGATGAATGGTTGCGTAAACCACTGAGAGACTGGGCTGAAAATTTATTGAGTGATAAAAAATTAGAGCAAGAAGGATATTTTAATTCAAAACCAATTAGAACTAAGTGGAAGCAACATTTGATTGGCAAAAAAAATTGGCAATTTGAACTGTGGGATATTTTAATGTTTCAAGCATGGTTAGATAAAAATATTTAATTGAATGTTATATTTTTCAAAAAAAAGACTTATTTCCATTAACTTTCTATTTTTAAATATATGAAAAAAAATAAAAAAATTCTTATTCTTGTTAATTATTTAAGTTTTTTTGTATCACATCGTTTACCAGTTGCAGAAGCTTTATTAGATGATGGAATAGATGTATTTATTGGATATGGCGATCATGGTGGTGCTAATCCAAAATTATTACAAGAAAGAGGTTTTAAAGTTAATTATATACCAATGCAACCAGGAGGTATTAATTTGTATAAAGAGCTAAATACAATTTTAAACATATGGAAATATTTAAATAGAGTTAAGCCTGATATTATTCATACAGTTACTATTAAACCCAATCTTTATGGAGGAATTATTTCACGTTTAATTGGTGTGCCAGCATTAGTTTCTGCTGTATCTGGACTAGGGACATTATTTATTGGTAATGATTTTAAAAATAAGTTTTTGAAATTTTTGCTTTATCCAATTTATAAATTAGCTTTTAGTCATATAAATCAAAAAGTAATATTTCAAAATCCAGATGATTTAAAGGTATTATTAGATTGGGGTGTTTTAGACTCAGCTAAAGTTAAATTAGTAAAAGGTTCTGGAGTTAATTTGGAAAATTTTAAAGATTTTACTGAACCGAAAGGAATACCAGTAGTTTGTTTTACAGCACGTTTGTTGAGAGACAAAGGAGTTTATGAATTTATTAATGCAGCAAGAATACTTAAAGAGAGAAAAATTATTGCTCGGTTTTGTTTAGCTGGGGATTTAGATACTAATAACCCTAGCGGATTAAAAATTGAAGATTTAAAAAAAATTAAGGATGAATCTTTGGTTGAGATTTTAGGTTTTGTAAAAAATATTTCTAAATTATACTCAGCTTCAAACATAGTATGTTTACCCTCATATCGAGAAGGTTTACCAAAATCACTTATTGAAGCAGCAGCAGCTAGTAGAGCAATTGTAACTACAGATGTGCCAGGTTGTCGTGATGCGATTATTCCAAATAAAACTGGGTTATTGGTACCAGTGAAAAACTCTTTAAAATTAGCAGATGCAATACAATGGTTAATAGAACATCCTGAAGAAAGAACAAAAATGGGTAAAGCTGGCAGGTTATATGCTGAGAAAGAATTTCCAATAGAAAAAATTGTTCAAAGCCATTTAGATATTTATCAAGAATTATTAAACTAATATTTGAAATAAATTAAAAACTATTAATTATAAATAATCTAATATATTTATTATTATTTTTAATTAATATTAATGCGTAAATTTTAAATTTTTGAATGAGTTTAAAACTTTTATTTATTCAGCTTAATGAAATTAATTTTGATATTGTTGAAAAATATATTTTATTATCTAAAAAAAATAAGTTTAAAAATTTTAAAACTCTTAGAGATAATTTTAATTTTTTTAATACGTTTGCTGAAGATAAATATGAAAATTTAGAGCCTTGGATTCAATGGGTATCAGTTAATCTGGGCAAAAATTTTGATCAACATAAAATATTTAGGTTAGGGGATATAATAAATTTTCCTAAAGAAAGACAAATTTTTGAAAAAATTGAGGATAAAGGTTTCAAAGTAGGAGCAATTTCTCCAATGAATACAGTAAATAGATTAAAAAAACCTTGTTATTTTATTTCAGATCCTTGGACAGATACTTATTCGGATAGTTCTTCTTTTTCTAAAAGAATATCTATGATGTTAAAACAAAGTGTTAACGATAATGCCTCTGGTAAATTATCATTTCAATCAGTATTAACAATTATAGAAATTATTTTTAAAACATTTGATTTTAAAAAAACTTTTTTTTTAATAAGACTTGTTTTTTCAACTTTATTTAAACCATGGAAAAAATCACTTGTTTTGGATTATTTAATTCATTTATTGCATCTTTATTTTATCAAAAAAAAATCACCAAATTTTTCCTCAATATTTTTTAATGCAGGAGCTCATATTCAGCACCATTACCTTCATAATACAAAACATATTGAAAATTTAACAAAAAATCCAAATTGGTATTTAGATCCATCCTCCGATCCATTCGAAGATATGTTGGAATTATACGACAAAATAATTGGTGATTATTTAAAATTATTCAACAATGAAACTAATTTATTAATTTCTACAGGCTTGAGACAAGTACCATATGATATTAAAAAATTTTATTACCGTTTGAAAAATCATTCATCTTTTCTGAATAATATTGGAGTAAAATTTTTGAAAGTTTTGCCAAGAATGACTAGAGATTTCGAAATTATTTTTGATAATGATGACAATTTGAAAAATGCAAAAAGTATATTACAAAAAATAAAATCAAATAAAGACAATCTAAAAATTTTTAATGAAATTGAGGAAAGAAAAAATAGTTTATTTGTTACTCTAACATATCCGCATGAAGTTAAAAAAAATGATAAAATCACTATAAAAGAAGGCTTAGAATTCAATTTTTTAAATGAATTGGTTTTTGTTGCTATTAAAAATGGAAAACATGATAGTAAAGGATATGCCTTTGGCTCACCGAACCCCAATATTAATTTCCCTGAGAAACCAATTCATATTTCAAAGCTACATGATATTATATTAAGTCATTTTTAAAAATATATTCAATTTGTTCTTTAAAAATAACAAAGGACTTGAATAATTACTTTTTAATAATTTTTATTTTAATTTCTTTTTTTGAATATTTATTTCTAAAAATTAAGTAAATAAAAAATGTAATAATATACAAAATTAATGATGATAATGAACCAAAGTTAGCAAAGCATATGTATCCAGATACAAATAAGAAAAAGTTTATTAAAATAATAAGAGAATTGGTGATAAAAATAGATTTGGTTTTATCAAATAATATGTGATGTAAGTGATCTTGTCCGGCTATGAATGGGTTTTTTTTATTTTTTAATCTGATTAGATTGATTGATAAAAATTCAAAAACAAAAATTGTAATTGACCAAGCAAGTAATATAGGATGAGTCAAATTTTTACTTGCTAAATGTATCAAGATAAAAGCTATAATGAATCCTAATAACAAACTACCACCATCGCCCAAAAATAGTTTTGGCAATTTCAGAATAGAAAAATTAAATAATAAGAAAATTAATATTGGTATTAAGGTAATAATTATAAAAAATTTAAAATTTTCATCAGGAATTAAAAAAAATAAAATAATTAATACTGAAATTGAAGTACAACTTAATGTTCCATCCATTCCATCAAAATAGTTAAATGAATTGATTAATAATAAAACAGCTAATAAATTAAAAGGGATTACAAAAGCTCCTAATACTAAGTTAAAATAAGTGTAATTTCCTAAGTGTTCTAAAAATAAGTTTTCAAAGACAATTAAATAAAAAATTGGAATGACCTGTAAACTTAATTTACCACCTACATTTAAACTAAATTTATCATCAATTAACCCAACTATACATATCAAAAAAGCTATTGATATAATTAAGTTTAAATTTTTATCCGAAACACTAAATAAAAGTATGGAAAGAACTAATGCAATAGAAATTGCGATTCCACCTGTGAACGCAACTGGCTTATCATGAATTTTCCTATTATTTGCATGGTCAATTAAGTTTAAGCTGTAACTGATTTTTGCAATAATAAATAAAATCAGAAAGCTTAAAATAGAATAAATAATTACAGTAATATTCATTAATTAAATTAATATTTTGTCTAATGGCTTGTTTAAAAAATATTATATAATAAATGTTAATTATTCAAAACTTTAAATAACGATAATGTTACTTATAAAATTACTAATTTATAACTTAATATTTTAATTATTTTTTTTATGATTTTTAATTCAACCATCGAAAAATTTTTTTTTTATAGCTTACCAGCTTTATTATTTTCTCTAATCCCCCTTTTTTTAATCACTGGTCCATTTTTAAGTGATTTATCGATTTCATTAATAAGTATTTTGTTTTTAATTTACTGTTTAAAAAAAAAAAATTTTTCTTTTTTTAAAAATAAATATTTTTATTTTTTTTTATTTTTTTGGTTATACTTACTATTTAATGCCTTAATTAATAACTTTAATTTAGATAGCTTAAAAATTTCTTTTTTTTATTTTAGATATGGTGTTTTTGTTTTTGCTATAGTTGCATTATTAAACTTTGATGACAAATTTATAAAATATTTTTTTTATTGCATATTTATTTGTTTTTTAGTTCTAATCTTTGATGGATTTTATGAATATTTTTTTTCAAAAGAAAATATGCATAGGGTCTCAAGTTTTTTTGGAGATGAGGAAATCTTAGGAAGCTATCTAAGTCGTTTGTGGCCACTATTTTTTGGACTTTCTATATTAATTTTTAAAAATAAAAATAAACTTTTTTTATTACTCATACTAACTTTTATTTTATCTGAAGCTTTAATTTTTTTGAGCGGAGATAGAGCTCCTTTTTTTTTAATGAATCTATCTGCAATTTTTGTGATAATTTTTTCAAAAAATTTATTAAAATTGAGATTGTTTACCTTATTAGCTAGTATTTTATTATTGTTTATCATAAGTTTTTTTAATCCAACTGCTAAAGAAAGAGTAATTGATCAAACATTAAATCAAATGAATTTAGTTGATAAAGATAAAAGAGAAGAAGAAGGAATTTATGCCTTTACCAAACAACATACTCATAACTATATAACCGCTTATAGAATGTTTTTAGATAATAAGATTTTAGGAGTAGGTATTAAAAATTTTAGACATTTTTGTAGCAACGAAAAATATATTGTAAGTGGTCTTTCTTGTTCAACGCATCCTCATAATACTTATGTTCAGGTATTATCAGAAACTGGTCTAATTGGTTTTTTATTTTTAATAATTACTTTGATTTATTTTTGTTTAAATATAACCAAACATCTATATTTTAAATTTAAGAATAAAAGTTATTATTTTAATGACTTTGAAATCTGTGTTTTATCAGGTATTGCTATATATCTATGGCCATTTGTTCCAACTGGTAATTTTTTTAGTAATTGGATAAATATTGCAATGATTTTAAACTTTCCTTTTTTAATTTGGAGCATAAAGTTAAATAAATATTAAAAAATAAACAATAATAATTATTATTTGTCCTTTACTAATATTAATTTTTTAAGTAAAAGGCTTTGCCTGGTGATTATTGCGAAAGTGTAATACCCGATCCCATTCCGAACTCGGCAGTCAAGCCTTTCAGCGCCAATGGTACTTTGTCTTAAGG
>MDTE01089102.1_pt1 | contig 19397 bp, 17 predicted proteins | sample 811231 | NCBI WGS metagenome assembly MDTE01 (sample SAMN05326651, study PRJNA326480) | marine metagenome | isolation source: seawater | place: Indian Ocean: Red Sea | collected 2010 | reverse complement strand
TATACCATGAATGCCAGCACGGGCAGCCAAACCATCTGCAGCGCCACCTCGTTGAGCATCCATGCGGAGAATGAAAGCATCACTAGGAATGCGACAGCGAGCGCCCAAGCCGTCTGCTTAGACATCAGGCCAGAAGGCAAATGTCGGGATGCAGTACGGGGGTTCTCGGCATCGATATCGCTATCGATTATCCTATTCAGCACCATCGCAAGACCTCTAGCACCGACCGCAGCGAGAAGTATCCACAACAGGTCGAGTGAGCCGGAACCGAACTCAGCGTGTGCCAGCACGTAGCCGATTAGTACGAACGGCAGTGAGAATAAGGTGTGCTCCACCTTGACGAACTCAAGAATTTCCCTGACTCCCATCAGTAGCCCCCCTCGGCGAGCCACGCATCCACTCTCTCGGCCACCTTGGGGTCGTGAAGGGTCATGCCTGGCCAACGTCTAACTGGCATAGGCCCCTTGTTCGATGGAATAGGTGCGGTGGCATCCCAAGCAACGCGGCTTCCTGTCTCGTCAAAGTGCAGGTCGCGACCCACATCGAATCGGCAGAACAACTGCCAAAGCATACGTCGACGCCAGTCCTCGCTTGCCAGATACGCATCATCGTCGGTTATGAACAGCCAACGTAAGTTCTTCGCCGCCTCCAGCGACCAGATCGCCTCACAGATTTCGCGAATCACCTCGCGCTGTCTAGCCGCACCTTCCTCACTTACCCTCTCCATCTTACTCTCAGGCTTAGGGCCTCCCTCGATGTTGGTTGTTACCACCAGCATGGAAGACCTTAGCATCCTCGCTTGAATTACCCCAGTGACTGCTGATGCAGAGACTGCTAATGATTCTGGACAGCCTTGCAGCGAAGGCAATTGGCTGTGCGGGTCACCCCTAGGCATAGAAGTTGCATCGATGATCAACTTATCGTGGATGTTGTCCCAAGGAGCTGCGTGGGCCAGTGTATCTGCTACCATTCCTTGGAGTATAACTAGGTCCTCTGGGATGTGGACGCGATAGTCTATCGCATCTAGCAGAGCATCGAGGTCCTTGACCGGATGGTCCTCGTCAACGACCACCACCACCTTCTGAAACATCAGTTGCCCGGCGCCTAGAAGGCCCAAGGCAGTCTTGCGACCCTGTCTAGGATAGCGCTGCTTGGAGGCAACGATTGCGAAGTTGTGGAAACCGGTCTCTAGAGGGAGGAAGAGATCGGCCACGTCCCGGTGCTGGAACCGAAGCACAGGTAGGAATGCATCTCCAATCGCTTCTCCGAGATATCCATCCTCCATTGGAGGAGTACCTACAATGGTCATCGGAACCATCGCGTTCCTGCGATGGGTGATCCGAGTCACATGCATCACCGGGTATGACTCTGCCAGTGAGTAGTAGCCGAAGTGATCTCCAAAAGGCCCTTCAATACGAGTCTCCCCTGGTACCGTGTAACCTTCGATCACAATATCGCAGTCGGCTGGGACCCACAAATCGTTGGTCTTGCACTTCACAATTGGTAGCCTCCTTCCTGAGAGAAGCCCTGCGAATTCATACTCGCTAAGATTGTCTGGCAGGGGTGCGATAGCACTGAATGTCAGTTCAGGCGGCCCGCCTAGACAGATTGCTACCGGCATCCTGCCAGTTGCAGCATCAGCATGGTCGGCACCGTGCTTGTGAGCCTGCCAGTGTAGGCCTACCTCGGTTGGTCCAAACACCTGACTTCGATACATGCCCATGTTGTGCTCACCAGTCGTTGGATCTGCTGTGACAACTAGAGGCAGCGTCATGAATCTGCCACCATCCTCCGGCCAGGTTTTTGGAATAGGAAGAACAGTCACATCCGGCTCTTCAATTAGGACCTGATGGCATGCCCCCCTCGAAGTCTTACGAGGAGCCATCGACATGCCGTCTAGAGCCAGCCCGATTCCCTTCCAAGGGGCTCTTAGGATTGCACTCACATCCGGCTTCATCAGAGCCACCATCTTCTCACCGACCTCCTTCGGCTCGGCGACTCCCAGTGCCCGGTTGGTACGGTCTCTAGTGCCATAGAGATTCATCAGTAATGGGAACGGGCTGATACTACCGTCAGGCAAGCGAGGTTGTTCGAACTTGATTGCCGGCCCGCCCCGCTTGACCATGCGGTCCGCAAAGCAACCTGCCTCTAGTTCGACGTCCACCGGATCGGGTATCCTAAGGAGCTCTCCTGATTCCTCTAGAGACCTGACGAAGTCGGACAGACGCTTCCAACCCATGACTGTCCGGAACACTCACAGAATGATAATGTTCGCTCGCCATCAAAGATGGCGGAACCGACGGATTCTTTGATACTAGACCTTCCCGCAAGGACAGAGGGGATGCTGTGAACACCTGCGATGTCCTAGTCATTGGAGCAGGCCCGGGGGGTGGAAACGCAGCCCTACAGTCTGCCAAGAAAGGACTGTCGACTATTCTGATTGAGGATCATCCAGCCATCGGAACTCCAGTCCACTGCGGCGAATGTATCTCAGAGATTGCATGCCAGAATCTAGGTATCAAACTCCCTGAACACGTAGTAAGCAAGGAGGTACATGGGATTCGTGTGATCTTCCCGGATGGGACTGAGAAATGCCTAACTGAGGAGGGCTATGTCCTAGAGAAGCACCTGTTTGAGAGATGGATTGCAGATGAGGCCTTGGCAGCAGGAGCCAGCATGTATCTGAATCACAAACTCTCTTCGATGGAGAGGATAGAGGATGGTGGCAAGTTCGCAGGCTGGCTTTGTGACGGCAAGGGCGACAATTTCCCGATTCAAGCAAAGATAGTCATCGATGCCTCAGGCGTCGCTGCAGTCTGTTCGAAGATAATCAAACTGGAAGACGACAAACCACTCAATGAGATGGGCAAGGTTGTTGCGGGAATGCAGTACGAGATGCTCGATGTTCCTACCGACGGCTACCTTGACTTCTACATCTGGCCTGAGTACGCTGAGAAGGGGTATCTGTGGATGATTCCAAAGTGTGATGGCAGGGCCAATGTCGGACTGGTCACTGAAGACAGACCCCGTGCGAAGAAGGCCTTGGACGAGTTCATCGAGATTACGCATTTCAAGGAACTTGAACAGGTTCATCCTCCTTGGAAGGAGAAGGGCACACACGCCTTCGGAGGTACCATACCGATCTCTGGTCCGTTCGCAAACACCCATTATGACGGAGTGATGCTGGTGGGTGATGCCGCCGGCTTCACGTCACCACTATTCGAAGGAGGATCACATCTCGCTCTAAAGTCTGCAGTTTATGCTGCTCAGACAGCAGCTGCAGCAATCTCAGAGGGCGACCTGAGTGGTTCCAGATTGGCCGAATACACTAAACTATGGAAGAATGAGTTTCCACCTTACGACAAGATTCTTGGAGGCAAGAACGCGCTGTTTAATCTGACTGACGATGAGATGTCTGTGATGGCACAATGCTTCCCCGATGAGATGTCAGACATGGGAGTCAGTGGCAAGACCATGGTTGCACTCAGGATTCTGACTAGAAGGCCCGGACTATACTTCAAGCGAATAGTTCCAGCTATGCTGGCCTTCGGATACAGCCGCGCCAAGTACTACGGGTGGTGACACACATCCTCCCTACTTTGGGACTCTTACTTCTCGTGCTCGCCGTTGCTACCAGCCTGCATCAGACCATACGTCCTGAGAAGGCCGGAGACAGGCTAGCCGCAAACGTCACTCTAGCAGCACAAATTGCTCCATTTGCCCTGTTGGTAGGTGCCTTCGTTGTCGATGCCTCCGGGCTCGACCTCGTCGCCAGATATGGTGGCGCTGGCCTACCCCTTCTGTATCGAGTCTCTGCGGTTTGGGGCGGCAGGGCCGGACCGCTTTTGCTCTGGGCAGCTCTCCTAGGAATCGTCACCTGGATAATGGCAGAGAAGGATAAACCTGCAAGACTCGAGGTCCGAATAATGCATCTCTTGGTAACATCCATCCTCTTGCTTTCTTGGCTTCTTGAGCCATTCGCGCCTGCAGGACTACAGCAAGGAGAGTTGCACCCCTTACTGCAGACTGATTTGATGGTCATTCACCCACCAATAGTGTTCGCATACTACTCGTTGTGCCTAGCCACCGCTAGTGTTGCTATCGCTGGTGTGCTCGAAGGCCGCTCCTCAGATTCCATCCATGAGTCCCAACTTTACTGGGCTAGGGCTGCATTCCTCGTCGGCACGATAGGAATCGGTCTAGGTGGCCTATGGGCGTACACAGTACTCGATTGGGGAGGCTATTGGGCCTGGGACCCAGTAGAGACTGGATCTCTACTACCTTGGCTAGCTCTGCTTCTAGTAATTCATGTCAGAGCACAACCCGGCTCGAAGGCGATTGCCGCCTCACCTGCGGTTGGAATCATCGCCGGGGCTCTGGCTTTCCATGCCACAATGGTCACCCGCGCAAACGGTGTCTGGGCATCCGTACACGCCTTCGTCGCTGATGGTGAGGGGACACTGTCAGAAGATCCCTATCTCAGGGTACTAGAGATTGCCGAGTGGAGCCCAGTGGGCATTGAAGTCACATCATATCTGATTGTCATGGTCGCTATGTCCTACTTCGCCATAATGCACCTGCTCAGAGAGCAGAGGAATGAGGTAAAATCTGCAGGAGGGAAGACGATGCTCGAGGAGACTCCCGGGATGTCGAGACTGCTAATCCTATTCTTCCTAACCATGGCGCTTTGGATTGGTTCTAGCGCTATTCTAGCAGTTGGCTTGGCTCTAATGCTTCTGATTGTAAATGGCAACTCACGGCAACCTCCGATGCATTGGATTACCCTTGGAGTCGTGATGATGCTATTCTCCAGCTGGCTGTGGATATCTGATATCCAGCAATCAGTCGCCGGAATGGTTCCGTTCCTAGCACCTTGGCTACTCTCTCCTGAAAATGAGAGTGAGTTTGAGTCCTTGCGTCTACCCTTCACCGATTCCTCAGCAAGGATTCGTGCAGCAAGAATGATTCCTTGGTATGGTGGCACAGCCTTCCTGCTTCTAACTTGGCTGCTTCTGACTGTTGAGATTGATGGACCAAGCCTAGAGGCCCACGAATTTTACGGCGCCCCTCTTCTTGGCCTACTTGCACTTGGTTTGGCATTGTATGGTTGGGGTAGTTCGCTACCAGCGGACAAGGCCCCTGTAGCATTGGGACTAGCATTACTCGCCTCCATAGTCCTATCAGTATTCAGCGATAGACTCCCTCTTCCCGGAGACCCTGAACTGGTAGTTACCAGCGGCATTAACAGAGGGGCACTAGGTGCATTCGTCTTGACTTGGCTGCTCATCTCACTCCCAGTTACCGCCAAGCAGGCTTGGCTCACAACGAAGAGAGTCATGCCATATCTTCGAGCCGGCGGCATGAGACGTAGCAACATTGCCCGAGCAAGGCTGCTCGGTTCGCATTTGGCTCACCTAGGAATCCTACTGCTTCTAGTCGGTCATGTGATGACTACGACGATGCTTGATCGCTCAGACCCATCGCACCTAGTCACTCTACAAAAGGATGAGATAGTAGAGTATGAGGGATACGAGATGATCTTCACAGAAACCGAGATGATATCTGCTGACCATGAGGACTATGACTTCTCTGTTGGGGATGGATTCGTCGGTGTTTCAATTGAAGTGTTGAGGGACGGCGAGTTAATTGAGATCCTGAGGCCCGGAATGCTGCGTTTTGATTCCCCCAGCGGGGCCATCAACTCTCGATCCGAGGTAGATAGAATGAGTCGGCTATCGGGGGATACTATCGTCATCCTAGACCTGGCTCAGTCCAACGACCTCCTAGGCTCGATGATTCTCGGAGACTTAGATGGAGTAGAGACAGTCAGGGTAACAATCTACGATTTGCAGGGCAGCCACCTAGTATGGTTGGGCTGGGCACTCATCATGCTGGGCGGCCTAGCAGCCATGTTGAGCAGCCGTAGAACGCCTGACGAAGAGGAGTAGACTGCTCTTATCCACCCTTTGGGTGGACCGAGCCTATCAAAAAGGGGCGATAGGTCGGCGGGTCGCCTCAGGAGGCTATTCCATGGACAACGGCACGATAGTCCACATCGATTACGATCTATTCAACGCAGATAATGACATGCTCATAGAGACCACTCGCGAAGAGGTCGCCAAGGATAATGACGCACATGATGAGAACCGCACATACTCCCCGATGATAACAGTGGTTGGAGACGGTCGTTTGATTGCCGGATTCGAGTCCCACCTAAGTGAGGCCGATTCAGAAACTGACTACAGTATCGACATCGAACCTACCGACGCCTACGGCGAAAAAGACCCTAGTCTGGTCGAAACCATCGCCCAGAATGTTTTGATGCGTAGTGTGCGCGACCCTGAGATGCTCGGAATCGGCTCACCCGTGGAGATCGGCGGTCGCCAAGGAGTTCTGCAGTTCCTTGCCGCAGGGAGAGCTAGGATAGATTACAATCACCCCCTAGCAGGAGTCACTCTCCGCTACAACTACCGAATCACCAAGGTTGTCGAAGATCGCGGTGAGAAGGTCGAGACTCTGCTCAGCATGAACACCGGTCGCGATGATTTCGAGGTTGAGTTCGACGGAGATGACCTGACCATCACCACTCCTGAGGCCGTGGCATACGACCAGAACTGGTCGTTCACCAAGTTCAGCCTAGTACGAACTCTGAGGGATCACCTAGGTGTGGGCATTGTTGTATTCAGAGAAGTCCACGAGCCTCGTGTGGCAGCAGATGAAGAAGAGTAATCACTAGTGCAACATTCTTCCCTTACTACCCATTCGATTGTTCCGCCTCAATGACGACGAAGGGTTACCGAGCGAAGGCTTTGACGTTCCCTATGAGTACCGAGAGGCACCAAACATACAGCGTATTGAAGTCACATCGACCTTCCCAAGCACCATGCGAGGGCGTTCCAAAGCACTAATTGTCCTCGCAGTTCTACTCACATCCACTCTGACTTCTGGCTGCCTAGGATTGGCCATACAAAGAGAGACAATGGAGTCGTGGAGGGAGCCCCCCTCTACTTTCCCATTCCAGACATTATACAGCTGGGTTCACACCTTTGAAACATCCACTCCTGAGGATGGTGAGCCGTTTCAGAGAGAGGAACTCATCGAGTTCGATGAGAGCGTGACCGAACTGGTCATCAACTTCCGAGCCGACTTCCCATACTCCTCGGAAATCGAGGAGATCATAGGGAATGAGACGAACGAGTACCGCTATGTGGAGGTTCGATTGTGGGAGCCCGGCGTCAAGGAGACAGGCGGCAACCCGTATTGGGAGGTCAGGGCCACTCAGGACTACTCACAGACAGAGTTCGTGCTAGGCAATGGAACATTCATTCAAGGAAACTGGCTGTTTGAGATTGAAGCTAGAGGTTACGGTTTCACAGCTCCAATAGAACAACTCTCCTTCCATGACAGTTTCGATGTCAATCTCAGAATAACCCGTCCGTGCGTGCAATTCGCAGAAGTCCACGGCGAGGGTGAATGCACGTTTCTGAGCGATTTGGAGTGAACTTCGCCCTACAGGGCGATGCGCAGCGCTTATGAGTCAATGGCAGGTCGCCGCGACGCTGAGGATTCAACGTGGATGAGAGTCTAGCCCCTCTAGTTCCGCTCGATGTGTATAAGCAGCATGCGGTCCACATTGGAACCAACCAGAAGTCTGCAGACATGCGCAAGTTCCTCGACACTATGCATCAAGACGGAGGAGGGCTGCATCTGATTGATGTTCATCAGACCGATTCGCGTATCAGAACCGTTGCTAAATTCTTGTCAAACTATGATCCAGAGAGGATACTCGTAGTCAGCGCCCGACAGTACGGTCAGCGCCCTGCTCGCAAGTTCGCAGAGAGCATCGGCGCAATGCGAATTGTCGGACGCTTCATTCCAGGAACCCTAACCAATCCTAGCCTCAGGACTTACATTGAGCCCGAGGTGATCCTAGTTACCGACCCGGCAGCGGACTCTCAGGCCCTTTCTGAGGCAGTCAGCTCTGGACTTCCTGTAGTCGGAATCTGTGATGCTAATAACCGCCTAAGAAATGTCGATTTGGTTCTACCGGCGAACAATAAGGGGCGACTCTCCCTTGCTCTAGTCTATTGGCTTCTTGCACGTGAGATGCTCAAGATTAGAAGCAATATCACGGATGCCGACTGGGAACGCTCGCAGATCGTAGATGATTGGGAATCGACCTTCTGAGTCGCGACGGACTCATAGGTCTTGTACTGGACCGATGACCATGCGGACCGCTAATCCACCACTCTTCCTCGCCCCGATGGCTGGTGTAACTGATCTAGCCTATCGGCTGCTGGCGAGTGAGTGCGGAGCCGATTATACAGTCACTGAGTTCACAGCAGCATCTGGGTTAACCAGAAGGAACACCAACTCATGGCTTAAGGTCGAGAGCGATCCGAGAGAGAGCCCTTTCATCCCACAGATATTCGGAGGAGATATCGACGAAATGGTCACCACAGTCAAGTTGCTGCAGGACCGCGCTGACATCATTGATCTCAACTTCGGCTGCCCGGCGCCCAAAGTTTGCCGAAACGATGCGGGAGCGGCCCTCTTGCGCGACCCGGACAAGGTCATTAGGATGGTTAGGGCATGCATCGAAGTCACTGATGTACCTATTACCGTGAAGATGAGGCTTGGAACAGGGAGTGGTCCGAATACAGCTCTGGAGATTTGTCAGCAACTTGAAATCGAAGGTGTAGAGCGTATCTGCGTACACGGGCGAACTCTCAGGCAGCGTTACTCTGGCTACTCCAACTGGTCACAAATTAGAGATATTGTGCAAGCAGTCGACATCCCTGTGATTGCTAACGGCGATGTCGTCGATGCAAAGACAGCTACTGCCTGCCTAGAGCAGACTGGCGCTGCCGGTCTGATGATTGGTCGTGGAGCCATCGGTAGACCGACTCTCTTCCATGAAATCAAGCGTGACCTCGGATGGTCAAACAACGAGCCTCCATGGGGTATTGATGACCCAGCAGTAGCAAGACACTGGTGCTGGGAGAGGTACGTAGAACTGAGCTCGGAGTTATATCACGAGCATATCAACAAGAATCTCAAGCGCCATGCTGTTTCATTCACAAAAGGTCTCCCTGGCGCTTCTGCGATGAGAGTGGAGTTACACTCCATCCATGACCAGCAAAAACTGGGAAACAGAGTCTCTGAATATTTGGAAGAGCTTGCTTCTCTAGATGTGGTGGCATGATGCACGACTCAATCAACGTCAAGGGGACCGAACTGCAAGAGTGCTCTATAGAACCACTGACTGGATGGTTCCGTGATGGATGCTGCAATACTGATGACCGCGATCAAGGTTCGCACACTGTATGCGCGATTGTATCTGAAGAATTTCTAGAGTTCGCTCTTTCACAGGGCAATGACCTGATTTCACCCGCACCTCAATTCGGATTCCCTGGATTGAAGTCAGGTGACAGGTGGTGCGTATGCGCTCGTACCTGGCAGGACGCAGCCGAAGCCGGATTGGCTTGCCCTGTGATCCTCGAGGCCACCCATGAGGAAGCATTGGCAGTATGCGACCTCAAGATGTTAGAAAGTCACGCGACTTAATCCTCTTTGCCAGCAAGAGAATCGTCAAGCCTCTGAGCAACTGTCCTCATTCGTCTGAGAGTCCTCTCTGCCTTCCTCATCACACCTTCTCTGACCGTGACGCCATTCTTTCCAGCTATCCTAATCCCGTAGGGCATTCTCCCTCCAAGGGTATTGAGCAGGATTCTTTGAGTATCAATATCGATTGGCTTGAGAATCCCTTGCACCTTGTCTGAGTCAAGCGTTTTCTTGCGAACTCCTGAAATCAGCGACTTCGATATTGAATTATCCAGTCTTCCCAAACCACCTCTGGTCATCAACCAGTCCTCTCCTCGAGCATCGCTCTGCCGCATCAAGCCCGCATAGATGTCCTGAGCCAGTCGCTCTAGCATCGGTACCCTCTCTACAATTCCAGCCGCCCACATCCGCTCAATCGAACGTTGAACCCGCGAGCGTGACTCTCCGAACTTTTCTGAGAGTGCTAGCAGACTGACCGCCTTACCGCTTCCAGCCAACTCCTCGAGCAGTTTCCTCGACAAACCGTCCCCTTGCTTCGCCCGTTCTCCATTGAGCCCAAGCTCGCGCACAAAAGAATCGAGAAAATCCTCTCCCTCGACCAATGCCCTAGGCTCGGCGACTTCGATACGAAAATCAAACTCTTCTTCCTCTGAAGGAACGAGCATCCTTTCTTCTGACTCTGTGACATATGCAGAGAGAACTCCTAAGCGTTGGTCTAGAATCACTTTGGCCTGTGCAGAAATCAACTCCATTGATGCCGACATAGAACCTCCTCTCAGCACATAGACGTGCCACCTATCATCGGTTTGAGTCGCAACTAGTCCAGAATCTCGTAACTTGACCAGTTGATGATGAACCCCGGTTTGCGAGAGTCCACTGACATCGCTGATTGATTTCGCATCCCACCCTCTAAGAGGTTCAGCTAGGAATGTCAGACTCATCATACGGTGGAGAGCACCCTGATCTTCATCGACGCTGAAACCATCACTTTTGCGTCTAACTAGTCCCATTGAATCAAGCAGCCATGCGAGTAGAATGTCAGGGTCACGACTACCAGTAGGCATTGCCGATTCTACCAGTCTGACTCTGAACATGCGCGCTCCGCGCGCATCATAGGCACAAGAGGATTAGCCACGCCGTGAGGCCAACTCAGGCGTATTCGACACGAATATCCAGCCACGGATAGTCTACCTCAGAAGTCTGCAGACCGGATAGGTGTGGCGCTAGAGACAGCCCCGATGGATTGAGTATACCACGTTGGCGGAGAACACCTATCGCGGAATGTACAGAGGCTCTGGAACGACCGAGGTCGCGAGCGATCTCAGCTTGAGAAGCAGGTTCAGGAGTCCTAGATAGTCTGGCGACTACTTTCCGTTGTACTGTGGAAAGCCCGACAGGAAGCATCTCTGCAGCTCTCGCCTGATCTGTCACACCCGTTCCCGCTAGAATCTCAACCTGTGAGGGTGCGCCAGCATAGTAGCAGGTTCTACCATTGACTGACATTGTGGTAACTGAACGCTCACCAATTAGCACATCAAGATGGTGCCTAAGAGTTCCGTTAGCAGCATCTAACTGTCTCTGTAATTCTCTGTAATGAATCCCGGGAGAACGCTCTAGAGTAGACAGTATGCTTCTCCTAAGAGGATGTTCCCACGAGTGATCGCGAGGAGCAGCCAGAGTTCCCTCAGATACTGGAACCAGCATAGGTAGAAGTCCACCGAGGCCCACCACGCCGCCAGCGATTACGGCCAGCCCATCGAAGAACCAAGAACGCTTACTGCGCCACTGTTCAAGCAGAGCCATGACACTCTTCCTCTACGTACGACCTTTGAAGCATACGGTCAGGTGTATCATCGATGCTCTCAGTTGTAGATTCACTTAGGTCCGACCACACGGCCTTGGTGAATTTTCATGTAAGCTACTAGCGGACTGAGCAGCCTGCCTGCCTCACGCCCGTGCTCCGTTAGCCTGTAGATGACTCTGATTGGAGGACCATCCTCGACGATTCTGTCGACAAGCCCATTCTCCACGCAAGTGCTCAACTTGTCAGACAGTGTCCTGCTGCTAATTCCTCGCAGTAGTTTCCTCATCTCGTTGAATCTACGGTCGCCCGCTATGTACAGTGTAGCGAGAATCTCGATTGCCCATCTAGAACTGAAAATCGAGAATGCTTCTACAGCCGAATCAACCTCCCAGGAGACATCGAATTCGTCATCATTGTATTCACCGAAAACTCTGCGAATCATCGCACCATTATCCTCTACTTCGTCAAGGGCCTCCCTGATTTTCTTTAGGTCTCTGGCAGTAATCCGCATCGCTTCGGAGGCCATGGTAACAGGTTGTCGAGAGGGTATCTGGTGTATAAAATGCACTTCGGTGTAATCATGAATACTGTTCGCTTGATATACAGGTTTCTAGAGGTTGGTGTGTAAACCGCACTTGGTTACAGGAGGAAACTAATGGATATAATGATGCAAAACTGGTTGGACCAAACTATAGATGAGGATGAGAAACTCTCAGAGATTCCCAGAATCAGCCTGACTAGCATACTGTTCGCGGCCATAGCAAACTATCGAGCACCTGCTTGGGTCCAGTCACCTGCTAAGAAAATGTGATTAGAGAAAACTAGCATATGCTACTACTGCGATAATGATCGCTACGAATAATCTGCCCATGCTTTGTTCTGTTTGACCCTGTGTCTTTCCCATCTTGGGTTGTTGAGACTTAGGTAGTGGCCTGTGACAGTCAGGACAGTAAAACTTGGTGACACGCTTCTTCTCCATGACAACGAAGCCCGTACCATGTCCACCACCATGTCCACCACCGGCCGGACCACCGTATCCCACGGATGATTGTTGAACACTGCGTGTCTCTTGAACATCATCGCCTGCCCAACCACAGTGGTGACATCTGTATTCCACAAAGTTCGAGTGTAGCCAAGCGTATTGATTCTTCTTACCCATTGACATAATCCGGTCTGCGCCCTTCAATCAGAGAACTGAGTCCCTCTAGAGCGTCTGCAGTACCGAAGATTTCGTGAAGTTTTTCAAGCTCTTCCTCTAGGCCCGACTCTAGGTCCGAGCGAGTAGCAACATCCAACAGATTGCTGGCCATAGAGAGTGCGATTGGGGCGGCACGAGACAGCGACTTGAGTTGTCTAGAAACTATCTTGTCCTCTACATCGAATCCACTAGGGACACCTCCTGAAAGCAGCGAGGAGACGTTGTTCTCTGAGTAGAACGAGGTAGCAAACGACACCATCGGGTGATTCAAATCTGCTGGGCCACTGGGATACTTTTCACTTGGTTTTCCTTGGGAAGTAATCGCTGCTATTGTTTCCTCTACAGTCGATGGATCGACCAGATGAGTCAGCAAACCGAAAGCCTTGGCAGATCCAGCATCGAGGAAGTTACCAGCCAGTACTGCGTAACGTGCACACTCAATACCGCAGATTCTAGGAGTCCTCTGAGTTCCCCCGAGTCCAGGATAGATTCCTATCCCTGTCTCTGGGAACCTGAATTGTGTTCGGCGAGTTCCAATTCTGTAGTCACAGGCAAGAGCTAACTCGAGACCACCTCCTAAGGCCAGCCCTGTCGTAAGTGCGACAGTGGTCTTTGGACTACTCTCCAGTTTGTTCAATACAGCGTGCCCGTGAGCTGTGAAGTCATAGATGTCAGAAATCGCATTGGCTCTTATTTTGTCTACGAAGAACTTGACATCCGCTCCTGCCACGAAGGCCTTCCCTGCCCCTTCTAGTGCGATGGTGGTTACATCATCTCGGGCATTTAGTTCGTCTAATGCATCTCCGAGTTGAGATACGACAGTCACATTCAGTGCATTCATCGCCTCTGGTCTGTTGATGTGAACGGTAGCTATGCCTTTATTGACAGCGATATCGATGTATGAGAAATCGAAGGGTACCTGTCTGTCGGTGAACCACTCAGGCAATTCCAAACCCGCCTCTTCTGCGTAGGCCGATGCCATCCTGACAGCCTCGCTAACACCGATACGATTAGCAATCTCAAATGGACCAAGCGCCCAGCGCAGACCGACCTTGGCTCCTCTATCTACATCCTCCATCGAACATATCCCTTCGGCAACAATCTGTGAAGAGACAGCGAAGACCTGACCTAGTAAACGCTCACGGATTATATTAGCAGCCTCTTCGTTGCAATCCTCATCCTCACTAATCTCCCATGTCCTACCTTCTGCGACCAAATCTCTCAGGCTCTGAGTCGCATAATATCGGGGCGTGTCGAGTTGGGCAGCGAGGTAGTCTGTTGCGTGCATCGCTATCGGAGAGCCTGTGAGATTCATTAGAGCGAATGGTCCTAGACCAATTCGGAACTCCTTACGGGCAACAGCATCAATCTGAGCCGTAGTTCCTACACCTTCCTCAAGTAGTTTGCAGGCCTCGTTCAGCCACGGTACGAAGAAGCGGTTGACTACGAACCCAGGTCTATCCTTACAAACAATCACTACCTTCCCCATAGTCTTGCAGTACTGCTCAACTGCTGCAAGAGTCTCAGAGGAGGTGGTTTCTGCAGGGATTATCTCTACGAGCCTATTCTTGGCTGGGTGATAGAAGAAGTGGAGTCCGACGAAACGATCCGGCCTACCCACAGCTTCCGCTAGATCGTTAACAGAGAGTGAAGAAGTATTGCTGGCGAGAACGGTATGCTCATCACAAACCTCGTCGAGAACTCCGAACACTTCAGTCTTGACATCAAAGTCCTCGAACACTGCTTCGATTACTAAATCGGTGTCCGATGCTACATTCTCGGTGCCTACCACACCCGACACTCGTCCTTTGATATCCTCTACCTGAGAGGGTGAGAATATCCTGCGTCCAACCGCCTCTTCAAGGAAATCTGAAATCGTCTGCTGACCTTTTTCTAACCATTGTCTCTCACGGTCCACCATCTCGACCTCGAAGTGCTCCTGCGCACTCTTCTGTGCTATCCCGGAGCCCATGTTACCGGCCCCAATGATAGCTATCCTCTCTATGGTAGGCATGACCTGCCGACCTGCATGCAATCCATCAATGCAACGGAACCACCTCCCGTCATAAATTGACGAATCGCCGTGAACTTATTCAGCCGAATCGCATACGCCCGCGCATGCGAGTCGGTAATCGCGTCGCCGCCCTACTTGTGGTACTACTACTGGTTTCTGTACCTTACACTGTGTACTCATCTTCATCGGGAATGATTGGCAGATCGGTGTCCGGTTGCACCTGTCATTCAAACACTGCCACCATTTCCCCATCACTCAGTGGACTCCCTTGGGGAGCCGGAGGATACACGCCGGGGTCAACCTACTCGCTGATTTGGGATGGTGGACCTCACGTCTCAGGGGACGGTGGATTCAATCTCGATTCGAGTTCTGGCTCATGGTCCAATCTAGGCCCTCAAGTCCAATTATCAAGCGGCGAGTTGACTCATAGCAGTGACTCTCTACGATCATGGTCGGCTGATTGGACGGCTCCAGCAGCTGGAACTGGTGATGTCACATTCAACCTTGCAGTTCTGTATGCCAATGGGAATGGTCAGAACTCAGGTGACTCTTGGGGGACTGGTACTTGGACGCTCCCCGAGTCAAGTGGCTCTAGTGGGTCTCCTCCAGTAGCTTCCAATGTCACCTATGTTCCCACTAACCCGACCAAGGCAACCGGACTGGGAGTCTCGTATGACTACAGTGATGCCGATGGCGATTCCGAGCAAGGCACGCAGATCAAGTGGTGGAGGGACGGGCTGAGAATCAGTTCCATCGATGATATGACCAATGTTCCAAACAGCTGGATTGCCAGAGGTCAAGAGTGGCAGGTCGAAGTCACTCCTTCCGACGTCAATGAAGACGGAGACCCAGTACTTCTCTCTCCAGTCACGATTGGAAACACTGTGCCTGTAGCCAGAGACCTCTCATTGACTCCTACTGATCCTCTAGAGAATGACGACCTCGACCTTGATTACGAATACTACGACCTTGATGGCAATACACAGCAGAACACAGAGATTCGTTGGTATCTCGACGGAGGTAGAATCACAGAGTTAGATGATCAGAACAGCGTCTCCAGCCTATGGACGCGCTCGGGCGATCAATGGCAAGCATCGATTAAACCTCATGATGGGACTGACTACGGCGACACTGCTTGGACAGCAACCATCGTCATCGGTTCTTCGAACACGCAACCATCTGCAACCGCTTACATCAATCCCTCAGGAAATGCGGTCACTAGTAACTCTCTGCAAGTAGTAGTTGGATACAGTGACCCTGATGGCGATTCCAAGGAATCGACAGAAATTAGATGGCTACGTGACGGCACCCAAATCTCAGCTTACAACGATATGACCGTCGTACCACCGGAAGCCACGACAAAAGGCCAGGAATGGGTCGCTGAAGCAAGAGTCTCTGACGGCTTGATGTGGTCTGATTGGGTCACTACAGTCCCCGTTACAATACAGAACACTCCTCCAGTGGTTACCTCAATCTCGATCCTACCCGGAGGCGACCTCTACACCACTGCAAACCTAACTGTGTTTTGGGAGCAGACCGACATTGACGGAGACTCAGAGTCAGAGAGCCAGATTCGCTGGTGGATCAATGGAAATTGGGTCCAAGACTATGACGACATGATCACCATCCCTAACTCGGAGACCTTGAGGGACCAGCACTGGTCGGTCCAAGTCATACCGGGCGATGGCGAGAGTCTAGGGACTTCGATGAAGACAACATCAAGAGCCATTCTCAACGCCCCCCCGAGTCCACCAGAAATTTCTCTTGGTGGGGACTTCGGTACAATTGAGCTTGGGGTTCCTGACTCACTGCATGATCTTGTAGTCGAAGCGACTTCTCAAGATCCGGACCAAGAGACGGTACTATTCGACTACCAGTGGTCGAGAAACGGCTTCCAGGTACCTGACCTAGACGGCCAGTCATTTGTTTCCTCAGATAGGCTTGAGCCTGGACAGACTTGGGAAGTTACCGTCTTCGCCAATGACCCATGGGGCCTGACCTCCTCAGCATCAGAAATGGTGGTTATCGCCAACCTACCTCCAGTGGCAGACTGGGCGACCTCACCCGACCCCGCTGTACCCGGATCCGAGTTCTCTCTCAAAGCGAGTGGGGCGCAAGACCCTGACGGAGAGGTCGTAGCATGGTTCTGGATTGTCAACGGAATCGGACTTTCTGGAGAATCAATTGACGTGATTCTGCCAGGAGGAGTCCACAGTGTCGTGCTAACTGTCATTGACGATATGGGAGCGTCAGACACACACGAGAGCGAACTTGTGTTGGGGCCCGTGAGCATGGTTTCAGGTCTCAGCGCAACTCTTGAAGGGACCAAGGTCAGCCTATCTTGGTCCGGCTCCTCTGCTGAATACCGAGTGTATCGCTCTACCAGTCCAATAACCACAGTAACCGGTCTGACAGCCCTCGACCCGGTCCCAGCATGGGATGACCCGATTCCCCTCGATATGGAAGCTGTAGGCGTAACACCAGGGAATCAGTGGAGTGAGACGGTACCAGTCGCTACAGTCCTGTACTACGCGGTTACTTCAACTGTTGACGGATTGGAGGTTGTTTGGGTAGTCGAGGGCGAGAACATGGTCAGCGTTGATGCCACGTCTGCAGCAGATGCTGTTGACACAGACCCAACCGGTTCGACCAAGTTGCTAGTTCTCCCGGTCTCTGCCATCATGGTTCTACTGGGGGCGGCAGCGGTCACAATATCTGTTACCGAGGCTAGAAGGAGGTCACCATGATGCACTCCCGCGCCGTCATTCTCATAGTCATTACAATCCTGCTCGCTGCAGGAGCAAGCATGGCCAATCCCGGAGGAAACAGCGATGCAAATCGCGACTATACTTGTGGCGGTTCGTGTCATGGCGATCCAGCACTAAGCGCCCCTTCTGACGGCACAGTATCTGTATCGCTGGACAGCATCACATTCACAGGAACAGCTACCGCTGTCCATGTTACTGCTAGCGGAATGAGTCTATCAGGAAACCGTCTACTTGGTGTATTCCTCCTAGGATCCGCTAATGGTAACGGTGACCACCCCGAGGACCATGGGTGGGGCATTGTACAGGATCCCAACGGCGGTTCACACAACTATGTCGAAGTTGTAGTTCCATCGAGTGGTTCAGTAACACTGTCCTGGGTACTTCTAGCACCCCAGAACCCCGGAACTGTGAATCTGTTTGTAGCAACCCATCACGGGGCTAATCCTAACAGCAACAACTGGGCGTATTCAGGACTCACACGAGGTTACACAGTGGATGTACAACCAGTTCCTGAGAACCTGCCAGGCTTCGCTTTCGATTGGAAGCCTGAAACCAGAGTCACCGGCGATTCTTCTCCTACTCTAATCAGAACTACCAACACTACCTCAGTAACTGTTCAATGGATGCTCGAGGGTGAGTGGATTCCGCACGATGCCGAGGTGACCGGAGAAGGAGACGAGTGGCTTGCTCAGATTCCTGCTACAATCGGAGACACGAGGATTCAGTATCAGGTGACCACATCGAATGGCGAATTCTCGATTACCCAGCCTTGGTTGACAGTAGCGACACAGCCAGCCCCATTTGATGGGAACATTTGGGACGCAAGACTGCAGAGTTTCGCTCTGGCACTCCTCGTGACCGCCTTCCTATTATCCTTGCAGGCTAGACTCTCCCCTTGGGAAGGAGGTCCCGCACAGGACATGACTCCCGAGGTAGAGGCAGACACTGCTCCTCCCGAACCACCAGGTCTTGAGCCTGAAGAGCCCGATGAGGCGGCTGCACATCTCGCACGCCTCGTGAAGTACGATGAACACCCCGGTGTACTCTGGGATCCAGTCGAAGAAGAATGGGTTGATGACCCAGACTTTGGAGGTGATGAGTGATGTTTGGGGCAGCCACCTTCCACGCTGCAATGGCCGAGATTGTAGTTGGGTCAATGGTACTGGCAAGCCTGTGTGCGATAGGATGTGCTACTGGCAGCATAATGCCGAATCTCTTGGGCGGTAGATTATCCTCAGAGAGAATGATGCTGACTATGGATAAGGCGTCGATAGCTGGTGCATGCCTCGGCTTGTTATTCATCCCAATAGCCGCACTCAGTGGTTCATTCGCTGCTGACAATACCGTCAATAACGCTTTGTTGTACAACAAATTCGTCTATACCGGGCTTGCTGCAGGATTCTGGGCTGCCTTTGTTATTGGCAGAATCAGACTAGGCCCTGGTCTTTGGGAGTACCGCTCACTCAGCGCTCTGCAGGGTGCAACTGCTGCAATGGCTATTCTCATGACCACTATGGCATCTTCAATTGGTGGAAAGTTGGTTCGAGGTGAGTCTCTATTCGACATCATGCCAATCTGGCTGCCTTCGGATACAACCACGGTGTTGAATCCGATTGTTTCCATGGTGCTTATGCTGATTGGAACAGGATCGCTATTCGCAGTGCTGAGGCTTGGCCCTCAACCTGAGAGAATAGAGACAGATCAGTCTTGACTCTCTTCAGACTCGTCGTCACAATCTGGTGTGTTACACGGGACATCATCGTCCTCTTCTTCAGACTGGTCCTCGTCACCCCACTCATCGTCCATCCAATTGCAGTCATCCGAGTCAGGATGTTCCTCACACCACTCTCGTTCGTCCCAATCATCCTCGTGCCCATCGTGATGCATGGGCGCGCCCATCTGCCTCAGCATCATGTCAGTACAGGACTCCACTAGGGGCTCAAGCCCCGTTAGTAACTGAGACATCGCATCGTGGCTGATGAATGTCGTTTCCATGTTGTCATTCTCATCATAGGTGACAATTTCGAATCCTTCTTCACCCTCGTGAAC
>MDTE01176874.1_pt1 | contig 19401 bp, 18 predicted proteins | sample 811231 | NCBI WGS metagenome assembly MDTE01 (sample SAMN05326651, study PRJNA326480) | marine metagenome | isolation source: seawater | place: Indian Ocean: Red Sea | collected 2010 | reverse complement strand
ACTTAATTAAAAAAAAACAAAATAATGACATTTATGAAAGAAAAAAATTCATAAAAAAATAATTCTGTTAGAATATTTAAATAGCACTTTACACACATCAGGTATTTATAAATACCGATTGATTTTAAAAGCTAAAAAGTTTTCTGAGATAGATTATTTAATTAAAAAGAAACAAAATAATGACATTTATGAAAGAAAAAAATTTATAAATAGGTATTTAATTGATTATTTTAACTATCAAAAAGTTAAAAAAAATTATGTTAATTTTTACAAAATTAATAATTAAATTCGTTATAACAAAAAATGATATAAAACTTAGTTTATGGAGTGAAACATATTATTTTTAAAATTTGAAATGGATAAAATTGTATTTATAGTTTGATTTTTATAATGATGTTGATTAAACCTTTAATATGAAGAAAAAATTATTTACCGATATTAATATAAAAAGAATTGATAATTTTTTAGACAAACATCTTGAAAAAGCTAAAAATTTATCAAGTGGTGTACCCCCATTTTCATCAGTTGAGATAAGTATTAATGGTGCATGTAATAGAAGATGTCATTTTTGCCCAAGAGTAGTTAAAGAAGACTATCCAAATATTTTAGATTCGCTAAATATGCAATTATTTGATGATCTTATAAATGACTTAGTTTCAATAAATTTTGATGGTAGAGTAGCTTTTTCAGGATTTTGTGAGCCTCTATTATCCAAAAATTTAGATGAATATATATCTAAGTTAAAAAATAAATTAAAAAAACTCACAATTGAAGTTGTGAGTAATGGAGATCCATTATTAGCTAAAAATGGAAAAATTAGATTAAAAAAATTATTTGATTCTGGTTTGGATACGATCAAAATAAGTATGTATGATGGCCCCCATCAGATAAAAATATTTAATGATATTAAAGAAGAGCTGAAATTATCAGACGAAAAATATATTATAAGAAAAAGATATTTAGGACCTGACCAAAGTTATGGGATAACTATTTCAAATAGGGCTGGATCCGTTAATTTAAAAAATGAAAAATTTGAATTAAAGCCATTAAGTGAACCTTTAAAACAACCTTGTTATTACCCTTTTTATAAAGTTTTAATAGATCATAATGGAGATGTTTTGATGTGCTCCAATGATTGGAAAAAAGAAAAATCGATGGGGAATTTATCAAAAAATTCACTCCTAGAAATATGGTCAAACACAAAATTTGTAGAATTAAGAAAAAAGCTCATGAACAGCGATCGAAGAGATAAACCATGTAGTGTATGTGATGTAAATGGTTTATTAAATGGCAAACAAGCATTTGATAGATGGAAAAAATATCTTCAAAAATAAATAAAAATATAAAGATAGGTATTGTTGGTTCGGGGAATATCTCCCAAGAATATATTAAAGTAATTAAATTTTTTAATCATAAAGTTATCAAGATTGTTACTAAAACGAAATCAAGAAAAAATATTATTTTTTGTAAAAAAAATAATATTAAATATCATTATCTAAATTTTAATAAAGCTATCAACTCCAGTCCAAAAGTAGATGCATGGATTGTTTGTTCACCTTGGGATACTTTAAAAAAAAACTTATCAATAGCAATTAAAAATGATATTTCACTATTAATAGAAAAATCTATAATTATTACTTCTAAAGACCTGGTAAAATTAAAATCTAAGTTAAAATCAAATCAACTTAATAGAATATCAATTGCTTACAACAGAAATTATTACGATTTTATTCCTTATTTAATAAAGGAAATTAAAAAAGGAGGTTTAGTATCAATTTATGCCTATTTACCTGAAAGTTTTCAATCAATTATCAAAAAGAAGGGTATGAAAATCAAAAATCATTTGATTAAATATATGACCTCACATTGGATAACACTTATTTATAATGTGCTAAAAAATATTAATGGAAAAATTTACTTAAGTAAAAAATTTAATTATTCTAAAAAAAATATTTTATCTAGTAATTTAATCACATTTGACGTAAATATTAAAAATAAAAAAATCCCTTTAATAATAAATATATTACCTAACAATCCAATGAATATAAATATTTCATTTTATTCTAAAAGAAAAACCTTTGTTTTATCACCGGTTGAAAAACTAACAGTACACGAAAAAATTAAAATTTTAAAAAAAAATAATCAAAATGTTTATATTCCTAAATTCAAAAGTTTAGCTACAAATAAAACATTTAAGCCGGGTTTTAAATTGATGTATCATGATTTCATAAATTCATGTGTTTTAAAAAATAGAAAATCAAATTATATGACTAAAATAAATGATTTAATTGATATATATAAAATTTGTGAAGCAATCCAAAAATAATTAAGATGAAAAAAAAAATATTAGATATTTTCAACTTTAATACGATTGTACCTATTCCAACACAATTCAATAAAAATTTTACAATCAATTTTAATTCAATAAAAAAACACATATATTTGCTAAAAAAAAAAAATGTAAATCTTTTTTACTTAGGTCAATCAGCTAGTGAGTTGGAGAGATTAAGTTTTTCTGAAAGAATAAAACTAGCTCATTATGTAGCAAAAATAATAAGACCTAAAGCAAAACTGATTTTACAACCTTTGGGTTTTACTAGCATAGAAGATCAAATTTTTGAGGCAAAAAAATTAGAAAAAATAGGATGTGATTTTATGGTTGTTGAGCCAATACATATTAAAGGAAAACAATATTTTTATAGCAATCGTTTTAAAAATTCAGAATATTCACCTGATCGACATGATGATTATTATGTTGAGTACATGAAAATTTTTTCCAACAAGATAAAAGTTCCAATATTATTTCATTTGAAAGAATTTAGTTATGGAAAAACACTTAGTGTTAAAGCTTTAGATAAAATTTTAGAAATAAAAAATATAGTAGGTCTTAAAGAACATAATAATTCAATAAATATTAGAAAAAAACATTTTGCTAGGTATGGGTTAAAAAAAAAAAAAATTTGTTACGATGGATTTAGCAAGGAGGATTTTATAAGCACATCAAAATTTGGTGTGAAATCTCGACATAGTAATTTTTCATGGTTTGATCCAGAATGGGATCAAATATTTATTAAACTAATTAAAGATAAGCAGGATGAATTATTAAAAGAAATGGTTGAAATAGAAAGCAGCATCAAGAATGCAATAATTTTAACTGGCTATGCTGGGTATAAATATCTGATGAAATTAGCTAAGCTTACAAGTTTACAGGGATATGTCAAAATGCCTGGCTGCAATTTAAATGAGTCACAAAAAAAAATCTTATCAAGGGCTTTTAAAAAATTTAATGAAAAAAAAATAAATTTTATTAAAAAAAATAATTTTTAGATGGAAATAAAGATAAAGGATATTGAGATATATTTATATAAAAGCTCGATACGAAAAGAATTGAAATTTCCTGTAGCTAGCTATGTATTAACTGGTTTTGTTTTTTTTAAAGTGAGGACAAACATTGGAATTTATGGTTTTGGCGAACCAAGTCCTTATGTTTCGAACATTAAAAATTTATTAAAAGTTTTTAAAAAATACCTCTTTCCCTCTGTAATAAATAAAAAAATTGAAATTATTAATATAAACTTTTTTAAGAAATTTGATTTTTTTAAGAAAAATGAAATTATTCTAAGACCAATAATTGCAGGTTTAGATCAAGCTATATGGGATATTAAAGCTAAAATTAAAGGAAAGCCTTTATTTAAAATTCTTTCAAAAAGAAAAAAAAAAAATAAAAGTCTTAAATTATATGCAAGTGGTGGAATGATATTTGACCATCAAAATTATGATTATTTAATTAACGAAGCATTGAAATTTAAAAATCTTGGATTTTATGGTTATAAGTTTAGACCAAGTATATCAAAAAAGAAACAATCACACTTTTTAAGAAATAAATATCCTCCTGATTTTGATGCTCATAAATTTTTAAAATTTTTTTTTAAAATACGAAAATTGGTCGGTGATGATTTTAATTTAATGGTAGATTTCGGATGCAGAATAAAAAGTATAAAACAATTTAAATATATTTCAGACTGTATGTCTGAATTAAACTTTTTTTTTATGGAAGAACCGATGAAAAGAAACATTAAATTGTATAAAAAACTTACAAAAAATACTAAAATTGATATTGCAACAGGGGAAACAATTTCATCAATAAAGAGTTTGAGACAATGGAAATCTTCTTGCAATATACTTCAACCGGATAGTAATTTGTTATCAATTTCAGAATTAATGAATAATAAAGATAAAATTTTTAAAAATTACACTCAAAATACCATTTTACACAATTGGGCAAATCCAATAAGTATGTTGTCAAATTTTCATGTTTCTAAAGCATTAGATTGTGAGTTAATAGAATACAATATAACCCACAATCCTTTTTCAGAAATAATACCTGATAATACCATTAATATTAACAAAGGGTTTTTTACACACAGTTCTCGCAGTGGTTTGGGGATTGAACTAAATAACAATATAATTAATAAATATCGTATAAAAATTTAAAAGATTAAGTATAAGTTATATAATGAGCATCACCTTAAAAGAAAATCCATTAGTTTCTATAATTATTAGGACAAAAAATGAGGAAAAATGGATTTCTTTGTGTCTAAATGCCTTAAGTACGCAATCCTATAAAAATTTTGAAATTATTATAGTTGATAATTACTCCACAGATAAAACAATTCAAAAGATAAAAAAATATAATGTTAAAACAGTATTTATTAAAAATTTTTTACCAGGAAAAGCAATTAATCAAGGTATAAAAAAATCAAGAGGAAAGATAATAGTATGTTTATCAGCTCATTGTATTCCAGTGAATAATTCATGGCTAAAAAATCTTATAAAACATTTATCAGATAATAAAGTTGCTGGAGTATATGGTAGACAAGAACCTTTGTCTTATAGTTCTGATTATGACAAAAGAGATTTAATAACTGTTTTCGGATTGGATAAAAAAATACAAATTAAAGATCCATTCTTCCACAATGCTAACAGTGCTTTTTTACGATCAACTTGGAAAAAATTTCCATTTGATGAAAAGGTTTCAAATATAGAAGATAGAGTGTGGGGTCACCAAGTTATAAAAAAAAAACTACAAATAATCTATGAGCCTGAGGCAAGCGTTTACCATTATCACGGAATTCATCATAATTTAGATAAAAAAAGGGCGAAAAATGTAGTAAAGATACTAGAGGAATTTACAACAAAAACCAAAAGTAAAAAACCTTTGATAAATTCAAAAGGACTTAAAGTTGCAGTAATAATTCCCTCAATTGGTTTACGAAAATTTAAAAATAAGAGTTTATTAGATTTTACTATAAAATCCGCAAAAGAGTCGAAATTGGTTTCAGAAATATTTATAGCTGCCGATAACATAAATGTTAAAAATAAATATAAGAGAGATAAGAAAATATCAATAATTCAAAGACCTAAGAGTTTATCACAAGATTTTATAAGTGTTATAGATGTTTTGAAATTTAGCGTAGATTATTTGGAAAAAAAAGATAAATATTTCGATTGTATAGTTTGTTTATTAGAAAATTATCCTTATAGACCTAAAGGATTAATTGATAAAATGATCCATTCTTTAATTAAAAATGGTTTTGAAACCATAATAGCTGGTAAGCCTGAAAAAAGAACAGTTTGGTTAAAAGAAAAATCTAATAAGATGAATTTATTATTTAATGGTTTTGTTCCAAGTAATTTAAAAGAGAATTACTTAATAATGAGTTTATTTGGTCTCTGTTCAGTCACTTATGCTAAAAATATAAGAGAGAAAGATTTGTTTTCTGAAAAATTAGGAATTTATGAAATAAAAGATCCAATTAATTCAATTGAATACAAGCAAAATATACTAAAATAAATTTTTGTATGAAAAAAAAAAAAATTGTTGCAATAGTGCCTGCAAGAGGTGGGTCTAAAGGTATTCCGTATAAAAATATAAGAAAACTCAATGGAAAACCTCTAATTTATTTTATTATTAATACCTTAAAAAAAATCAAAAAAATTGATCGAATAATTGTTTCAACAGAAGATAAAAAGATTAAAAGGATAGTTAAACAATTTTTTCCCAAAATTGAAATTATTCATAGGTCTCAAAAGCTAGCTTCTGATAGTGCTACCTTGACCGAAGTGGTTCAGCATGTTTCAAAAACTTTAAAGAATCAAGGATATTTTCCAAATTTTATACTTCAAGTGGCCCCCACATGTCCTTTTATAAAAAAAGAGACTATTGAGAAAATAATTCATGTATTAGAAAAAAATAAATCTAATTGCGCTGTCACTTTAAAAAGAATTGAACATGAACATCCTTATAGGGCAAAAAAACTGAATACTCATACTAAAAGATTTAATAGTTTCATTAAAAATGTAAATGTTGAAAAATTTATGTCTAGACAAGATTTACCAGAATTATATTGCACGTCAGGGGCAATATACGGTAGATCATATGATTTATTGCAAACATTTAATAAAAGTAAGAAAAGCTTTTGTTTTGGGAAATCCCCTTATGGAGTAATTGTTAATGATATAGAGGCAATAAATATTGACAGACCAATTGATTTTGAATTTGCAGATTTTATTTCAAAAAAATTCAAAATATAAAAAAAAATTAAATAAATTTTTTAATTTCTTTGTCAATTAATTTCTCTATTAAAAGTGTATTACCTTTATTAAAATAAAATTTATTCATAAATAAGTCATATTTCTTGAGATTATTGTTTAAATGAGTACTTAATTTTTTTTTATTAATTAATAATTTTTTTTCAATATCATGACGTACAAATTTAATTTTTTTCATATAAAATTCTGCTCTTCTATTTGCGTGAGATCCCATAATTTTTGATTTTAAATTTATTATTCTTTTCTTTAATAAAATTCCACTAAAAATTGAACTTGAATCATGAAAAAGCAAAATATAAGAGTTTGAAATAAATTTTTCGGTTTGGTATTTGTAAATTTTAAATCTGTTTAATTCTTTTTTATATAGTTTTATATTTGAAGAGGGGTGTAAACAAATTATTATTTCTTTATTAAATATTTTTTGCATATTGATAAAATAATTATTTAAAAAAAAGAAATAATTTTTCAAAAGTTCTTCACTAATTTTTTGTCCCCTTTTTATATAATCAGGATGAAGAATATTAGAGTCAATAAATGTTATATACTTATTTTTCTCTCTTTTAATATTTTTTAAGAAAGGCCTCTTGATGTTGGTCTTTAAAATATTCTTATATTTTTTTAATAAAAAACTTTTTTTTTTATAATATTTACTATATCTAAGAAAAACTTTTTTCTGAGAAACATACAAAATATCTATTTGATTTATGATTTTTAGGATTATTAAAAATCTATAAAGAAATAAAGAAATCCTTTTCCTAAAAATAAAATTTATTTTTTGTGTTAAATTTGCGTGATCCCAATTTTCTACTTTATAATTTGAAAACATTGCAACATTGATAAAAGATACTTGAAATATATTTTTTTTACTTACTAAATAGTGGAAAAAAATATGTGTAAATTTAGTTGAAAGATTATTAATTAAAAAAATTTTATCTTTTTTTAAAAAAATATTTAATTCACTTATGTTTTTTGGATTAAAAATTAAAATATTTTTTTTATATAAAGTGTATTTTTTAAAAACCTTTTTTTTATTAAGTATATAAAATATATTAATAAAATAAAATTTTTTATACTTTTGGCTTAAAAATGAATATAAATTTTTTTGAAGATAAAATTTTTTTTCAAATTTTTCATTATTGCAAATTTCACCAATTATCATAGTATTAAATTATCTAATTTATTAATATCATTAATCTTATAATTACTAAAAAAATTCATTTTAAAAATATTTAAAAAATCTTAAAATAAATTTTTTTAATCTTTAATATTTCTTTTTACAATAATAAACATATTTGTATAAAACAGATTAATTTGGCCTTAGTTTGACCAAATTTATTTGATTTTTATTTCAAAGAATTGTACGTAAAGATTTATTTTAAAATTTTATAAATTATAGTTTCGATTTAAAAACATGAATTTGAATAAAAAAAATATACTTATAACAGGGGGCACGGGCTCATTTGGTAAAGAATGTATCAAATTTATATTAAAAAACTATAAACCAAATAAACTAGTTGTTTTTTCAAGAGATGAACTCAAACAATTCGAAATGGAAAAAGAGCTAGAAAATAAGGGACTAAGAAAAAAGAATTTAAGATTTTTTCTAGGAGATATAAGAGACAAAGATAGACTTGATTTAGCTCTAAAAGATATAAACTATGTTATTCATGCTGCGGCTCTTAAACAAGTTCCAGCAGCTGAATATAATCCGATGGAATTTGTTAAAACAAATATAATCGGAGCTGAAAATATAATCTTCGCTTCAATAAATAATAAAGTTGAAAGAGTGATAAGCTTATCAACTGATAAAGCTGCGAATCCAATAAGTCTTTATGGAGCAACAAAACTTGCGGCAGATAAATTATTTAATGCTGCCAATAATTTGAGTAAGCGCAGACCAATATTTTCAACTGTGAGATATGGAAATGTTTTAGGGTCGAGAGGATCTGTAGTCCCATTTTTTAAATCATTTCGTGAAAAAAAAGATAAAAAAATACCAATTACAGATAAAGATATGACAAGATTTTTTATTTCTGTCGAAGAAAGTGTAAAATTTGTACTACATTCATTGAAAGAAATGAAGGGTGGTGAGATTTTTGTACCCAAGATACCTTCAATTAAAATTACTGATTTGGCAAAAGTAATAGTGCCAAATAGAAAACATCAAATTATTGGAATGAGACCTGGTGAAAAAATAGCCGAAGTATTAATCACTAAAGATGAGTCCAAAAATACAATAGAGTTTGGTAAATACTATGTAATTTATTCTGAGGTATTTCCAAAAATTAACAAAAAAGGAAATAAGTCTAAGATATTTGAATATAATTCAACTACAAATACAAATTTTTTGAGTATAAAAAAAATTCAGTCAATTTGTAAAAAGTTAAGTCTTATATGATTAGGTATAGTGAGCAACACATTGATCAAACAGATATTTCTGAAGTAATAAAGACCCTTAAATCAGATTTTATTACAACTGGACCTCAAGTTTCAATATTTGAAAAAAAACTTTCAAAAAAAGTTAATTCAAAATATTCTGTAGTTTTCAACAGTGCAACAAGTGCATTACATACCGCTTGCCTTGTTTTAGGTCTTAAAAAAAATGATTGGTTATGGACTTCAGCAAACAGTTTTGTAGCATCTGCCAATTGTGGTTTATATTGTGGAGCAAAAATAGATTTAATAGATATTGAACTTGATACTTTTAATATTGATTTTAAAAAACTTGAAAAAAAACTATCTCAAGCAAAAAAAAAAAATACTTTACCAAAAATTATTGTTCCAATAGCTTTTGCAGGGCATGCATGTGATATTGATCATTTGATTGATCTATCAAAAAAATACAAATTTAAAATTTTACAAGATGCATCGCATGGTTTAGGTGGTAAATATAAGAAAAATTATTTAGGCAATCACAAAGATATTATTACAGTATTTAGTTTCCATCCTGTCAAAATGATTACAACTGGAGAGGGCGGTTCTGCACATACTGATAACAAAAGGTATTTTAATTTAATGAAATCGATATGTTCACATGGCATTGTAAGAAAAAACAAAAATTTAAATATAGGAATTAATCATCTTTTATATGATCAGAGGTATTTAGGATTTAATTATAGACTTACAGATATTCAAGCATCTTTGGGGGTCAGCCAATTAAAAAAATTGAATTATTTTGTTTATAAGAGAAGAGAAATTGCAAGAATTTATAATAAATATCTAGATAAATCTAAATTATATTTACCTAAAGAAAAAAAATATGCAAAATCCTCATATCATTTATATGTTGTTTTAATTAAAGAAAATAAAAAAAATTTAAGAGATAGACTCATTCGATACCTTAAAAATCAAGGAATTTACACCAACATTCATTATAAACCAATTCATCTACAATCATATTATAAAAATCTTAAATTTAAAAAAGATGATCTTATCAATTCTGAGTTTTATTATAAGAGAGCCTTAAGTCTCCCTATTCACCCAAACTTAAAAAAAAAAGAATTAATGTTAATTATAAAAAAAATAAATAATTTTTTAAAATAAATTTTAAATTTTAATATGAGAGATTACTTTAATGAAGTGAAAATTGTGTTAAATATTTTACCTTTAAAATTAAGAAAAAAAATTAATTTAATTTTAGGATTACTCTCAATTAGTGGTTTTTTAGAAAGTTTATCGATAGGACTTTTTATTCCTTTGATTGCAATTATTTCGGAGGGAAGGATTAGTTTTCCATTTTTGAATAACTTTCTAAATATTGAGCAGATAAACATTGTTGAAATTTTACCTATAATAATTCTTCTTATATTTTTAACTTATTTAATTAAGTCATTATTTTTAACCTACTTAGAGTTTAATACACAAAATTTGATAAATAATGTTAAGACTGAATTAACTTCAGCATTATTTAAAAAATATATAAATTCCTCTTATAAATTTCATTTAAAAAATAATTCCTCTATATTATTAAGAAATTTAACCTCAGAAGTAATAGCTTTTGCTAATGGTATTGTGCATCCAATATTATTGATATCTAAAGAATTTTTTATAATTACATTTTTAATTATTTTAATTTTTATATTTAATTACAAAGTAAGTTTTTTTGTTATTTCTTTTGGAGTTGTATTGATATTAACTTTTAGAGTTCTCCTTAAAAAAATTTTATATAAATTGGGAAAAAAACGAATGGAATATAGGGGAAAAGAAAACAAAACTATACTTGAGTCTTTACAAGGAATAAAATTTGTTAAATCTTATAACATCGAAAATAATTTTATTTTAAAATTAATTCCAATTTTAGAAGTTACAGCAAGTTTAAAATCAAAAGAGACTACTGTAAAAGTATTACCAAGAATATGGATAGAATTAATAATCTTAATCTTATTGGGATTAATAGGTAGTTACTATTTTCTTTTTGAAAAAGGAATGAATTCGTACTTTTCATTTATCTCTTTATTTTTGATAACAATGATTAGAATGTTGCCATCATTAATTTCAACAACAAATCAAATCAATGCTTATCATGCATATAAACCATCAATTGATTTTATTAAAACAGAATTAGGAAATAACGACTATGAGGAAGAAAATATTAATAAAGAAAAAACTGAAAATAATTTAGTATTTAATCAAGATTTGAAAATTCAAAATATAAATTTTAAATATGATAACAAAAAATTTAATATTCTTGAAAACTTAAATTTAAAGATAAATAAAAAAGATGACTTAATTGGTATCTATGGAGAAAGCGGAGTTGGAAAAACCACTTTAATTGATATTTTGATGGGTTTACATAAGCCTCAAAAAGGTGAGTTTTACATCGATGACATTCTTGTAAAACAAAACTTTATAAAAGGAAAAATTTTTGGATATGTTCCACAATCAATTTATTTATTCGATGACAATATTAAAAATAACATATTAATTGGTCGACAATTAGAAATTAAAGATGAAGAATATCAAAAAATTTTAGACCAAAGTGATCTTTCAAAATTTATAAATTCATTATCAAACGGTGATAATACTTTAATTGGAGAAAATGGAGCTCAAATATCTGGAGGTCAAAAGCAAAGAATCGGAATAGCTCGAGCTTTAGCAAATAATGCACAATTGTTAATTTTAGACGAGGCAACTTCAGGGCTGGATAAAGAGTCCGAGAAAAATATATTCGATACAATTAAGAAAATTTCAAAGGAAAAATCAATTTTAATAATTACCCACAACAGAAAAATATTAGATTATTGCAATAGTATTTATTGTCTTAGAAATAAAAATTTATACAAAGAAAAGTGATTAAAAAAATTTTCTTATTGAATTTTCTTATCTATTTTTAAAATTAATTCTTTTGATAAACTATTAATTGTTTTTTTAAAATTGTTATTAATGATTATATCGGGTTTTTTTGGATATTCAGGCCTTATATCTATACCTACTAAATTTCTTTTTTTTTTTATAAATTTTAGTAAAATTTTTTTTGATGATTTTTTTAATATCTGTTTTAATGTAAATTTCTAAATAATTTTTGATATTTTTTCTATTCCATAACCTAACATTATCAAACAAAGCCATACCTGCAAAAAGAACATTAATGTTTTGATCTGTGATTTTTTTGAATAATTTCGAATATTTAATAGCTCCTTTCTTTCTATCTAAATTTTTATAGCTTTTTAGATCTAAAATTTTTCTCATTTCATCACCATTTACATAAACCGTTTTTCCATATTTTTTTTTTAAAATTTTATAAATTATATTGGATATTGATGTTTTGCCTGCCCCTGAAAGACCAGTAACCCAAAATAAAATTCCTTTTTTTTTATCTAATTTCATATAAATAATTATATTAATATTTATTCAGTCCAGGTTAATTTAACTTGTATACTCAATATATGATGTTATTACTACAATCTATAAATTAATTAAATTCGAGAATTAAATATAACTGATTAATTTATATATGTTTGAACAAATCTTAAATAAAAAATTAGAAATTAATTTTAGAAAAGATAGCAATTGTTATACTTTTGAAATTCCAAATTTTCTTTCTGATGATCAGTATAATTTATTAGAGCAGAATTTTCCAAAAATTGGATTAGATGAAGCAAAGGCACTTAATGGACTTTTTAATGATGCTGATAGTGAACGTCATCGATCAGCTTGGATTCAAGAGATGAATGAGGAAGCTTTTTCAAAGTACATTTATAAAAATGAAGTTCTTAATGAATTTGTTAAAACTGTTAAAAATCCCATATTTACTAATTTACTTATTAAGGAATTTTATACGAAAATTCTAAAATCAAGAATATATGATCCAAAAAATCTTTTAAAGTTATTTTTTAGAAAGAGTAGAGCACAAAAAAAAAGAAATTATTTTTTTGAAAAGTTTATATTCAATGAAATTTATACTGAACTTTCTTGGGCATATTTATTCAATGGTGCTGAAACTTGGCCGCATACGGATGGTAAAAAAAAAATTTTAAGTTTACTTCTATATTTTCCTGATAAAGATTTATCAAATAATCAAATTGAAAATTTAGGTGTTACTTTTTTTAATGTAGAGGGCGTCAATGATAGAAGAGAATTTCTAAATAATGGACAAAAATGTAACTTAAAATCAAAAAGTTACTCATATACGTTACCTTTTAAAAAAAAAAGTTTATTTGGTTTTATAAGAAGCCATAAATCTTGGCACGCTATAGAAAAAGTAAATGTAAATGAAAATTTCATTAGAAAAAGTATTAATATTAATTTGCTTTTAGTTTGATAAATCGTCAATAAATGACAATTAAAAATTTTTTAAAAAAAGTTTTGCATATAAAAATTATTTATTTTTTGATTTTTTTGAGAGATTTACCCAAAACAATAAAAATTTATTATCCCAAAATAATATTAAAATTTTTAATTACAAATATTTTTGATCAAAAAAATAAAAAGATGTTTTCAATGAGGAATTTGGGCGGATCTACGATTTCAAGAGGTTTTCATATTTTCAAAACTGATAAGGAAATAGCGGAATGGATAGAACATTTTGAAAAAAATTCCTTAATGATTGATGTAGGAGCGAATGTTGGATTATACTCTCTATTTGCCGCTTATAAAAACCATAAAGTAATTGCTCTTGAGCCTGAATCTTTAAATTTTGCATGTTTGAATTTAAATATTCAAGATAATAAATTTCACGATTTAATCTCTGCTTTTCCGATAGCAGCTAATGATGAAAAAAAAATTTCATTTTTAAATATGTCTAAGATTAAGTTTGGAAGTTCAGGTCATTCATTTGATAGAGAAACTGGTGAAAGTGGTGAGGCTTTGAAAACAGTTTACAAGCAAGGCTCACTTTCAATGACAATAGATGATCTCGTTGAAACTTTAAAAATATCTGTAAATCATATAAAGATCGATGTAGATGGAAATGAACTCAAAGTAGTGAATGGGATGATAAAGACAATAAAACAAAAAAATTTGAAATCAATTTGCATTGAATTGAACCCAAATTATGCTGAACATCAAAATGTACTTGAAATTCTAAAAAAAAATTTTCCTAAATATCAAAAAATTTACAAAAGAAAACAGATAAATTATAATTATTTTTTTAAAAAAGAGTAATAAGTAACGACCACATAAAACAGGATAATAAAACTAAAAAATTAATATATGTCAAAAAATCTTTTAAACGAGGGTTATGAAAAAAATACAGAACTTTTTTATAAAGGAGATAAAGAAAAAATTTTTTCAAAAAAAAAATCTTATCTTGATTTATCCATGTGTGCGGGTTCTATATTATTAGGTCATAACCATTTTATATTTCAAAATAGTATTAAAAAATTTTTAAAAAGTAAAATATCAAATTTTGCAGCACCAAATTTCTATGCTGAAACTTTTTCAAAAAAAATTAAAAAAGTGATACCACACGCGCATCAATTAATTTTTTGTAATTCAGGTTCAGAAGCAGTCATTAAGTCGTTGAGAATAGCAAGAGCCATCAATAATAATCCAAAGATTTGTTATACTTCAGGTAGCTGGCATGGATCTGTTGATCAATTTCTTTATAAATCAAATAAAAATTTGAAAGCTGTAAGATTATCTAGTGGACTTCCAGATGAAACATTGAAGAATTTAATTTTATTACCATTTAATAATTTAGAAAAAACAAAAGAGATACTTAATAAGAATAAAAAAAAAATATCCAGTATAATAATTGAACCTATCCAAGGTAGTTTACCTAACCATGAAATCAAAAATTATTTAAAATTTTTAAGTCACTATTCAAAAAAAAATAATATAACACTTATTTTTGATGAAATGATAACAGGGATAAGAACAGATTGTTCTTCTATTCAAAATTATTTTGGTATTAATGCAGAAATAAGCACTTTTGGGAAATGTTTTGGAGGCGGTTTACCTATAGGAATTATAAGTATTTCAAAAAAAATTAGTAAAAAGTTAAAAAAAATCAAACCGAAAGTTTTTTTTGGTGGAACTTTCTCTGGTAACTCAATGAGTACTTATGTGGGTAATGATGTACTTGATTATATTATTAAAAATAAAAAAAAGATCTTTTCAAAGATAAATGATAATGCTGAATATTTTGAGAAAATTCTTAACAATTTTTTCAAGGAAAAAAATATAGATATTAAAGTGTATAGATTTAAATCTATGCTAAGATTAGTATTTACGAAAGTAGAAATAAAAGACCGATTAGGGAGAGACTTTTTAGAGAAAAAAAAAAATAAATCAATAATTCAATTTAAAAAATACTTAAAAAAACAAAAAATCTATATGCCTTCTAATGGTATTATTTTTTTCTCATATTCTCATGAAAAAAGACACATAGAATATCTAATAAGTAAAATAAAAATAGGAACTCTTAAATATTTTGTTTAAGAATAATTTTTTTATTTTTTATTCTTATGAATTAATATAGTAATACAGAAATTGTTACTTTAAGTTAAAATATGTCTAATGATAAAATAAATTGGGGCAAACCTCCTTCAGATGATATATCTTTAAATGACTGCGAATGGTATCATCGTATGGAAGTTCCAGGTGTTGGAGAAGACAACCTAACTCCAAGTGTTTCTTTTGATATAAGAGAAGATATTGGAAATATTTTAGGAAATCTAGATTACAAGGGAAAAAAAGTTTTAAATTTAGGAAGTATAACAGGTCATTTGTCTTTTGAAGCAGAGAGGAGAGGTGGAGATGTAACATCAATAGATTTAAGTGTTGATCCATCACAAATGGAAAAACTACAAGCCACAGAGAGAGACTGGGTTCCCAGAGCTAATGAAGATTGGAAGAAAAACTTAAAAGCATTTATGGATCGAGAAGTTAAAAGGAGGAACGCATTTTGGTATGCACATAAAGCTTTAAATTCAAAATCTAGATTACTTATCTCTCATGCAAATAATTTACCAAAAAATCTTGAATTGCATGATATAGGAATTATTTTTTCAGTCCTACTCCACATAAGAGATCCTTTTTTAGCCTTAGTAAGAATGTGTTCACATGTTAATGAAAAAATTGTAATTACTGAGCTAGGTGGTTATCCGACATATTTATTTAAATTTCTTCCTAGTGATTGGTATGGAGCTTACAAAAATTTTGTGACTAGATTGAAAGAGAAAAATAAAGATTTAATCAATAAACTTCCGAATTTTTTTGCTAAAAGATTTTATAATTCCCCTACAATGAGATTTTTACCAGAATATGAGAGAACGGCCTCTAAATGGTGGGCATTCCAACCTGAAACAATCATCAAAATGTTAAATTTGTTAGGTTTTGGAAAAACCAAAGTTTACTATCATTATTACAAACACGTTAAAGGAAAAAAATTATGGAATTTTACCGTTATTGGTGAAAGAACAGTTCCAATAGAAAAATGTGATTATGATTATGAAGCTAATTAGTTTTTTTTTAACCAATAACTTATTCCTTATTAATGAATCCTAAAAAAACAATTAAAAAAAATCTTAAAAGAAGATCTGAATTTGTTGACATAGTTCCTTTGCATCAAGGAATTCCAATGCCAACTTGGGTTGAGTTAAGTCTAATAGATGTATGTAACAGAAAATGCTCTTTTTGTCCCAAAGTGGATGACAAAATTGCACCTGACACTTTTCAGAAAATGACTAGGAAAATTATTGATGAAATACATGATCAACTTTCAAAAATTCACTATAAAGGCAAAATAGCTCTATGCGGATATGGTGAGCCTTTACTACATAAGGATATTAATTATATCGTAAAAAAATTATCCAACGTTTGCAAAGTCGAAATAATTACAAATGGAGATGTTTTGACAGCAAAAAAATTGCAGGATTTATACATCTCAGATGTAAGTAAAGTTTTAGTAAGCATGTATGACGGGCCAGAACAAATTGAAAAATTTAAAAAAATGGCAATTAATGCAAACGTTCCAGAGGATATGGTTATACTAAGGGATCGTTGGTATGATAAACATGACGACTTTGGAGTTAAACTTACTAATAGAGCAGGGACAGTATCTGCAGGCGATCAAGTAAAAATTGGGGAGCATAAAGATTGTTATTATCCAACATATCAATTTTTAATTGATTGGGATGGAAATGTTTATCTTTGTCCTCAAGATTGGCAAAGAAAAAACTCAATGGGCAATATTATGCAAGAAGATATTTTTAAAATTTGGAAAGGTAAAACTTTAACAAATTATAGAAAAAATTTGTTGTCTGGAAAAAGATGTCAGAATCCATGCAAAAGTTGTAATGCAGATGGCACTTTGCTAGGTAAAAATCATGCTGTTAAATGGAAAGAAATCTATAATATTAATTAAGAAAATATGTCTTTTATCATGATTTCTAATTAAACCCATTTATTGAAAGTTTTTTTATAAATAAACTTAAATATAGCATTAAAAAAAATTATTAATATTAGAAAAAAATTTTGATTATTATTTAGTCGAATTTTAGATTCCTCTATTAAATGTTGAAAAAATGGTACCTTGCTTGAATAACCCCCACTTGCAACAGTTCCAATTAAATCATTTTTATTTGTTGAACTACCTGAAATTTTATTTTTTAAAATAAGTCTAATATACAAATCATAATCTGCAGAAATCTTATATTTTGTATTAAACATTCCATGTTTGATAAAAATTTTTCTCTTTAAAAAAAAGCCAGTTGAGTGAGATGTAGCAAAATCAAAATTATATTTTAATTTGTTTACATTGAATCCTGACTTTAAAATCGAGTCTGTTTTATAATGGCGCATAACTGTTCCAAAAATAAAATCAAATTTTTTATTTTCCAAAAATTTTTTATATACTTTTTTTAATGCGTCCTTATTAAGAATATCACCTGAATTCACAAATACTAATATTTTTCCTTTAGCTAATTTCGCACCCTTGTTCATTGCAAAATAAATACCTTTATCTTTTTCAGAAATTATTAAGTCAATATATTTCTTATGTTTTCTTATTTGTTGAGTTGTTCCGTCAGACGATTTACCATCGATTATAATATACTCAAAATTTTTAAAGCTTTGTTCCCTAATACTTTTAATTGTGCTAGAAATGTTTTTTATATCATTTTTAACTACAGTGATAATTGAGAAATAAGGAATATTAATTTTCATTATTTTTTAATAATTTGTTATACTTTATAAGTTTAATCATTAAAAACTAAATTAATTCTTTGGAATGCAAAAAACATATATTGGAATTACAGGTGCATCAGGTGTTTTAGGAAAACAAATACTAAAAATTAAAGATAATATAAAATACATTTCTTACAAAGGAGATATAAGATCAAAAAATAAAATTAAAAAATGGTTTAAAGAACATGATTTTGACGCCATTTTTCATTTAGCGGCGATAGTTCCTATCAAGGAAGTAAATAATAACAAATTAAGAGCTTTGAATGTGAATTATAAGGGAACCAAAAATATAGTAAATGAGGTAATTAAGCATAATATAAAGTGGTTTTTTTTTTCATCAACTTCACATGTTTATAATTATAGCAAAAAAAAAATTAGTGAAAAATTTAGATCAAAGCCATTATCATATTATGGATATACAAAAAAAAAGGCAGAAAGTTATATAGAAAAAAAATTGAAAAAAAAAAAGAATATTCAATATTGTATCGGTAGAATTTTTAGTATTTCAAATAAGAGTCAAAAAAAAAACTTCCTTATTCCTGATTTAAAGAAAAAAATTAAGAGTGAAAAAAAAATAATTTTATTAAAAAATTTAAATCATTACAGAGATTTCATAAGTACAAACGATCTAGCAAAAATTATAATTTTCCTTTACAAAAAAAAATTTAAAGGAATAATAAACTTAGGTTCTGGTGAAGCTACTCATTTAAAAGAGATTGCAAATGTAATAGCAAAAAAATATAAAAAAAAGATTAAATTCAAAGATAATACGAATCCAACATACTTAATAGCTAATGTTAGCAAACTTAAAAACATATATAAATATAAGTTGATTCAAAAGATTGAAAAACGTATTTAATGATTTATTTTTATTTTTATATTATTTCATTCTCAATAATTGGATATGGTTTTTTTGTATCAAAATTTTTAGACATAAATAAAAATAATTTTGGTCTTTTAGGTTTGATTGGAATTGTTTTTTTATGTTTTTTTTCCTATTTTTCATCATTATTTGTCAAACATAATTATTTTTTTAATTCTTTATTTATTATAATTGGCTTATTAATATTTATTTTTTCTTTAAGAAAAATTTCATCTTTAAAAAAAGAATTTATCAATTTTTTTATAGTTTTCATTTTACTTATTTTATTTATTTCAATT
>MDTE01198938.1_pt1 | contig 19403 bp, 14 predicted proteins | sample 811231 | NCBI WGS metagenome assembly MDTE01 (sample SAMN05326651, study PRJNA326480) | marine metagenome | isolation source: seawater | place: Indian Ocean: Red Sea | collected 2010 | reverse complement strand
TTTTTCTTCATCAGGGTAATCATTAATCCAACTGCAACTTATTGCCTATCACGTTGGTCTTCGAGAATTAACTCACGGTCAAAAACTGAAATGTTTCCAACAAAAGGAAAAAGCCCTAAAAACACTACTCTTACACCGAAAAGAAAGAATAGCTTTATGCAAATAAAAAATAAATTAATCTTGCTCACAAAACATCAAATTTATTTGTTCTTCTAACAACACCTAAATTATTAACGCCAATTATCCCTCTTGATTCTACCTGTTAACTTTTTATTATCAAGGTGCTAGTAGTGTCAAATTTTTGAATCAAAAAAAACTACAGAAGAAAATAAATTTTACTTTCAGGATAGCAGCATTTGTGACCCTTAAAATCAAACAAAGAAAATTTATCTTATTAGCATATGCGTTGGTGGCCACTCTCTTTTGCTTGGGATTCCCGCCTGCTGCTGATGCAAAATATGCAAGTTATGTGATCGACTTCGAGACTGGTGATGTGCTGCACGCTGTTAATGAAAACACGCGCAACTATCCAGCGTCACTGACAAAACTAATGACACTGTATCTAGTATTCGAACAATTAGAAAAAAAGAAATGGTCGCTTCAAACACCCCTGACTATTTCCCGTCGTGCCGCAAGGCAACCTGCTTCTAAGCTAGGGTTAAAACCTGGTCGAACAATACCAGTGAAACAGGCAATTCTTGCTCTAATTACAAAGTCAGCAAACGATGTCGCAACTGTCATAGCAGAAAATATCTCTGGCAGCGAGAGAGACTTTGCACTACACATGACCGCTAAAGCGCGAGCTATAGGGATGCACAAAACAACATTTCGCAATGCATCAGGCCTACCCCATAGGGGGCAACTCTCTACAGCTCGTGACATGTCAATACTGGCTCAGAAACTATTGCTTGAATATCCTAGGTATTATACTTTCTTTTCAACGAAATATTTCAGCTACAAAGGCAGAAACTTTAAAAATCATAATAAGCTTCTAAAAACCTATACCGGTGCCGATGGAATTAAAACCGGCTATATCAGAGCATCTGGCTATAACTTGGTTGTATCAGCCACCCGAAATGGACAACGCGTTATCGGTGTCATATTTGGTGGAAAAACGGCCCGTCAACGAAACACTCTGATGACCCGGCTGCTCAACAAAAGTTTTTCAAAAATAACAACCGGAACCCACTATACAGCTGATGTTAAACCTACTCTGAAGAAAACGAGACGTCATGCCCGAAAAACTAGCCACGTGTCTTATTGGGGAATACAGGTAGGTGCATTTGCGAGACAGAAACAAGCCGTCAATGCAGCACGGCAAGCGCTAAAATCAGTTCCCCAGCTTCTTCACAACGGTGAGATTAAAATATCGCCGCTAAAAAAGAAAAATGGCAGGAAACTATATCGTGCAAGAATCATCGGAATAGAAAAGCACTCTGCTTTTCGCGCATGTAAGTTAATTAAAGATTGCATGGAGTTGAAAATAACGGCAAATGAAGAACTAGCTTCGCGTTAACCCAATGGAACTTGAGTTTCAGTACCATAACAACAGACCAAAGAATCGTAACAACTACATAATACTCGACAATCAAATTTGTGGTAGTTTTATGCCATGTTGCAACAAATAACCCTCAAGCTCCCCCTTTAACTTTGCAAGCTCATTTTCATTAATAGCTTCGCATCGGGCAACCAACGCTGGCTGTGTATTAGATGCACGAACTAGCCACCATCCATTTTCCATTTCAACACGAATGCCGTCAATATCACAGACATCTATATTTTTAACCTTCTTCACCTGGTCTGCAATTCTCCTGACCACTTCAAATTTCTGTGCTTCAGAACAGTAAAAACGAATTTCGGGTGTACTGTTCCATTTTGGAAGGTCATCAATCTTCTGCGCTAGAGACACTTCTTGATTAATTAACAAAGAGAGAACACGTACTGCGGTATATAGAGCATCATCATACCCATAATATCGATGTTTAAAAAAAATGTGTGCACTCATCTCACCCGCTAATGGTGCATTGATTTCTTTCATTTTCGCCTTGATATGAGAATGGCCAGTTTTCCACATTACCGCCTCTCCACCCATTTCTTGAATGGAATTAAAGAAAGCCCGACTTGCCTTGACATCGCATAGAATTGGTGATCCCGGTTGTTCCTTCAAAATTTCACTAGCTAATATTATCAGCAGCTGGTCACCCCATATAATTCGCCCCCGCGAATCAACGACCCCAATGCGATCACCATCACCATCAAAACTAAATCCAACATCGCATTTTTTTTCTAAAACCAACTTGATTAACTGTTCCAGATTTTTAGGGACGGTAGGATCCGGGTGGTGAGATGGAAAATTACCATTTATCTGCCCGTTAATGATAAAATGTTTACCAGGTAGCTTTTTTGTCAACAGTTGGACAGCGTCGCCTGTCGATCCATTGCCTGGGTCCCAAGCGACCCTTAAACCTCTTGTACTTTTGTAATCTTTCAGCACTCGAGAAACATAATTTTTAAGTTGATTGCTCTCCATTACCTTCCCTTGACCTTGAACGAAATCGCCTGTAGCAGCGACCGATCTTAATCTTTGGATATCCTCACCAAAAAATGGCTCGTTTTGCAAAACGAACTTAAAACCGTTGTAGTCAGGCGGATTGTGAGAACCGGTTACCATAACAGCCGAATCAACTGGCATAGTGTGGGCAGAGAAATACAACATGGGTGATGGACCCAACCCAACCGTATATACGGTAACGCCTGTCGAAACCAATCCGTTCACAAGAGCTGCGCTAATTTCAGGCGAACTTAATCTTCCGTCCCAGCCAACTGCAACCGTCCTTAAGTTCAGACCGGAAACAATACTCCCAAAGGCCTTTCCTATTGCATTTGCGACACTAGTCGAAAGCGTATCCTGAATAATACCCCTTATGTCATATTCACGAAAAATTACCGGATCTAATTTTACCTCTTGAACCACAAATTCATTCCTGACTCGTTCGACCAACACACAAGTATTCAAACCCAGCAGTTATCATTTCTTCGGGCTCATAAATATTTCTCAGGTCAATTATCAAGGGACGTTTTAATTTTTCCTTTATCAGTGCTAGGTCAAGTGCTCTAAATTCGTTCCATTCAGTAATAATGATAAGCGCCGAAGCATCATTTAGGGTCTCATAAGCGTTGTCGCACCAATGGGTCCCTGCAAAACTATCTATTTTCTTGGCTTCATCCATGCCTTCCGGATCATATGCAAATATATATGCTCCAGCTTTCAGCAATTGACTTACAATTTCAATACTAGGACTTTCACGCATATCATCCGTGTTCGGCTTAAATGTTAATCCAAGAATAGCAATTTTCTTTTCCCGGACAGAGTTCCCACAAGCGGCAATAATCCGACTGACCATTTTTTGCTTTCGTTCATTGTTAACGCGAACAACAGTTTCAACGATTTGAAGTGGACTCCCTGTCTTCTGAGCTATCGCCACCAAAGCTCTGGTATCCTTAGGAAAACAGGACCCTCCATAACCTGGTCCTGCATGCAGAAATTTAGAGCCAATACGCCCATCGAGGCCAATGCCTCGGGCAATTTCATGGATGTCTGCACCTAGCCTTTCACACAGGTCGGCTATCTCATTGATAAACGTAATCTTAGTGGCTAGAAATGTATTGGCAGCATATTTAATCAGTTCAGCAGATTCCGGAGACGTAAAAAGAATAGGTGTTTGGATCAGATAAAGCGGTCTATACAGTTCCCGCATTAATTCACGTGCCTTGTCGCTGTTAGCTCCGATCACAACCCTATCAGGGCGCATAAAGTCCTCGATTGCCGACCCCTCTCTGAGGAACTCCGGATTTGATACAACGCCAAAATCCTGATTTGGTCTTAACCTTTTAATTATCTCTGCAATCTTCTTACCGGTACCAACAGGAACAGTCGACTTAGTTGCGATAACTGTATATCCCTTTAACGCTTGAGCTATTTCCTCAACAGCTGAGAAAACAAACGACATATCAGCAGAACCATCGTCTTCGCCCGGTGTCCCCACTGCAATAAATACGGCATCAACACCGCTAACTGCAGTCTTCAGATCTCCGGTAAATGTGAGACGCCCCCCCTTTATATTGTTCACGACCATGTCTTCAAGACCGGGCTCGAATATGGGCATTTGCCCAACCCGGATAGCATCGATCTTCTCAACATCACTATCAACGCATGTCACATAGTGACCGAACTGAGAGAAACACGCCCCAGAAACCAACCCCACATATCCTGTACCTATCATTGCTACGCGCATACTAAAAAACCAATTTTAAAATATGAATAATTACTTTGAGACCATTAGCTTGCTGATTGATTGTTTTAATTCAGGCTCCAGTTCCTTTCGGTCAAGAGCAAAAGCGACGTTTGCCAGAACAAATCCTGCCTTTGTTCCGCAATCAAAACGAACACCCTCAAAACGGAATCCATGAAGAGAAACACCAGGTAGAGTTGCAGCTATGGCATCAGTCAATTGAATTTCGTTCTGCGCGCCTTTTTTCTGACGATCCAGATAGGAGAATATTTCAGGTTGCAGGATGTAGCGACCAATTACAGATAACGTAGAAGGAGAATCTTCTGGAGATGGTTTCTCAATTATACCATTTGCCTCCACAAGGGGACCGTTATCAGAGGCAACATCCAGAATTCCATATCTATTGGTCTGATCGGGGTCAACTTCAACCGACGCAACCAGATTTCCACCCACTTGTTCATAAGCAGAAATCATCTGCTTCAAACAGCCCGGAGCTGCCTTTACAAGATCATCAGGCAGGAGCACTGCAAACGGTTCATTTGCAACAAATTGTCGAGCACACCAAACTGCATGACCAAGCCCCAAGGGTTGCTGTTGCCGGGTATACACCAATTGGCCTGCTGTCGGGAAATCCCGAACAACCTTGAGATCCTCTTCTTTATTGTTTCTGCGCAGAATTTGTTCAAGTTCATGGGAGTGATCAAAATGGTCTTCGATGATGCTTTTTCCCCTGCCAGTAACCAGCATAACACTATCAATACCAGCCTCTACAGCTTCATCAATCGCATATTGTATCAGTGGCATGTCAACAATTGGCAACATTTCTTTTGGCAGCACCTTTGTTGCCGGCAAAAACCGGGTGCCTAGACCCGCAACGGGCAAAACTGCTTTGGTAATGGGTTTAGCCATCTGCTTTCATGTTTCGGAAATTTAATACCGCGTACCTTGTGCCATATAGGGTCCGCCCCTGCAACAATTGATGTTGTCAACAAGCAGGAACGGGTCTTTAACAGTCATCCAGCAAGACTTCCTTCGCCCTGTTGATCTGAGCTGCTAGATATGTTGACCCTCCTCGATCTGGGTGTAAATTTGTTATCAGACGGTGATAGGCTTCTCTGATATGCTGCTTAGAAGCATTTTTTGGTAAGCCGAGAATTTCAAGAGCCTCTTCCCGCCCCATATCAGTTGTCTTTCCAGAAGACCCCGTCGACCCTTTACTTTTTCGAAAATTATCCCAGCCGGGGTTTTCACGATCAAGGAAAGTACGAATAATGCGAGCACCTTCAAAATCTACTTTTTCACACTCATCATATAATAGGATTAGCTCTTCTAAGCTCATTTGTTCTATTTTCCGGCCGGTAAAAGCACCGGAAATCACGTCACCAGTAATTTTCCCCGATCCATGGTCAAGTTGCATGTGTAGAATTTTTGTCCTGGCTTCTGATGATCCTGTACTTCCTCCACGGTGCATTTGCGAGAACATCCTTGCAGTTCTCGCAAGACTTAGTATCCGCAACAGATAGGGAAGAGCAGCTGGCAGAACAGCAAGAGCCCAGGCCCCGCGCCCAGTGAGAACAAAATACAGTCCTACACAGATAATGATACCGAACAGGGTCCATTTTATGAATTTAATAAAAATTCTGGGGTCTGCATTCACAAACCATTTTGCTGCAAGTAAAATTCCAGCAAGCAGCGCTAGTCCAAGTGCAAGATAAGACAACTAACTAACCCCTTATTTCAAGGTATAACGGCATCGGTCATTTAAAATTACACATTCAGATCGCCCATGACCGTTGAACAAACACACAAAATATTGCAAACCCAATACCTTTTTGAAACGAGATTTTTTTACTTAGATATATTACTTAAATTGAGATGGAGGAAGCAACGCAGCTAAACCCGTATCATCGATAAATTTTTCAAGTTCATTTTTTCCACCAACAGTATAAACAGCGATTGCGCAAAGAAGTTTTTTTAACATATCGCCACTTGAGCTATCAAAATGACAATAGGCACCTCCAGTCAGTCTGGAGATCTCGCGAAAGCAATATTCGGCAATCGGGTCAGTGCCTTCATGAAATAGAAAAACAGGAACACCCACCAAGCCCAGTTCACCTGCAGCGGCAGCAATGGGGTCGATATCCTCTTCACAGCTATCTCCGATAAAAATCAAAGCATCAATCTGCTCTTTTTTTGCCTGGTTGACCGCATGTTGCAACACCTTACGGATCTGGGTTTGACCGGCTGCGCAGAATACCCTGGCCATCAGTCGCAGCAAACCCTCTGCATTGTTAATCCAGTTGCTGACTTTGAACTCATTAAAACCGCGAAAAAATACAAGCTGTATGTCTAAGGCCCCTAGACCTGCTGTTTCCACGAACATGTCGCCCTGTATCTGGGCAGCCTGGTCCCAGGTCGGCTGACGGCTGGCTGTCGCATCTAAAGCGAACATCAAACGACCGCGTTTTTGTTCTTGCAGTCTTGGATTAACCACCTCTGCTCTTGCCAGGAACTGGTCTACTGTCAACTTTTTACTCATTTTCTCTTGTTTAACACCATTTTACTAATTGAAAATCACCTTCGTGCCATACCTGCAGACCAACAAAAAACGTGCAGCAACAACTATTTTGCCTTGCGGGTCCGGTTGTCGGTCTTTACATCAATAGCCTCGATTATTTCTTGCACCTCTTCCCGGGCAGCAAGATGGGAAGGACTAAGCCGCTTGTTTGCGGAAGCCTCTCTCAGATCCAGGATAGTGAGGCCGAGCAAAAACAGTTCTCTAAAAATAACGCGTTCGGACAAGCCCGATACCGTTCGAAACTGCATACGCTTGGATAAATCCGACAGCAACTTAGCAATATCTCGTTTATTGAAGGCGTCCAGATTGCTTAACCGGTTTCGTACGAGGATCCAATCAATCGGCACCTGATCACGTTCGGTTTTAAGTTTTCTAGCGTCCCAGACAAGTTCCGAATAATGACTTGGTCCTTTGATGCTCATATCGTGGCCGTCAATATGGGCAATAACATCAAGATCCACAAAACTGTCGTTAATTGGTGTGATTAACGTGTCAGCAAAGGAGTGAGCAAGCAAAGAGATAGGGTTAGCTGCACCGGGAGTATCAATGACTACAATATCGTGATTGTGCATTGCAGCTTCTATCAACAATACTAGTTTTTCCTTATGTTTCTGAAGCACTGATTCTTCCGGCAGATCAATACCAAGCGGGTCCATGGGAAAGTGATCGGGAAGTGGATACTTTCCGTCGATTTTCTTATTAAGTTTATTTCTGTTGAGAATATATCGGGTCAAGCTACCCTGACGCGAATCACAGTCAATACTTGCAACCCGCTTGCCCTTGGAAAGAAAGCCTACTAAAAGGTGCATGGCCAAAGTCGATTTCCCGCTTCCACCCTTTTCGTTTCCTAGAACAATTACGTGGGCACGCACGGTGCTGCTTTTCTTCTGCTTCCCGGTATCCTTAGAGCTGGAAGTCGCTTTTTTTGTATTTTTTTTCATAAAAATCTTCTTCCATTACTTAAAAATTGACTCAGTTTTCCGGGCGCACCCAAACAGCCGTATCGTGAAACACGGCACCCCCCCCTGGAAAGGCTCTATCAGCACCAATCAGTGCATTTATTCCCACTCCCCCCTCGAAAGAAGAACCCGGCCATATACTTTCAACAACGACAACGTCTTCCTGAAGACCGCCAAAAATAGAGGCATGCAACTTCACCTGACCGCGTGAATTACCCACGCAAACGAGTTGACCATCCGATATATCGAGTGATTTGCAGGCATTCTCGTGGATCTTAATGGTTGGCCGTCCTTCATGCCTTCTCGAAGAAGGCATCTCGGTAAACGAAGTATTCAGATACCGCCTTGCGGGAGCTGCCACCAATCGGAACGGATGCTCGGGCGTAGCCCTCTCATACACCTCGAAATGATCCGGGAGGCTAGGCATGGTCTCATGTTCCTCCCCTTGCTCCGACCAATCAGGGGCAAAACGGAAACGTCCTTCCGAGTGTGCGAAACCCGTCAAAAAATTCATATCATCAAAGGATTTGGAACAATCGACCCATCCCATTTCATAAATATCATCAGAGTCTGGAAGACCACTATCGAGCAACGTTTGTTCAATCAATTCGCGAGCTGTCATGTAAAACCCTGGATACTCGCTGCCCAGACGTTTTCCAAGCTCGTTGATGACATCAACATTAGAGCGGCATTGACCCGGAGCTTCAACAACCTTTCGCGCTGCCTGCAGATAAACATGGGCACTTCCTGTATACAGATCATCATGTTCCAAAAACATTGTTGCCGGTAAAAGTATATCGGCAAACTTTGCCGTTTCCGTCATGAATTGTTCGTGCACACACAGGAAAAGGTCATCACGAACCAGGCCCTTTCTTACCAGATTCGAGTCAGGTGCCACATCGGCCGGATTAACATTCTGAACGAGCATTGCTTTAACCGGAGGTCCGTTTTTCAGGCTTTCTCTTTCACCATTCAAAACGGCTCCGATACGCGACATATCAAGTGTCCGGGTCTTGCCGGATCTTAAATCGAGGGCCCGGCTCATTGAAAAGTTGAGGTCATACAGGTCCCTATTCGAATACAGCGCCCCGCCACCCTTATGCTGCCATGCTCCGGTTATCGCCGGAAGACAGCTAACGGCATGCATATTAGCAGGTCCGTTTCGACTTCTGGTAAACCCATAACCGCAACGAAGGAAACTTCTTGGATTGGATCCATAGAGACGCGCAAAGCTGACGATATCACTGGCGGGAATACCGGAAATTTTTTCAGCCCACTCCGGTGTTCTGGTTTTCAAATGCCGCTCCAGACGATCGGGACAATCCGTATACTGCTCCATGTATTCCCAGTCTGCGAATTTCTCCTTAAACAAGACATGCATGACAGCGCACGCCAATGCCCCATCTGTTCCCGGCTTTGGCATCAGGTGCATATCTGCAACGTCTGCGCTTGGTGTCTGATATGCATCGACGACAACAAGTTTAGCTCCCCGTTTCTTGCGTGCCCTTGAAATATGGGTCATTAAATTGACTTGGGTCGATACGGGGTTCCCCCCCCAGACAACAATCAAGTCCGAATGCTGGATATTCCTCGAATCAGACCCTCGGCAGGTACCGACACCCGCATTCCAGCCCGTAACTCCTGTCGTCACACAAATCGTATCTTCCTGAAGCGAATAGCCAAAAGCATGCCTTAACCGATGAATGCTCCCGCGCTGTATCAACCCCATGGTACCAGCGAAGTCATATGGCCAGACCGATTCAGGTCCGCAGGATAGTGCCGAGGTCTGAAATGCCCCGGCAACTTCGTCAAGAGCCTCTTCCCACGTGATTACCTCAAATGCCCCTTCCCCTTTGGCACCAATACGCCGCATCGGTTTTGTAAGACGCTCTGGATGATGTATCCTCTCGCTGTAATTTGAAACCTTACTGCAGATGACCCCGGCTGTATAATCGTTATCGGGATTTCCCCGGACCCTTCCTATCTCATGCCGGCTAATCTGCTCAACCTGAAGCGCACAGGTTGAAGGACAGTCATGGGGGCAGACGGATCGGATCAACTGGTTGCTCATCAGCTAATTTTAATACGGCTTGATGAAAGCAGCAAGAAATCAGGTACGACATTTAAAAATATCATGTAAAATACTATTGACCAAAATTTTCCAACAATCCAAGCTAGCACGGTGACTGATTTGGAATCAAGATGACAGAGCATATACAGTGTGTAGTTATCGGGGCCGGCGTGGTCGGCCTAGCATGCGCCCGTGCCTTGGCAGACCAGGGAATGGACCTAGTAATTCTCGAAGCGGAAGACGCTATTGGCACCCAAACAAGCGCCCGAAATTCCGAAGTAATCCACGCAGGTATTTACTATAAAACAGGAAGTCAGAAAGCACGGCTATGTAAACCAGGGCGCGATATGCTCTATGACTACTGCGCAAACTATGGAATCGAACACAAGAAAATAGGAAAGCTGATTGTTGCGACAAATGACACACAGATTGAAAAACTAGATGAAATACTCCAGAAAGGACTTGCTAACGGTGTCACTGACCTCACTCTTGTCACAAAACATGATGTTGCACAGCTTGAAGCTGAAGTAGAGTGTGTTGCGGCGCTATGGTCGCCATCAACAGGCATTGTCGATAGTCACAGCTTGATGCTTTCCTTTCTTGGTGACGCTGAGAAAAAAGGTGCATTCCTGTCCATAAAAAGCCCGGTTGAAGGCGGTAGAATAGAAAACAAAGGATTTAGCCTCGATATTGGTGGAAGCAGCCCGATGAAGATAAAGTGTGATTACGTGGTCAATGCCGCTGGATTTTCTGCTCAAACAATTGCTCAACGCATCGATGGAATACCACCGGACACCATACCGGAACAGCATCTGGCACGTGGCTCCTACTTTATCCTTTCCGGAAAATCACCCTTCCGACATCTAGTCTATCCAGTTCCGAGCTCATCGGGCCTAGGTGTTCACGTCACCATCGATCTTTCGGGAAGAGCTAAATTTGGACCCGACGTGGAATGGATTGATAAGGTCGATTATACCGTTAACCTGAGTTCAAGGGAAAAGTTTTATCGCGAAATCAAAAAATACTGGCCAAGCATATCAAAGGCATTGCTTCAGCCGGGGTATGCGGGAATAAGGCCCAGAACCTATCCCAGTGATGGCCCGCCGACAGATTTTATTATCCAAGGACATGAAATTCATAATATTAAAGGGATGGTTAACCTATATGGCATAGAATCACCTGGATTGACCTCATCATTAGCTATTGCAGATAAAGTCGTGTCACTATTAAATTAAATTCAGCGGGAAACAATGGTCTTACGAAAATCATATCATTTCATACTGATCCTTGGTTTAATTTGTGTCCCCTTTCAGGTTGTTGCGCAAACGCCTGGTGTGAACATTCAAGGACGACCAGTCGAAGAAGCTGTCGAACCACCTGAAATCGAGGATAAACTAACCCTTGATTTTCACGAAGAACTCCGCAAATTCATTCAGTCCATTTCCCTCTACGCAAGAAGCATAAAACCCAATTTTGTTGTTATCGCCCGGGATGCTCACGATATCATTGTCCGTCGGGATCAGCTGGACTTCACAAACATCACACCGGCAAGAACACTGATACGAACGATTGACGGTGTTCTGCAGGACGGGATCTTTGTGGGACATCATAAGGTCGGAAAACCAACAAAAAAAAGTGTTAACCTGGAGTTTTCTGCTAGCATGGATCTTGCAAGGAAAAACGGGCTACAGGTGCTATCATTTGACTATGCAAAAAAACAAGAGGCAATCATTGACGCCTATACGCGAGCGGCCAAGGCCGGGTATCACCCTTTTGTCGCTCACGAAAAGGGTCCCGCCTTGACCAGCATACCCCCTTTTCCCGAGATCCCCTTTAACGAAAACTCAGACAATGTCCTTTCCATCCACAAGATAAAGAACTTCCTGTATCTTGGCGAAACCGCTGGCTATGGCCGTCAGGATGAATTCGCCTTGAAAATACACTCCACTAATTACGATGCCGTCATCGTCGACGTATTTCATGGACGCCGTCCCCTTACCCGCCAGGCAATCGAAACCCTTAAATATAAAAAGCTTGGTTCGAGAAGACTTGTGCTGGCCCGCATGGATATTGGTACGGCCGCCAGCTACCGCTATTACTGGAAGCCGGACTGGGGTGTTGGCAATCCATTCTGGATCGCCGACGCCTATCCTCGTAACCCAGACCGGTTCATTGTTGAATTCTGGCGACCCGAGTGGCAGCAGATCATTACCGGCTCCGCAAACTCCTATATTTATGGAATTATCAAACAGGGGTTTGACGGTGTCGTACTGGAAGGCCTTCTGACTTATCTATATTTTGAAATGGGTGAGGTCGCTCTTCTCGATTTCGAGCTGCTGGGCCGCTAAAGAATATACAATAGCTTGAAATGGTTATCGTCGCTTTTTCATTTCGGCCCAGTCCTCGTCCGATAACTCCGACGCGAAATTAAACTGCCCGGCACCTTTAAGCCATTCTCCCCCGTCAATCGTAACAACCTCGCCGTTGATATACCCGGACTGATCGGCCAGCAGAAATGCCGTCAGACCGCATAGTTCCTCCTTTTTCCCCACGCGCCCTAGGGGATTCCGCGTTTCAAAGATCGAAGACACGTCAGCGTTTGGGAACAATCGGGACCAGGCACCTTCCGTCGGAAACGGCCCCGGCGCAACGGCATTGAGACGAATTCCGCGCTGACCCCATTCAACGGCAAGACTTCGTGTCATTGCCAATACTCCGGCCTTTGCCATGGCAGATGGAACTACATAACCGGAACCTGTCCACGCATAGGTTGTAACAATCGAAACAACGTTACCGGACATGCTTCTTTTCAGCCAGCGTTTTCCGCAGGCAAGGGTAGCGTACGACGTTCCATGGAGAACGATTGAAAATATCGCATCCATTGCCCGATGGGAAAGATCTTCCGTGCGTGACAGAAAGTTTCCTGCGGCATTGTTGACAAGACAGTTAATCGGCTTTTCGGTAAAAAGTTTTTCGATCACTTCATCAACCGCCTCTGGGTCGCGTATATCAAGAGGAACATAGTCTATTCTACCACCAGTCTGGCGGCCTAGTTCTGTTGCGGTTTCCGACAGAACATTTTCCCGACGGCCACAGATTACAACCTCGGCATCCAGCTGCAGCAAATACCTACTGATTTCCTTTCCAAGACCTGAGCCACCACCTGTAACCAGAACACGTTTATTCGTAAGAAGATTCTCTTGAAACATATTACCCTCCAAATCGATTCAGATCCTAGCAGATATCCGTCAAAATGTTATACTCACCCAGCACTCTTTGGAAAACAGATATGATGCGATTAAAGAAAGCAACGACATACACGGAAGTATACGATTCCTTCAACTGGAAGGTACCGGAATTTCTGAATATGGGGGTTGAAGTCTGCGACAAGCATGCCATCCGGGCCCCCGAACAAATTGCCCTGATCGTCGCATCGCCGGAGGAAAACCCTGTAAACTATACTTTTGCATCAGTCAGAACCCTTTCTAACAGGTTGGCAAATACTCTTATGGCGGCAGGACTAGGCAGAGGAGAGCGCATCGCAATTCTTCTCCCCCAGTCAGTTGAAACAGCCGTTTCACACATCGCAGCCTGGAAAATGGGCTCCATATCAATACCCCTCTTCACCCTGTTTGGTGAAGATGCACTGCGTTTTCGGCTGATGGACAGCGGGGCAAAGATAATGATTACAAATATGGAACAATACGGCAAGGTCGAGAGCCTCCTGCCCGAACTCCCTAATCTAAAAAAGGTCTTCATCGTCGATGCCTCCATGGATGATAAAGATGTCTGCAGTTTCTGGGCGGACATTGAAAAGGCTTCCTCTGCGTTCAAACCGGTAAAAACACATGCCGAAACCCCCGCCTTCATATCCTACACCTCTGGAACCACCGGAAACCCCAAGGGCGCACTCCACGCTCACCGAACCCTGATCGGCCATCTGCCGGGCGTTGAATTCTTTCATAACTTCCTGCCACAGGCCGGTGATCTGATGTGGACTCCAGCGGACTGGGCCTGGATCGGCGGATTGATGAACTGCCTTATCGGATCGTGGCACTACGGTGTAACCAACCTGGCCTACCGGGCACGCAAATACGACCCAGAAGAAGCGCTCGCACTGATTGAACGGTTTGAGATCCGAAACACCTTCATGCCCCCGACCGCCCTCAAGGTAATGCGGGAAGTTCCGAAGATTGACCGCTTTAACATTAAACTGCGCACGGTGGCCGTGGCCGGTGAACCCATGGGATCAGAACTGCTTGAGTGGGGACGTCAGAGACTTAATGTGACCTTTAATGAGTTTTACGGCCAGACCGAATGCAACCTTGTACTGGCCAACAACAGCGAATGCATGAAAATAAAGCCCGGTTCAATGGGAAAATCGGTCCCCGGCCACCGGGTCGCCGTCATCAGCCCGGATGGAAAGGAGCTCGCCCCTGGGTCGGTTGGCCAGATTGCCGTCAAGGCTCCCGATCCGGTCATGCTTCTTGAATACTGGAACAATAAAGAGGCCTCCGATGAAAAAATCATTAATGGCTGGTGGGAAATGGGTGACCAGGGAACAATGGACGACGAGGGTTATTTCTGGTTCGTCGGACGGGATGATGACGTAATCACATCTTCAGGATACCGGATCGGACCGGGGGAAATTGAAGACTGCCTGACCCGTCACCCTGCCGTTTCGCTGGCTGCTGCTATTGGCGTGCCGGACCCGACCCGAACCGAACTCATCAAGGTCTTCATTAGACTCATGCCCGGGTACAGTGGATCAGTACAACTTGAGGAAGAGATCAGAAATTTCGTTAAAAACCGACTCAGTCCCCATGAATATCCAAGAATCATCCAGTTTGTCGATACGCTGCCATTGACCTCAACGGGAAAGATCAAACGAAAAGAACTGCGCGATGCAGAATTAAAATAGACTGGATTCGGAACGCCCCTGTGAATCCCGTTTCACGGATGGGCCTTCCATGGTGACAGTTGTTTTATTTCCTCGATGACAAAACCGTCATCGGGTGGAAAGTGTCCGGAAATAAGGGCCCTGGCATGTTCTTCATTCGATGCGATAACATCATGGACATGGATTTCTCCCCACTGATCGTCAAAAAAACGGGGCCCCGTATTCTGCTTCAAAAGTGAACGGATCTCCCTATTGTAAATAGAAACTGAAAAGAGCTGCCGCCCATTCTCCACCCTGATTTTCACTGGCCTCTCCGCTGAAACGTCTTATGTTCACCTGCTGAAACTAGGGGCATTGTTACATTGGATGCTTAACAAGTTGTTTACAGATGGAAATGAGTTTTGGAGACGAACTTTCCGGCCTGCCCGGTAAAATCCGAACCAAAACAGATGTAGGAAATAGTCCAGCGGATATCTACCGCTAGTCGTCGTCCCGGGGGGGAAGACTAATTGTCCGGTAGATTTCTTCGTTCCTGAACCCAACTGCACGCGGTCTCGCCATTCCGGGCATGGGAACAATATCAAATATCTCGTCAACCACGCCATCGATCCGTAGCCAATGCAAGAGGTTCCCGGTGGTAAGATCGACGACCAGTATTCCGCACCATGGCTCAGCGCTGGTTTCGTTTAACTTGCTTTCAAGTTCTAGTCCGGAAAAACCGTCCGGTTCACGAGCTTTCGACAGGCTGATCAGGGCAAAGTTGCCTATCGTAGCCATTCCACGGGCATATCCGGGGCAGAAGCTCACCGGAACAAATAACGACTCTGCCAGATCAACATAGCCGAGATAGCCGGTCCCCGAATTAAGAATCCACAACTTGCCGTCGTGCCAGCGCGGAGAATGCGGCATGCTCAGCCCAGAGCAGACGATCTGGTTTTCACGGACATCGATAACGATTCCGCCTTCGCTTCGTCCCTCTTCCCAACCCTTCGCCTCATCACTTTCCCCGCAGGCCGTAACATAACCCGGATGCCCGTCAACCATCGCAAGGCCGGTCAGGTGACAGCGGTCCTCGGCCACCAGATCGGTAATGAAGTCCGGCTGCCAGATGGGGAAAAAGCTATAATCCCTGCTCAGATAGGCAAGACACGAGAACAGGGTATTGACAAAGACAAGACGTCCATCACCGTCAATTGCCATTTCGTGGGTATTGACATCACCGGTCACGTGCGACGATTTTGGAACGTATACCCGGTCGTAAACGCCGTGCGAGACACCGGAAGGAAGCGCGTTTTCGAAGCGCCATATCTGGTAGGAAGATGCAATATAAAGGGAATTGCCGGTCGCCGCGATGCCCGTACACTTTTCAATGGTCCGCTCTTCAACCGCCAGCTTTTCTTCTTCATCCATCCGACCAATAAAGAAAAGCTTGCTGGCCTGGTGCGTCGTAAAACCGATGCTCATACCCTGGCCGATAAGCCAGGAGAGGAAATGACGCGACGACGAAATATTAAGTGCAGGTTTTTCCCCGGGCGTACTCTGCAGCGCCTGGCCACCGGGGAGGGTGACAGCAGAGGGTGGTGCGGCAGAGACTTGCTCCCCCGTATCTCCAGAATTGGCTTCAGATTTCTTTTTTCGGACGTTCTTGCGCTTTCGTGCCATGTCCCGGCCCTTTTAATTGTCGCGGCAACTAGGTTGAAGTTAGATTTATAAAGATGCTGTCCTGAATAGCAACCGAAGTTTCGTCATCGCCATGATCATAGATTGTATAACCCTGTGCCTCGGATACGGAACTCCGCGCCGTCCAGCTGCCCTCGTCGCCCTTCAGGTTCACGGTATCATTTTCATCTCCGTCGATAATCAGCATGCTATTGCCTGTCATTGCATCAATGCCTTCACCTATATCAAGTGCGGAGGAAGCGTCGATATCTAGAATATTGGCAAGATTATTTCCCAGATCAATTTTCTCAAAACCCGTCAGGGCATGTGGCGACAGCGATGTGAGATCAAGATCAAATCCATCACCGAGAACAAGCACATCGTCACCTTCGCCACCATCGACCCGCGAGAACATGGCATCGTCAATTGCAACACGATCGTCACCGGCTCCTGTCCTGATGAATTCAAATCCGTCAAAGCCGAAGAAATCGTCATCCCCGGTACCGCCAATGGCAACTTCACCACCGAGAAGGACATAACCGTGCTCGTCCGCGGGCACATCGTGGGTTCCGGTTTCCTGTGATGCGATCAGGAGATCGTCAAATCCGTCACCGTTCAGATCACCAGCGGCGATTCCCGATCCGCTTTCGCCCTCCGTCTCGTCATCCATCAATGTCATGTAACCATTATTGTCCGGCATGGACAGATCAAAGCTCGCCGCCCATTCTTCAGAATGACCGAGGATTAGATGGATGCTTTCAGAAATGTTTTCGCCATCGGGCTGGTAGGCATTGACAAGCAGGTCATCCAGGCCATCGCCATTGAAATCACCGGCACCGGTTACCGAGTACCCTAGATCAGCAGCCTCACCGCCAGCGGCAAGCGCAACGCCTTCATCGCCGGTCAGCGTGGAAACATCAACCTCGGCTGCGCTGACCAGGTCCTGGCCAAACAGAATGTAACCAGCACCACCACCGGCGGTGCCCGACGGTTCGCCAGCAGAAGCAATGATGTCGTCAAGTCCGTCACCGTTGATATCGCCGGCACTGTCGAGGACAATGCCCTGCTCCCCTTCGGAAGACCCCGAAATCACAAAGCCGGCCGAACCATCACCGTATTCGAGAGCCGACAGCTCGACACTTGACGTCATGGAGCCATGGCCATAAACAACATAGCCCCTTCCCGGGTCTGAGCCCGCATAACGCGTGCCAAGCAGAATATCATCGAAACCGTCTCCGTTGACATCGCCTCCGGAAACGGCAGATATTTCCGACGCGTTATAATCGGCGATCTCAAAACCACCACCGTTACCCAAGACATCGGACAATGTCCGGGTTCCGGCTAAATCATCACTGCCGAAGATAACCATCATCTGCGCATCACCGGACGCGGCTGGAGAGGAGCCGATAATGACGTCGTGGAAACCATCGCCGTTGATATCTCCGGCTGTTGCGACCGAATACCCCATCCCGGCAACTTCTGTGCTTTCGTCATCGATCAGTTGAACGCCGTCGGCCACGGTCAGAGCAGAAAGGTCGACTTCCGGACCGGTATTTACCGGTTTGCCGAAGAGAATGTAGCTTCTGCCGGCTCCTGCCAAGGTATTGCCGTCACCCACCGGCTGGGATGCTCCGACAATCACATCATCCAGGCCATCACCGTTGAAATCGCCCGCGCTGGCAACTTCAAGTTGCCCGGCACCGCCCTCGCCGTCTCCTTCAATTAAGAAACCAACGGAACCATCGCCGGTTCGCACATCGGACAGGGATATTGACGTATCAATTCCATTCTCATCTCCATAAACCAGGTAACTTCCTTCCTCACCCGAATACGTTGAAGATACAAGAACGTCGGCAAACCCGTCTCCGTTGAAATCACCCGTTGCGCTAACCACAATCTCGTCGTCCCCGTCACCCGCCGCCGGGTCCGTTACATTGGCCGTAATGGTCGGGGCGCCGTCGCTGCCCGTGATCGTCACTATTAGCGTTTGCGGAGTACTGTCAGGTAAAGTGCCCGGAACACCGGTATCGAGCAGGGACGCGTCGCCCTGCAGTTCCATCCCCATCTGGTCAATTGTACCGGCATCCATCTTCCAGAGGCCCGATGCAAAGTCCGGAGACGCATGGGACATATTGTCCTGTATTTCCTGCTGTGTACGGGCTTCTCCCCAAACACGGACGTTGCCGATCGCACCGTTCCAGTTTGTATCACCACTATTGTGACCGATGCCCATGCCCACACCCGCATGCGCATGGGTTGAACCTTCCACCGTATTCGAAAGCTGGCCGTTCACATAGAGGTTGACGGTTCCCCCATCCACACTCGCCGCAACATGGATCCATTCACCAACTCCAACATTACCGCCGGCTCCTGGATAGAGCGAGAGCTCCCCGTTACCAGTAACGCCGAAGAATGGTCCGTCCTGGCCAAATTCAAGAATAGTATTGTAGCCCCCGGTGTAACTGTTCCCGTCGTACCTGACCCAGGCTTCAAGGGTAAATGCCGGGTGCTCCTGAAGCGTGAGCGAAGAAACAAAACCCTGTCCACTGCCGCTTGTTTCAAGTGCAGCCGGAATAGCCTCATTCACATTATAGCTATAGGTAATAACCTCGGTTTCATCCGCTTCAAGGTATCCGTAAGCGGATGCATCAACAGTAACTGTATTGTTGTCGTTGACAGCAATACCAGAACCATCGCCGGATGAAAGCGTAAGACCCGTGACGGTCAGTGCATCCTCATCAGCGCCTGTCAGCAGATCCACGACAAATGTATTTTCATTTTGATTTCCAGCACCAGAGTCCTCACCGACCACCGCCGCATCGTTGACCTCATGGACCGTCACCTGCATCGACGCCGGCGTCATCGCCTCGCCGTCGGAGACACTGTAGCTGAACTGAACCGAACCGTGGAAGTCCTCAGCCGGGACAAACGTCCAGGTGTCGTC
>MDTE01033847.1_pt1 | contig 19404 bp, 16 predicted proteins | sample 811231 | NCBI WGS metagenome assembly MDTE01 (sample SAMN05326651, study PRJNA326480) | marine metagenome | isolation source: seawater | place: Indian Ocean: Red Sea | collected 2010 | reverse complement strand
CTTCGGCCCTGACCCAGCCCGACGTGCTGGACAATTTGGCCGGCCGCATCGCCTTCATGGCCGTGCCCGCCGAAGAGTACATCGAGATCGAATACCGGGACGGCCTGCGCCGCGATGGCAAGCTGGAATTCCTGGGCGGCAAGCCCGAGATGGTGCGCATCGGCGAGTTCGACGATGTAGATCTGGCCATGATGCTCCACACAACCGCCAACCCGGCCGAGAAGCTGATGTGCATCAGCAATACCAACAACGGCACTGTGGCCAAGCGCATCCAGTTCCTGGGCAAGGGCGCCCACGCCGGCGGCGCTCCCCACCTGGGCATCAACGCCCTCAACGCGGCCACCATGGCCATGACCGCCATCAACTACAACCGGGAGACCTTCCGGGACGACGACAGCATCCGTGTCCACCCCATCATCACCAAGGGCGGAGAGGCGGTGAGCGCTGTTCCCGCCGACGTGCGCATGGAGACCTTCGTGCGAGGCCGCACCCTGGAAGCCCTGATGGACGCCAATACCAAGGTTGACCGGGCCCTCAAGGCTGGGGCGATGGCCGTGGGCGGCAGCGTCAAGATCCAGACCATCCCCGGCTACATGCCCCTGCAGCAGCATAAGGGAATGGCCGACATCTTCCGGGCCAACGCCGTGAACCTGGTGGGCGAAGAGAACATCGGGTACGTCCACCACCGGGGCGGCTCCACGGACATGGGCGACCTGAGCCACCTGATGCCCGTCATCCATCCCTATGTGGGCGGGGCCACGGGCGTCGGCCACAGCGCCACATATCTGATAGAGGACTACTCCCTGGCGGTGATAAAGGGCGCCAAGGCTCTGGCCTACACCATCATTGATATCCTGGGCGACGGCGCCTCCCACGGCAACAGCATCGTGGGCGGCCAGCGGGCGGACATGACCATCCCCGAGTACCTGAAATTCATGCGCAATCTTGCCTCGGAAGAGACCTTCGACGGCGGCAACGCATGACCACTCCCAAACTGAACATCGAGGAACTGAAGCAGAAGGCCTGCGAGACCATCGAGAAGCGAAAGAAGGATATAATCGGCGTGGCCGAGCAGGTGCTCGCCCATCCCGAAGCCGGGTTCCGGGAGTTCCAGACCGCCAAACTGGTGGCCCAGAAGTTCCAGGAACTGGGTATCCACCACCAGAGCGGCCTGGCGTTGACGGGACTTAAAGGCCGCATCCCCGGCGGCTCGGGGGCCGGTCCCACCGTGGCTGTCATCGGCGAACTGGACTCCCTGGTGGTTAATGAACACCCCCACGCCAACCCCGACACCGGCGCGGCCCACGCCTGCGGCCACCATTGCCAGATAGGCATGATGCTGGGCGCCACCATGGGTCTCCTGACCCCGGAGGTCATCGCCGAACTATCCGGTGAGATTGTTCCCTTCGCTGTACCTGCCGAGGAGTTCATCGAGGTCGAGCAGCGGCTGGACATGAGGGATCAGGGCAAGCTGGAATTCCTGGGCGGCAAGCAGGAACTCATCCGCCTGGGTGAGTTCGACGACGTTGATATCGCCATGATGTGCCACACGGCCAGCGACATGGGCGAGCGTAAATTTGCCATGGGCGGCACCAGCAACGGTCACGTGGTCAAGTACGTCAAATACTCCGGCGTGGGTGCCCATGCGGGCAGCATGCCCCACCGGGGCGTGAACGCCCTGAACGCGGCTTCATTCGCCATCCAGGCCATCAACTCCCTAAGGGAGACCCACCGGGCCGAAGACACCGTGCGCATCCACGGCATCATGACCAAGGGCGGCGAGGCCGTAAGCGCAGTCCCAGCCGATGTACGCCTGGAATGGCGGGTCCGTTCCTCCACGCCCAAGATGGTGGTGGAAAACTCCCAGGCCGTGGACCGCTGCTTCAAGGCCGGGGCCCTGGCGGTGGGCGCCAAGGTGGACATCACCACCATCCCCGGTTACTTGCCCATGCGCCACGACATCAAGCTGCAGGACATCTTCCGGCGCACGGCGGTGGACCTGGTGGGGGACGACGCCACGCTGGTTATGCCGGCCCGCCGCAACCGGGGCGGTTCAACGGACATGGGCGACCTGAGCCAACTGATCCCCGCCTGTCACCCCTACACGGCGGGAGCATCGGGGCCAGGCCACAGCAAGGACTACATCATCCACGACTACGAGTCGGCGGTGATAGTCCCGGCCAAGATCATGGCCATGGTGGTCATCGACCTGCTGGCCGACGGCGCGAAACGGGCCAAAGAGGTCAAGGCCAGCCACCGACCCGCCATGACCAAGGCCGCCTACCTGAAGTTCCAGAGGGAAAGGGCACAGAGCACCCTTTTCGATGGCGCTGCCTAGCCGGACTTAGACCCCCAAAAAGTGCATGGCGGTCCCGGCCAAGAGCGGCACCGCCAGGTTGTCGTCGGGAGGGATGGACGCCAGCTCCACCGCACCGGCAACCGCAACCCCGACCCAGAGACCCCAATGATGGTCGATGCCGCCCGCTGCGACCAGGACTCCCATAGCCCCGGCCCCGACTCCCATGAACGCTGCGGTCCCAAAGAGGGACTTGTCCAGTATGCGGGGGCCGGGCATGCGACGCCCCACCAAGGCCGCCACCGGGTCTCCCAGGGACAGGAAGAACATGGCCGGTATGGCCACATCCTTTCCGAAGAGCACGTAGACCAAGAGGGCAGCCACGATCATGTACGTGGCGCCGGTGATGTGCGCTGCCTCGTCGGATTTCAAAAGGGGCGCCAGCAGGCCCATGAAGATCCGGTTGAGCCAGGGTAGGTTGAACCGGGCCAGGTCCAAGGCCAGGCCGCCCGCCGCCAGGACAACCAACGCCCAGACCATTGTGGTCTCAGAGAAGAAGATTCCAGCAATGGGAATTGAAGATCCGGCGATGATGTGGAACAACCTGCGCCACACGGGGGGTGGGTCGCGGTGCGTCCCCCGTCTTTCACCACCGAACAGCAGCAGGTCCATCAACCGGCGCATGGGCGCTCCAGTCCAAACATGGGCTAGATTCTACCCTCCAGCCAAAGGAGTTGGCCGGACAATCAGCCGCCAGTTAACAATGATTTTCCGAGGATAAGACGGTTAAAACCGGATGGTGATACTGTCCCCGGCCCGCCAGCGCAGGTCCCGGAATTTGGTGTCCTTGGGGGCTTCGAAAATCATCCAACCATCCACGCCGGTCCCCTTGGGCAGGGTAAAAGGACCCTCCAGGAACTGGATGTTGTTCTCCCTTTTCCCGCGCTCCGAAGCGGCGTCCTCGACTATAACAACGGCGTTTTGGGCCTCGTCCTCTCCACCGCTGCACTGGTATGAGAAGACGCCCACCCGGTCGAACCTGTTGGAGACAGATGCGCCGGGGGCGATCTCCACCAAGCCGTCGCCCAGGGCCGATGCCCCACCGGAACTGAACTGGATTCCGGTGTTCGATTCGCCGGTGTTGCTCCAGACCACATTGGTCCCAGCGTTGACCACCAGGCGGGGGTGGTCGTCGCACCTGCCGCTCTCCACGGAAATGTTGGCCTCCGAATCCCCGCGCCGGTCCAGCTGTATGGTGCCATTGATGCTGATGGGGCGGTAATCGTTCTCAAAAAAGTCCCGCAACACCGCCGCCTGTTCGTCAGCTTCGAAGATGGCGGAAACGGCGATGTGGTTCTGGACCTTCACCCTCATGAGGACCAGTTCCAAGTCGGGCTGGCTCGGCTGCATCCGCCAACGGCGCACCACGTCCTCGGGGTCGATGGTCGAATACAACAACTCGTCCGTTTCGTCGAACTGGACGACGTTCAGCACCAGGATGCGTCCTTCATGGAATTGGCCCAGGGACGCTGAGGTATCGCTGCATGCCGCCAGCAGCACGGGAGTCAGGACCAGGGCAAGCCAAAAGAGCACGCGTTTGGATATCAAGCTCTTTCTCCGATTATTCATGGGTTGGGGGTATCCGAAGTGACGCGACAGCCGATAGGGTGTTAGCTCACGATTGGGCCGTGGTCAAACTGGGCAGCTGACGCAACCGTTCCACCAGGTCAACCAATGTGCTCAGCAGGTACTCGATCTCTTCTTCCGTGTTGTCCCGCCCCAGGCTGATGCGAAGGCTGCCGCGGGCAACCTCGGCCGACTGGCCCAGCGCCAGGAGTACGTGGGACGGCTCCAGAGAACCGGAGCTGCAGGCGCTGCCGCTGGAAGCCGCTATGCCGGCCATATCCAGGCCCAGCAGGATGGGCTCGCCCTCCACACCGGTGAAGGAGAAGTTGGCGTTATTGGGCAGCCTCTCCGAGATGTGGCCGTTCAGCCTGCTTCCGGGTATCAGCTCCAGCACCTGGGAGATTATCCTGTCCCGCAGGGCCGCGCAGTGGTTGCCGGTCTCCTCCCTTTTATCATTGGCCGCTTCCAGGGCCAGGGAGAGGCCTATTATGCCGGGAATGTTCTCGGTGCCGGAACGGCGCTCCCTTTCCTGTCCGCCGCCCAGGATCAGCGGCAGATACGGTGTACCCCGTTTTATGTAAAGCACGCCGGTGCCCTTGGGGCCGTGGAACTTGTGGCCCGACAGGCTGAGCAGGTCAACGCCCAGGTTGGCCACATTCAGGTCCAGGTAACCGGCGGCCTGAACGGCGTCGGTGTGAAAGACGATGGTCCGGGAGAGTTCCTGGGCCCTCTGTTTGATTACCTTGGAGATCTCGGAGATTGGGTTGATCGTGCCAATCTCATTGTTGCCGTACATGATGGTAACCAGGGTGGTGCGCTCGTTGATGGCGTTGTAGACCGACTCGGGCTGAACCATGCCGTTTGAATCCACCGGCAGGTAGGTCACCTCGTAACCCAGAGGCTCCAGATGCTGACAACAGTGGAGCACCGCGTGATGCTCGATGCTGGAGGTGATGATGTGATTACCGGTCTCCAACAGGGCCGTGGCCACGCCGTGGATGGCGGCGTTGTCCGACTCGGTGCCACCGCCGGTGAAGACTACCTCCCTGGGCCGGCAATTCAGTACACCGGCCACCCGCTCCCTGGCCTCGTCCAGTCCGTAGCGGGCCTCTTGCCCCACGGAATGGAGACTGGAAGGGTTGCCGAAATGCTCACTGAAATAGGGAATCATCGCTTCAAGGACCTTGGGGTCCAGGGGCGTCGTGCCTGCGTGGTCCAGGTAAACTGTGCCTTCAACCGTCATGTCATCCGTATCTACGTGGCCGCATCGGCCTTGGTTTTCGTGTGGGCCTATTTTAGCATAGCTAGGAGCGACGGCCCTTATTTTGGATAGCTGCCCCTGGCTATGGAATACAGGAACAGCCCTATGACGCCGAGCCACACGCCGTCCACCGGCTCGGAGAAATAGGCCAGCAGAACTCCCCCGATAATCATCGCTCCACCCACGGCCTGTCCGCCCCGCGCCGATATCTGGGTTGCCCGGTGATAGTCCCCGGTCAGGCCCCAGATTCCGGCCCGCAGCAGCCGCCCTCCATCCAGGGGAAAGCCGGGCACCAGGTTGAACACACCCAGGCTGAGATTGGTCCAGGCCAGCAGCAGCAGCACCACTTCCAGTGGAGAATCGCCCCTCCCCAGCAGATACCAGGCCAGACCGAACACCGCCGCCAGCAGGATACTGCTCAGGGGCCCCACCACCGCCACGGCGAATTCTGTCATTGGGCGGGCCGGGTCCCGGTCCAAACGCGACACGCCCCCGAAAATGAAGAGGGTTATGCTCCGGACGGGAATACCCTTGCTCAGGGCCATCACGCTGTGGCTGAGTTCGTGGGCCAGCACCGAGATGAAGAACAGCACAACGGTGATCATCGCCACTGACCACCGCAGGGCTGGGGACCAACGCAGACGGGCGTCGTCAAACTCCCCAGCCAGCAAGAAAGTGAGGAGCGAGAAGACCAGCAACCAGCTGACGTTGATCTCTATAGGTATGCCAAACACCCGGCCCAGACGCAGCGAAGAACCCATGAAAATACCCGTGGCAGTGACTTATTTGGAGGGACTATCCGAACTGAGCATCTCACATCAGCGGGCGGCGCCGCCAGACCCGGGTTAGCTTGCCCGGTACTTTCCCCGAGAGTAGGCCACCAGCTTGTAGACCAGTTTGGCGGCGGTGTAGGAACAGGCCGGCGGGCCGTCCGCCGGCGCCAATTCACAGACGTCGAAGCCCACGATCCGCCGTGTTTCGGCCACCTTGCCCAGCAGGGACACCAGTTGGTGCCAGGCCATTCCGCCCGGTTCCGGGGTCCCCACCGCCGGCATGAGCGCCGGGTCCAACACATCCAGGTCCACGCTGACATAGACGTGTTCGCTCAGGCCGTCCAGGACGCTCTCCGGGCCGGGCCGGTGGGAATTGGGGTCCCAATACCACACTGGAATGTTGTTATCGCGGATGAAGTCATGCTCTTCCTGGCACAGGCTCCGCACGCCCGCCATGGCTATGGGGCAATTCTCGTAGGCCCGGCGGGCCGCCGAAGCGTGGCCGAAGGGAGTGCCCATGTATTCGTCCCGCAGGTCGGCATGGGCGTCCAGATACAGAACGGATAGGGACGGGTAGGCGTCGATGTGGGCCTGGACCGATCCGATGGTGATGGAGTGCTCTCCGCCCAAAAGCCCCACGGTCTTGCCGGTATCCAGGTAGTCCGCAACGGCGCCTTTGATGCGTTCGGTCATGGGTCCGGGGCCTGCCATATGTGGCTCAAGGGCATCGGTGGTGTGGATACCTATTTCCGAGACATCCAGTTCCAGCTCAAAATCGTAATCCTCAAGACCGTAGGACGCTGAGATCATGGCCGCGGGTCCATCCCTGGAGCCGCTCCGGAAGGAGGTGGTCGAATCGTAGGGGACGGGTATCAAGACGACCTGGGCTGAGTCGAGGGAAGACTGGTGCTGGGGAAGGGCGAGGAAGTTGTGGGGAATCCAGATGGAATCACCGGGATCCGGCGGCCGGTTTCCAGGAGACCCGTTCTCAGACACGGTGCGAGCCCGGACCACCGGCTTCCAGGACTGCCCGCTGCTGTTTGGCTTCGGCCAGGCCTTGGCGCTCGTCCAGCCATTCCAGCCCGCGGTTGAGGAGCCAGGTGTTCACGTCGTCCAAATCAAAAAGGTCTTTGACATCTTCCAAGGCCCTTTCGTGATTGAAAGGCTGGCAGGAGAAGATATCGATGTTGATGTACTCTTTCCGAGGGAAGGTGTGGATGCTGATGTGACTCTCGGCTATGATTACGAACCCGGATACCCCCGAATCCTCGGGTTTGGGGGCCTCGTATTTCAGCACCTTCGGTTCGGTTATGCGGGTCATATCCAGGGCGTCCGGGTACTCGTACAGGAAATTACGGACCAGTTCTTCGTCCCACATCTTGTCGATATCGCCGCCATAACCATCGATGACCAGGTGCATCCAACCTCCGAATATTCACGATTTGGTAAGCCAAAAAGGCGAAAATACGCTCCTTGGCAAATTCAGTTGTATAGAATATCATCACTTGTGGTCTAGCACAATCAGACTAAATTGGGCCTGCCCAGGCATGGCCGACGGCGGAAAAACCTTTGCAAGAGGCAATGATTCAGGCTGAGGGCCTGACCCATTACTACGGTCCCTACCCCGCCATCCAGGACGTCAATTTCGACGTCAAGAAGGGTGAGATATTGGGTTTCCTGGGGCCGAACGGCGCGGGTAAAACAACCACCATGCGCATCCTCACCGGTTTCCAGCCCCCCACTCGGGGGAAGGTCACCCTGGATGGATACGACGTGGTTGAGCAGTCATTGGACGCCCGTAGGCGGGTTGGCTATCTGCCCGAGACCGTGCCCCTGTACACCGACATGTCGGTGACCAGTTACCTGAAGTACATGGGCACCCTGCGGGGCATGACCACCGGCGCCATCAAGTCCCGTCTGGGCGACGTGATCGACGTCTGCCGCCTGGGTGACTACCGGAAGACCCAGATAGGGAAACTGTCCAAGGGGTTCCGCCAGCGCGTGGGCATCGCCCAGGCCATCCTCCACGAACCCCAGGTACTGGTACTGGACGAACCCACCATCGGAATCGACCCCATCCAGGTGGTCGAGACCCGGAGCCTGATCCAGGACCTGGGCCGCAACCAGACGGTGGTCCTGAGCAGCCACATCCTCCCCGAAGTGAGCATGATCTGCGAGCGCGTCCTCATCATCAACGAGGGACACATCGTTGCCGAGGACACGCCCAAGAACCTGGCGGAGGGGCTGCAGGGCGTGGAACGCCTGGAAGTTGAGGTCGGAGGTCCCGCGGCCGAAGTCCTGCCCGTCCTCAAAAAGATAAACGGCGTCAACGACGTAACCCACACCAACAACAACGGCCGCCATATCTACATCATCCAGGCCCAGTCCGGACGGGACCTGCGCGACGATATCTCCCAGGCGGTGATCAGCAACGGCTGGAGCCTGCGCGGTCTCCAACTGGTCGGCATGAGCCTGGAGGAGATCTTCCTCCGTCTCACCACCCACGAGGAGCTCTAGGTATGAGGACTGCCCAGGCCGTCGCCTGGAAAGAGATTCAGCTATATTTCAGCAGTCCAACGGCCTACATCGTAGGCCTGATTTTTCTGGCGCTGACTGGCTTCTTTTTCACCCAGGACTTGGGAGACCCCTTCCCTGAGGCGACTCTAACACCATTCTTCGACGGCGCCATCATAGTGTTCGTCCTGCTGGCCCCGGCCCTAACCATGCGGCTGCTGGCCGAGGAGAGCAAGCTGGGCACCATTGAACTGCTCCTGACCTCCCCCGTACGCGACTGGGAGGTGATCGTCGGAAAATACGTTGCCAGCCTGGTCTTCTTCTTGGTGTTGGTGGCCCTTTCCTTCTTCTACGCCATACTGCTATTTGTCTACGCCAGCCCCGACCCCGGCCCGATATACGCCGGATACCTGGGCCTGATCCTCTACGGGTCGGCGGCCCTGGCCATCGGGCTCCTCACGTCAACCTTGACCAACAACCAGATCGTGGCGGCAGTGGTCGCCATGGGAATACTGCTGGCCCTATTCTTCGCCGACCGTGCCTTCGGCTCAGTCAGCGGCGTGGCCGGGGAGATCATCGGTGAAATGGGCCTGCGGGGGCACTTCGACGACTTCGCCCGGGGCGTAATAGACACCAAGAACATCCTCTACTACCTGAGCGTGATCGCCTTCTTCCTGTTCCTTTCCATCCGCGCCCTCGAATCACGCAGGTGGCGGTAGTATGACCACCCCATCCAATCCGGGCCAGGACCCGGAGGAACAGCAGCCGCGAGACTGGCGCAGGCGCCGGCGTTCGGAACGCCCGGCCCCTGAGTCCACGTCCAGGGAAGAGACCCAACCCAGAGCGGAGGGTCCGGAAGAGGAACTCACCCAGCCCCTTATTACCCTGTTCGAGCCGGGCATGGACTGGATCGGCGCCTACGGCGGAGCCATGGTTCTAGCCGGCATCGTCGGCCTGGTCACCGGCGTCGTGGTGGTGGCCTTCGTCAGCTCCATGCGCCTCTACGGCTACATCGACATCGGCATCGGCGCGGTCCTGCTGGGCCTAGTGGCCGCCGTCTATTTCAGCAACGTCCTGGCCGCATTCCTAAGCCGCACCGGCCGTTACGGGGTGAACACCCTGGTGCTCATTGGGGCATTTACTGGCATCATCGTGGTCTTCAACGTGATCTCCTTTGAGAACACCACCCGCATGGACCTGACCGCAACCAACCAGTTCTCCCTGGCCAACCGCACCAAGGACGTGCTTAGCAACCTTGGGGAAGATGTACGGGCCACCGCCTTCTACAAAGCGGAGGACGACACCGACGACCCCAACGTGGCCGAGCGGCGCAGCAAGGTGGTGAACACGCTGGAGGAGTTCGACTCCCGCTCCAGCAAGTTCTCATACCGGGTCATCGACCCCGACCTGCAGCCGGAGATCGTCAGCAAGTACTTCGGCGCCCGTCCCACGGGTTTCGTGACCGAGATCGTGGTGGTTGAGGGCATGGAAAGCGACCAGTTCGATGTCCTGCGCCCCACCGACGCCAATTACACCAAACTGGAACAGGACCTGGTTACCAGCACGCTGGTGGCCACCGGCAGCGAGAAAAAGCGGGTCTATTTCCTAACCGGGCACGGCGAACATTCAATCGAAAGCGTTGCTTCCGACGGCTACGCAGCCGTGCGCGCCGGCCTGGAAGGGGACAACTACCAGGTTGCCGAGCTCAACTGGCGGGCAACAGACGTGGACCTGGAGGTCCCGGCCGACGCAGCACTGTTGGTCATCGCCGGCCCGTCGTCCAGCCTGCCCGAGGACCACGCCGAGGCCCTGGACCGCTACCTGGAAGGATTCAACGCCGATGGCACTCCTCGACGGGAGAACGGCCGTATGATTTTCCTGGCCGAGCCTGACACTCCGGTGTCGTTCAAGAACTTCTTCGCCGATTGGGGCATATTCATCGCTGAAGGTTACATCCGCGATGTTGGCAGCTCGGTCCCAGGACTCCCCCAGACCCTGACCCTGGAAAGGTTCAACCCGGACGCACCCTTGGAGATCACACTGCCCAAGGGCGAGCGACTACAGGAAGTGTTCATGCCCGGGGCCACCGCCGTGTCTTTGATACAGGACCAACTGCGGTCCGGACTGCCGCTGGGCGCAACCTCCGCCGACAGCTACCTGATCACCGAACCCGACCGTACCGAACCCATCACCGGCGCTGGCGCGGATTCCGATGCCACCGGTCCCTTCGTTCCGGCGGTGCTGGTGCGCTCGGTGGGACAGGTGGGAGCGGAGCCCCCTACATCCGAACCCGAGCCATCTGAGATTTCCGACATCATAGCCTTCGGGGACTCGGATTTCCTGTCCAACAGCTCCTACAATCAGGGCGGCGGGGCTGACCTATTCTTGAACTCAGCAAACTTCCTGGTTGGAGATTTCTCCCTGGTGTCCATCCGTCCCAAGGTGTTCGCCTTCCGCGAGTTCAACCTCGACGCCAACGAATACGATTTCGTCCGTTTTTCTTCCTGGCTATTCTTGCCGGGTCTCATGGGGCTCATGGCCGCCCTAGTTTGGTGGGTACGGCGCTAAATAAGACCAACCGGCCCGATCCAACCCACTTTCACAGGTCTGATCTATGAATTTGCGTCTTTCAATCCTTCTGGTGGTGGTGCTGATAGTGTTCGGCGGCACCTTCCTAGTATTGAGGTTCTCCGACTCCAACGAGTCCGAAAATGGCAACCCCTGGCTGTTCCGGATCAACGAAGGAAACATCGTGAACATCGTGGTGGACTACCAGGGTGAACCCACCACCTTCTACCGCAACCCCGCCAGCCTGGACTGGTATATCCAAGGTGACCCGGACATCCCTGTATTCCAGCAGCGATGGGGCGGCACTCCCCTGCTCCTCAGCGGCCCCCGCGTGACCCGTCCACTCTCCGATACCATCGAAGACCCCGCTGCCTTTGGACTTGAACCGCCAGAGACGGCGGTTACGGTTACCGACCGCAATGACAACAGCGTTGAGTTCCATCTGGGAATCCCCACGCCAGACAATGAGAACCAATACGCCCGTCTGGTGGGTGACGATACGCTGTTCACCGTGCCCATCGAATGGGCCTCCGTGGTAAACCGCCTGGCCATAGACCCACCCGTGGGGCGACTCTACCAGATCGACCCCAGGGAAGCCCTGGTGGTCCAATTCTTCCGTGGCGAAGAGACCACCCGGTACGTCATGGAAGACGGCACCGGCCGGTGGTTCCTAGAGGGAGAGGAAGGGGTCCCCGACACCGCCAAACTGGTGGACCAAGAGGCGTGGTTCGAAGCCCTGGAGATGTTGAGCGGCCCGAGGATGGACCAGATTATCGCCCACGGCGTCGATGACCCCAATCTCTACGGCCTGGACCCGCCCGATACCGCTGTGGTGATCATCCGTCAGGGCGGACTGACGCCCATAGAGTGGCACTTTGGCGACGTTACGCCGGATGGCAACCACCGCTACGCCGTGGTGAAATTGGGCAGCCTGCAGAGCCCTGACACCAACCTTTACGGCGTTCTGACGTCACGCCTGGACCCAGTCATCAAGTTGGCCACAGACCCGGTGCTGGCAGACCCGGCCCCCTAGTCCTGACCGGCGTTACCCGAAGAGGATAGTTTTGAAAGCAGAAATCATGGGCATCGGCACGGAACTCCTCATGGGTGAGTTGACCGACACCAACTCTTCCTGGATCGCCAGCAAACTGCCCGCCCTGGGCATACAGCTCCAGTGGGTCTCCATCGTGGGCGACGACTTGCCCATGCTCACCGAGGCGTTCAAGAAGGGAATGGAACGCTCGGACATCATCTTCACCACCGGCGGTCTGGGTCCGACCCAAGACGACCTGACGCGGGAAGCCATCGCCGCGGCCTTCGACGAGTCTCCCACCATCCAGCAGGAGGTGGTGGACGACCTGGAGAAGTACTTCGCCGCCCGTGGCACATCCATGCCCTCCCACAACCTCAAACAGGCGCTTCTCATCCCGTCGGCCAAGTTCGTGCCCAATGCCAACGGTACGGCGCCCGGCTGGTGGGCGGAGCGGGACGGCAAGATAATCATCTGCATGCCCGGACCACCGGCGGAGAACCGGGCCATGTGGGAGGAGGTCGTCGAGCCCCAATTGACGGAACTGGTGGAAGACGAAGTCACCATCACCCGCAACATCAAGACCATGGGAATGTCCGAAGGCGCGGTGGACGAGGTCATATCCGAGTTCTTCGGCGTGGAGAACCCATACCTGGGCATCTACTCCAAGGCCGACGGCATCCACCTGCGGGTCATTGCCAGGGCCAAAGACAGCGCGTCGGCACAGGCTTTGATCGTGCCCGTGGAGCAGGCCATCCATGAACGTCTGGGCGAATACGTCTGGGGCTACGATGATGAGACGCCGGAGAAGGCCGTGGGCATGACCCTGCTGGAGAAGGGGCTCAGCCTGGCGGTTATGGAGATGTGCACTGGCGGCGCCCTGACCAACAACATCACCGACGTGCCAGACAGCCTGACCTACTTCAAAGGCGGAGCCGTGGTCTATGACGGCGCCGGACTCAAGGCCAATGGTGTCCCGGCCGAGGTGGTCGACCAGCACGGTGTGGTCAGCCAACAGACGGCCAACGCCATGGCCGAGACCGTTCGCCGCAACCTGAACGCCGACCTGGCCGTGGCGATAACCGGAGTTCCAGGACCGGGCGAGTTTGAGGGAAAACCCCTGGGCCTGGCCTACATCTCCGTGACTAATGGGACCCAGACCCGGGAGATGGAGATGCGAATCCCCCCGCGCCGCGTCACCATCAAACGCCGCGTCCCCAACCAGGCCTTGATCGAACTGCGCAGGCTAGTGGACGAAATCACCTAGGCCGCACGTACTCATCCCTCTCGGTCACGAGCTTACCTCGCATCCGTAGGGGCGGGTTTCCAACCCGCCCGGCTCCGCCCGAACCACGCCCCTCCGAAACCGGCCATTTCCCGTTGTTGTCTGTTTCGGACCGCGCAATTTGGATGCCGAGAGCCAGGGCAGGTTGGAAACCTGCCCCTACGCCCATTCGGCCCAGAACAAATAAAAAGAGGGCCTCTGGAAATAGAGGCCCTCTTTTTATTTGTTTGATGTGCGCCCTAACGCAGGGCTGTGAGCTGGCGGTAGAGCATGGGCAGCCGCTCCGGCAGGGACCAGATGTCCGCCAGGACTTCGTAACCCATGTCACCGCACATGCTCTTGAGGTAATCGTGCCCCGCCTTGTCCACGGTGAGACAGAAGGGGGTGATCTGCTTGCGGCGCGCCTCCACCAGGGCCATGTGGGTGTCGTGGACGGCGTATTCCTTCTCCACGCCCTCGCGGCTGTAGCCCCGGTCCTGGGGCCGACCGTCGCTGATCAGGAACATGATCTTGGTGTTGGCTTCCTGGTTCTCCAGCTTGGTGGCCGCGTGGCGGATGGCCGCGCCCATGCGGGTGGCATGGAGCGGGGTCACCTTGTCGATGCGGCGCTTGATCTTGTCGCTGAAGGCCTCGTTGATGTCCTTGATGACATAGAACTCCACGTTCTCACGGCCGTAACCGGAGAAACCGTAGATGCCATAGGTGTCGCCGATGGACTCCAACGCGTTGATGAGCAGCGTGGTGCCCTCTTTCTCCAGATCGATGATGCGCTTGTAGTTGCGGCGCACCAGACCCTCCCGGCGGCGGCGCAGCCAGACCATGTACTCCACCGGGTCGTCGGGCGCGTCACGGTCGTCCACCATCTGCCGGCCCTCGTCGATGGCCTCGGCGGTGGACGCGCTCATGTCCAGCAGGAACACCACCGCCACGTCGCGGCGGTTACGGTTCCGGTGCCAGTAGATCTTCTCGTCCGGCGGAACGCCCATGCGCAGGTCGCACCAGGCTTCCAGGGCCGCGTTCAGGTCGATGTCCTCGCCGTCCACCAGCCGGTAGGTCTTGCGCATGCTCTCGGGCATGATCAGCTCAAACTGGCGGCGGATGTGGTTGGACAGCGCCGTATAAGTCTTCAGTGATTCGGTGTAGAAGTTGGGGTCGCCCTCTTCCACAACCTTCTCTTTGACGATGCACCAGCGGGGTTTGTAGTCGTTGGCGCGGAAGTCCCACTCGTCGTACAGGTAGGTCTCGGGCTCCCGGGCCTCCAATTCTCCGCCGGAATCGTCGTCATGGAGCAGCGGCCCGTAGCCCTCTCCGGGTTCGGAGTTGGGCGGCGGGGTACCGGCTTCCTTCATGATGTTCTGGGCGAAGGTGCTCATGTCCGTGTCGATCTCGCCCTGCTCGGCGTCCAGCTCTAGTTCGGAGCTTTCCTGGAGCAGCTGCTCCAACATCTCCTGGGTCATGGGCTGGGCGTCGCCCTGGTCGCCCTCGTCGGCCTGGAGCTTGGTCATCAACTGGACCATCTCCGGCTTGAAGTCGCCCCGGTAATCGACCGGATCCGGTGATTCATAGGACTCACCCTCGGAGCCCTCGGCAGAGGCGTCCATGCCGGCTTGGAGCTGGTCGACCAGGGACTCGTATTCCTCTTCCGAGAAATCGCCCGGTTCTTCCAGGTCCTGTTCTTCAAACTCTTCTTCCTCTTCCTGCTGGTTGGGGATGCGGGAGATGATCTCGTAGGCCCGTAGGGTGGCCTCGCCGGTATCCTCAACGTTCGCCTCGGCGTTCCGGAGCTCGTGGAGGATCTTGGAGAGCATCTCCCCGGCCTCCTGATACTCCTTGGCCACCGGCAGGTCCTGGAACTGGTCCAAACTCATGTGGATCAGCAGCTCGACCATGCCCTGTTGCAGGGGCATGTCTTCGATCCTGGGGCGCTTCTCCAGAGTCTCATTCTGGACGCGGGAGGAGGCGGTCCGGATGCCCGGGTATTCCACCTTGATGCGGTAGTCCAGGCGACAGTCTTCCAGCACCGTGAAGATGTCGAAGGCAAGGCGGCCGTTCTCGAATATCTCCAGGAGTCGGCCTATATCCGTATAAGTCCGAAGGCTATCGGCGTTCGGGTCGAAGTACCCCGGAGACATGTCGATGTCGCCTTCGGTGCCTGAAGCCAGCAGTTGTGCCGCCAGCTCGTGGGCCTGTTGGGCCGCTGCCCGCTCCGCCTTCTTGCGCTCCAGCATTTCCTGCTCGGCGGCGTGGCGGCGGTCCTCGAACTGGGTGGCATCCTTCTCAAACTGGTATTCAAAGCTGCCGAATTCCAGGTGCGCCACCTGGTGGGTGGAAACAACCTTGAACCAGGCGAAGTTGTCCTGTTTGTTGGTGTAGTGGTCAACGACCGGGGGCAGGAACACTTTGGTACCGTCGGTGGAAGCAGTGTCCTCGTCCACCCAGCCGATGTTCCGTTGGACCAGTTCCTGGGTGTCGAAGATCTCCAGACCCGCGCCGGACAGCGCCCGGCAGTAGAGGCGGAGGATGCCCTTCACCCGGTCCAGCTCCAGGCTGGAAGACAGGGTCTCCAGCATGGACTCGGAGGTATTAGACTCTATCTTGAAGAAGGCGATGCCGCTTTCCGGGTTCTCTTGGAGCAGGTGCGCGCCGTGCTGGAACCAGGTGTCCAACTGGCTTACGGTGATCCGGTTCAGCACGTCGTCCAGGCTGCGCAGGAAGGGCGGGACGGCGTCGGGTGTGATGACCACCAGCGCGTCGCACAGGTCCAGTATGTAGCCCTGGGAACCCTGGGGCACCTTGCTCAGCGCCTGGGTGCCATCGGACAGGAACCGGGAGGTGTCTCGCAGACCGACCTTGGCCAGGCGTTCGCCCAGCTTGAGGAAGCGGCCGGTCTGGCTCTCGTCAACCTGTTGTAATGCCCGAGGTACCAGCTCCAGGCAGGTCTTGACCTCGCGCCAACTGGTGTCGATGAGGGCGCGGGCCATGGCCAGGAAGGGCTCCCGCTCCCGGCCCATGCCGGGCAGTACGTCGCGGCCCAAGACCAGACACTCGCCGGCCACGTCGTAGGACTTGAAGGAGAGCGCTTCTATGAGGGAGGCGAAGACCTCCACATCCCAGAAGGGCAGGTTACGGACCAGGTCGGGACTTACCTCAAAGAACTTGGATGCCAGGGTGCTGGACTTCCAGGTGCCCTTGTACAGACTGCGGCCCAGGCCGGCCCAGCGGGGGATGTACTGGGGTCGCAGGTTGGGGACTATGGTGACACTGGACTTGAAGAAGGCCACCGCCAGGGTGGGCGAGTCCTGGGCCAGGTAGGTGCCGCAGCGGGCCCACTGCATGAACGAGGGGAAGGAAAGGAACTTGCTGACCTCGGGACTAACATTGTAATATTCGATGGCCGATTCCCAGGAACGGACCGTCTGGGTGCCGATGGTCAGGCCCTCTTTAGCCCAGAGTCCGATTTCTTCCTCGCCAAAGGATTCTCTTACTGCGTCGTTGGCCGCCCGGTAGGCGTCAAGCACTGCCGGTGGCAGTTTGGCAAGTTCGGTTTCTATATCCGGTGTTTGACCACTAGTCAACTTGGCTTCCCTCGCTTTCCAGTCCGTCATCTAGGAATTCGATGCAACTCTGGAGGATTCTGGCAGTAGCCCCGAAGACGATATGCTCTCCGTGGACGTATGAATAGGCGCAGACCTGTTTTCCCCTGTCCCAACGGGTTTCGACCCGGCGGTTGACCGGGTCCATCAGGTCCGGGATGGGGAATTCCAGCACCTCGGCAATCTCAATGGCGCTGGGGCTGAACTTGTATGGGTACTCTATGGTGCCGACGAACACGTTTACCTGGAAGTTGCTGCGGGTGGTGATTTCATCCATCTCACCGATCACGGTGACATCCTCCCGCTTGATGCCCATTTCCTCTTCGGTCTCGCGGAGCGCTGTCTCCAGCGAGTCCCGGTCTTCCGGGTCTCTGGCCCCGCCGGGGAAGGAGATCTCCCCCTTGTGGTGCTCAACCTCTTCCGACCGCTTATTCAACAGGATACAGTATTCGCCGTCCTTGGGGTAAAGGAGAATCATAACGGCGGCGGGCATAAGTCCCGTGCCGTCCACCCGTTCCAAGACGCGTTCCGCCAGGGCCTTCTTCAAAACCTCCGGCGGTGTCTGCCCCATCCAGTCCTCTACTCGAAGCCTTTACTCGAATATGGAGGACGAAACTTCCTCGATGCTGCGTTGCAGTTCAGGGTCGTCGGTCAGGGTCCAGACCACGGCGATCTGGGCGGCGCGGCGGGGCGGGATGCCCTCTGCCATCAGCCTGCCGGCGTAGATCAACAGGCGGGTGCTGGCGCCTTCCTGCAGACCGTGCTCTTCCAGGTTCCGTATCTTCTCACCCAGTTTGGCCAGAGCGTCGGCGTGCTCCTTGGTGCAGCCGCTCTCCCGTTGGATGATCTCGGTCTCAACATCGGCCGGAGGATAGTAGAACTCCAGGGAGATGAAGCGCTGCCTGGTGCTGTGCTTCAGGTCCTTTAGGGCGCTCTGGTAACCGGGGTTGTAGGAGACACAGAGCAGGAACCGGTCGTCGGCCTCGATAATGGTACCCGTCTTTTCCACTGGCAGGATGCGCCGGTGGTCAGTTAGGGGGTGAATCAAAACGGTGGTGTCTTTCCGGGCCTCAACCACCTCGTCCAGGTAGAGGATGGCGCCCGCTTTGACTGCCCGGGTCATGGGGCCGTCGATCCAGCGGGTGCCGTTGGCATCCAGCAGGTACCGGCCCACCAGGTCAGAGGCGGTCAGGTCTTCGTGACAGGCGATGGTGACCAGGGGCACCCGGACCTCGCCGTCCTTCAATCCCTCGGCTTTGTTCTGTTCTTTGACCACAGCCAGAGGCCGGCCCAACTGCCAGGCCATGTACTCCACGAACCGGGTCTTGCCGCAGCCGGTGGGGCCCTTTAGCAGGACAGGGATGTGCTGGCGGTAAGCGGCGGTGAACAGCTCAATCTCGTCGCCCACCGGCCGGTAATAGGGCTCGTCCCTAACCAGAAATTCCTCGATTGCGTATTCTGTGAAATGTTCCTCTGCCGCTTCAACCATCTTGTCTATCCGGTCCTTTTTTCGACTCTGGCCTGCCATAACTCTTTGATGGAGCCTTCCAGTCCGGCCACATCTCCCGAGTTATCGATTACAAAGTCTGATTTTTCGATCCTGACTTCCCGGTCCATCTGTGAGGCGATCCGTTTTTGGGCCTCCTCCTCAGACATTCCATTTCTTTTTTTGAGCCTCTCTATGACCACCTGTTCGGGAGCGTCTGTAACCCAGATTTCCTCGACCAGGCTGTCCCAACCAGCCTCAAAGAGCAGGGCCGCTTCCACCACAACCACGCCAACGTCTTGGGCGCGCAGGACTTCAATCTTGTCGGACACCATCTGCGCCATACGCGGGTGCATGATTTGGTTCAGCTTTTCCAGTTGGGAGGGGTCGGAGAACACTATGGCGCCCAACTTACCCCGGTCTATCTCCCCGTCGTCCCGCAGAATGTCCTTGCCAAAGGTCTGGACAACCTGCTCCCACGCCTCGGTGTTGGGTGTGTAGGCTTCATGGCCCACCTGGTCGGCACTGATGATTGAGGCTCCCAGCGCCTCCAGTTGACGGGTGGTCTCACTCTTGCCGGTACCAATGCCACCCGTTAAGCCGATTACCAACATTACTCTTAAGACTTGCCTATCGCCAGATACCCTTTTGGGATACCGAAACAACAGGCTCCCATAGGCTTGGGCCACGCCGGAGCCATTCTAACAATGGGACTGCCACGGGTCAACTTGATTGATAACGGTTACCCATCAATATCTGCTGTCCTCGAGGTCCCCTCCCCCCGGACGACTGACCATTCCCCATCATGCCATTTATGTCAATCGTTGGGAAGTGCCGCAATCACCGCCCTGGAAGGTCAGCGGTCGGGAAGGCAGCGGTCAGTACTCGATGTCCATCCGCCCCCAGCGGGAGAGGTAGGCCGACTGCAACCCCTGGAACAGGCCGTCATACTCCTCGGTGTCTATGGGGCTG